>Ga0172378_10007428_pt1 | contig 10198 bp, 7 predicted proteins | sample GrowelOW332metaG_FD_119755 | JGI IMG/M metagenome (GOLD analysis project Ga0172378, IMG submission 119755) | Groundwater microbial communities from an aquifer near a municipal landfill in Southern Ontario, Canada - Pumphouse #3_1 metaG | ecosystem: Environmental > Aquatic > Deep subsurface >... | reverse complement strand
TTTTTCTATTCTTATTGCTGGAACTCCCATTGCTTCAGATATTTTCACAAAGTCAGCCTTTGTTTTCAAACAAGAATGGGCATAATGCTTGTTATAAAAAGACCTCTGCCATTGAGCTACCATCCCCATGTAGTGATTATTTAAAATGATAATTTTTACAGGAATATTAAAATCAGCAATAGTAATAAGTTCCTGACAATTCATCATAAAGCCGCCGTCACCACAAAAACAAACAACATTCTTATCAGGTGCTCCCACTTTTGCCCCTATTGCAGCAGGTACTCCATAACCCATAGTTCCTAACCCCCCAGAGGTTAACAAACTTCTGGGATTTTTGAATTTATAAAATTGGGCAACCCACATCTGATGCTGTCCCACATCTGTTACGACTATTGCCTCGCCCTTAGTGAAATCACTAACCGTTTCTATGATTTCCTGAGGTAATAGTTTTCCGGAATCTTTGTTATAGGTTAATGGTTTTTCTTCTTGCCAACGCAACATCGTTTCTACCCAACCCTTGGTTTGTGAATGCCAATCTTCCTGAGTACGAAGCTTTATTTTCTCTAAGAGTTTGGTAAATGACCACTTCAAATCACCAATTACTCTGATATTGGAGTGAACATTTTTGTTTATTTCAGCTGGGTCAATATCGAAATGCACAATTTTAGCTTTCGGAGCAAATTGTTCTAATAAGCCAGTTACTCTATCATCAAATCTTACCCCAAAACCTACTAGCAAATCAGTTTCAGTTGAAGCCATATTACCAGCGTAGGTGCCATGCATTCCTATCATTCCAAAAAAATCGGGATCATCATTTGATACTCCACCATAACCCATGAGACTAGTAACTACAGGTATCCCAGTATAAGAAACAATTTCCCTTAATATCTCTGAAGTATCAGAAAGGTTTACCCCTCCACCCACAAAAAACAAAGGTTTTTTAGCATTGCAAAATGCCTCATAGGCTTCTTCAATTTCAGAATCTTTACCCCCAAATATTGGCTTATAACCTCGCATATTAACCTCATCAGGGTATTCAAAATCTATTTCAGCAGCAAAAACATCTTTAGCCACATCTACTAGGACTGGACCTGGTCTTCCAGTTCGAGCAATATAAAAAGCCTCTTTCATCACCTGTGGCAATTCGTTAACATCTTTAACTAAATAATTATGCTTCGTAATAGGTGTCGTAATACCCTTAATATCTGCCTCTTGAAAAGAATCTCTTCCAATCAGAGGAGTAGCTACCTGGCCTGTTATTGCTACCATTGGAACAGAATCTATATATGCTGTGGCAATCCCAGTAATCAAGTTTGTTGCTCCCGGCCCTGAAGTAGCAATGCATACACCTACTTTACCTGTCACTCTAGCATATCCATCAGCAGCGTGTACTGCTCCCTGCTCATGTTTGGGAAGTATATGGGGATACTTCGCAAGATATAATTCATCATAAAGTGTCAGAACTGAGCCTCCAGGGTATCCAAAAATAATTTCTACATTTTCGCATCTCAAACATTCAATGATTGCTTGAGCACCATTCATTTTCATAAAGGATATCCTCCTCTCCATATATTCTGTATTATAGTACAGTTGAAGAAAAATTGCATTAAATTAAATTAATTAATATATCTATAATCCTTTTAAATTATATGTTCATAGCCCATTTTTGCCAAAAAAACTCCGCCATTATAATATTTCAAAACTTCCGAAGGCATCTTTCCAATATCACCAGCATGGGGAAAATGCGTTAGCATTAGATTTTTCACTTGGGCATTCTTTGCTAAAAGGGCTGTTTCTTTTGTTGTCATATGACCTGGAAACATATTGCCTTCCTCTTCAAACAAACTTGTTTCACAAATTAACAAATCTGCTTGCGAACAAAATGAATTCAAATCAGTTTTGGGGCCCATATCTCCTGTATAAACCAATACTTTACCTTCATATTCAAAACGCATAGCAAGATTATATACATCATGAATAGTTGGCTTAAAAGATATTTTCAAACCATTTATCTCTATTTCTTTATCAGCAGTAATCTCTTTACCAACAGTATATTTCTTATAAGTCATATTAATAAAACTATCAGACTTATTATTTGCATAGATAGCCAAAGGATTTAATCTTTTATTGAAAAGCATCGAAAATTTGGTTGCATACTGCAAACATCCCACATCTGTACAATGATCATTATGAAAATGAGAAATAAAAACAGCATCCAAATCTTCAATTCCAAGATAACATAATAATCCTGATAATACTCCGCTACCGCAGTCCAAAAGGATATTATGCTTATCTGTTTGCAAAAGATACCCTGCAGTTGCTTCACCTGGCTCCGGATACGCTCCCCAGCAACCAAGAACTGTTATTTTCATATAATATCCCTGCCTTGTACCTAACATCTTTATTATTCGTAGTTTAACCAAAATAAAGAAAAGACCTCGGTAAACCCGAGATCTTTTTCGGAATTTCATCCTAGGCTTTAGCGACTTATTTAGATATTTCTCCAAGTTTACCTTTAATAGTTACAATTAACTGGCTGGCAATAAATATCGAAGAATAAGCACCACTAAATACACCAATAAGCATCGCAAAAGCAAACACTTTTGTGGAAACCCCACCAAAAATAAAAATTGCAAAAAGAGCAATAAGCACTGTTACTGTTGTATTAACAGAACGATGCATTGTTTGCCATACAGATTTATCAATCATTTCCTTAAAGCTATCTCTCTTTTTCATTCTTTTCTCATTTTCTCTAATTCGGTCAAAAATAACAACTGTATCATTTATGGAGTAACCAAAGACTGTCAAAATTGCAGCTACAAAAGAAGCATCAATTTGCCATTGCAAAATAGAAAATACTCCTATCGTAATAAACACATCGTGAAGTAAAGCAATAATTCCTGTCACAGCATATATGAATTTAAAACGGAAAGATATATAAATAAGCATTAAAACAGTTGCAACCGCCAGAGCTTTAAAAGCATCATTGCGTAACTCTACACCAATAGACGGACCAACTTTATCTTCTTTTAGCATTTTAGTATCATAAGTTGCAACATCCTCTTGGATTGTTTTTAACAGTTCATCTCTTTTAGTTTCTTCAAGAACTTCTGTTCTAATTATTGCTTCAGTATCACCTGCTGACAACTGAACTGAGCCTTTTAAATCAACTGATTCAAGCGCTTTGCTAATATCAGCCTGTTTTACTACAGTATCAAATTTGATATCAATCATATCTCCACCGGTAAAATCAATGCCGAAATTCAAACCTTGAGCAAAAAGTGAAATTAAACCAGCTAAAATAACAGTCAGTGATATTGAGTACCACAGTTTACGGCGTTCAACTATATTGAAATAAAGTTTATGCTCTTTTTTTACTTGATCGTAACTGGCAACTCCCTTGGCAGGAGCCTGTAAATTTTCAGCCATTATGCATCCCTCCTTACCCCAAACCAAGCTTTACTGATATTAGGTTTGTAACCCACTATCCAACGTAAAAGCAGGCGGGTAAATGTAATTGCTGTAAACAGACTTGCAAAAATACCTATTCCAAGTGTTAAAGCAAATCCTTTAATTGAAGACGAACCCAGAAAGAACAATGTTCCGGCTGCGAACAAAGTCGTTATATTTGAATCCAAGACTGTTAGAAAGGCTCTGCTAAAGCCAGCATCTACTGCAGCTCTTAGCGATTTACCTAGCTTAATCTCTTCTTTAATTCTCTCATAAACGACTATATTTAAATCAACCGCCATACCCATTGACAGCACAAACCCTGAAATTCCTGGCAAGGTAAGCACAGCATTAAGCCCGTACAAGGCCCATAATACCAATAATCCAAAAACAGCCAAAGATATATCAGCTACTACACCAGGCAAACGATAAAAAGTTAGCATAAATAGAAGAATAAAGATAATTCCATACAAACAAGCTATCAGACTCTTGTTCAGGGAATCAACTCCTAGCAAAGCACCAACTTGACGTTTCTCAGCAACAGTTAAGCTAACAGGTAGTGCTCCTGAACGCAGCAAAACTGCATATTCAGCCGCTTCTTCTAGTGAAGAATATCCCTGAATCTGCCCTTCACCACTTACTATCGGGGTACTAACTACTGGATTTTGGATCATTTTTTCATCAAGATAAATTCCTAATTTTTGTCCAACTAAATCAGTGGTAATATCCGCAAATTCAGTTGCGCCCTGAGGAGTAAATGAAATATGCACCACAAACCCACTCTGTCCCATTGATGAATCTACACCAGCTGAGGCGTCTTTTAGTTCTGTTCCATCAAGCAGGATATTTCCCTCCTGATCTCGGAAAGTCAATTTCGCCGTTGTTTTTAATAGCTCTACCGCTTTATCTGGATCTTCAATTCCTGCAAGTTCAACTATTACACGTTTCTTATCTTCATCTACTTGAATAAAAGGCTCTGATACACCGAGTTCATTAACACGTTGTTCAATAATAGCTCTTGCTTTAGCCATATCTTCTTTTGACACCGGTACTCCATCTTCACCTGGTTCAGCTTGCAATACCAAATGAACACCGCCCTTTAAATCAAGGCCCAGAGGAATACCATTTTCCGAATCAGTCAATGGCTGAATTGAAAAACAAACCGCAATTATTACTAAAATCACGGTGGCAGTAAGTTTAATTATATTTCCCCGTTTCATTTTTGTTCCTCCCTAGTAGAATAATAGGACAATTCCATACTAAATTTTATTATATCCTTTTAACACTTTTAGTGTCAATAATATTACATCTATCTTTAACAAACAAATTTATCCATCAATACAAAACTAAAGACCCTCGTCCTACTTATTTGGGAGAGGGCCCCTATTAGTCTTCTATTGATTTACATTTTTAAAGATACAATACCCCAAATAAGTTTTAGATGTCGTCATCACTTTCTACAACTTCTTCAAATTCAGCATCTTCTGCTTTTTCTTTATCAATTGCTTTTTGTTTGTTTTTCTTCTTATCTTTTTTTGTTTCAATTTCATCAAAATCGTCATCATCATCATCTTGGATACTTTGGATACCTGTTTTAAGTAATTCAATTTCAACATTGTTTGCTACTTTAATTATTACAGTATCTTCTTTAACTCTACTTATAGTTCCATGGATGCCACCTATTGTAATAATTTCAGTTTTTGCTTTCAAACTATCAAGCATAGACATACGTTTCTTTTGTTGTTTTTTGTTTGGTCTAATAATGATAAAGTAGATTATCACAAAAAATAATCCAAACCATATCACCATACCGCTTATACCTTCTGGCATAAAATCAATCCCCCTTTTTTATTATCCTATATTTTTTAATAATAATTTCTCTAAGAGAAATACAAAAATGTATCAAGCACGATTATAGCATATCTTTGCTGAATATTCATCATTATTTTAATAATTAGCCCTATTTTTCATACCCATAATCAGAAAAAAACTCTTCTCTATATTCTAATAAAGCATCATTGTTAATGGCTTCTCGGATTTCCTTCATAATGTTTATAAGAAAACTCAAATTATGAATAGTCATCAACCTCAGCGCAAGGATTTCATTTGCCTTTAGAAGATGTCTAATATATGCTCTAGAGTAATTTCTGCAGGTATAACAATTACAAGACGCATCAATTGGGTTGAAATCTTTGGCATATTGTGCATTTCTAACTACTACTTTTCCATATCTAGTCATGGCGGTTCCATTTCTTGCTATTCGTGTAGGCAACACACAGTCAAACATATCAATACCCCTAATAACTCCCTCTATTAAATCATCAGGAGAACCTACCCCCATTAAGTAGCGAGGTTTATTACCAGGAAGCAGCGGAACTGTATAGTCAAGGACTTCATACATAAGTTTTTTGGGTTCGCCAACACTAAGTCCTCCGATTGCATAACCTGGCAAGTCAAGGTCTGTAACCTGACTTATACTTAGTTTGCGCAAATCCTCATACATCCCACCTTGTACTATTCCAAAAAGAGATTGCGTTTCGGATTCCCCAAGTGTCTCTTTACATCTTTTTAACCACCTAGAAGTAAGTTCCAACGAATTTTTCACATAGTCGTATTCACACGGATAAGGCGCACATTCATCAAAAGCCATAATAATATCAGATCCCAAAGCCATTTGTACTTTAGTCGCAATCTCCGGGCTTAAAAACTGTTTGGACCCATCAATATGAGACCTAAATTCGACCCCTTCTTCACTAATCTTTCGCAATTTACCTAGACTAAATATCTGAAAACCACCGCTATCAGTCAAAATAGACCTGTCCCAGTTCATAAATTTATGAAGCCCACCTGCTTCTTTAATCAATTCATGTCCAGGACGCAAAAAGAGATGATATGTATTGCTTAATATTATTTTTGCTCCTATTTCTTTCAATTCATCCGGTGTCATTGTTTTCACTGTAGCCTGGGTTCCAACAGGCATAAATACAGGAGTATCAATAATTCCGTGCGGTGTATGCAATTTTCCAATTCTTGCTCGCGTCTTACTATCTTTCTTTAGTATTTCCAATTTTACTGATGACAAAACATCAACTCCCTTAATTTGCTAGTATTATCCTTATTTCAGTAACATATTATAACATTTAAAACTATACAATGCCTTTATAATTTTACTAATAAGTAAAATTATAAAGGCCCCTTGGAGTTAAAGCATTTCGCATATTTTTAGCAAATTTTTTTTGTCGATTATATAAATAATCATACACTATAAATGAATTCTCTTTACATCAGGGTTCAATTATTTTGACACATTATTTATTTTCTGCTTAAATAGTATGCTTTAGATAATAATCATACAATCTCCAAAACTGTAAAATCGGTATTTACTTTTCACAGCTATTTCATAAGCCTTAAAAATAAGCTCTTTCCCAGCAAAAGCACTCACTAACATTATTAATGTTGATTTTGGAAAATGAAAATTTGTAATAAGAACATCAACCATCTTGTATTTATACCCAGGGTAAATAAATATATCTGTCCATCCCTCACCAGAAGCAAGAAAATTATTTCCTTCACTATCTGTTTTCGATAAAGCCTCTAAAGTTCTAGTAACTGTTGTTCCTACAGCAACTATTCTTCTTCCTTCCCCTTTCGCCTTATTGATTTTATCAGCAATTTCAGGTTCAATACGATAATACTCCGAATGCATTTTATGTTCTAAAATATCATCCACTTTTACTGGTCTAAAAGTTCCTAACCCAACGTGTAGCAAAATTTCTAAAACCTCAATACCTTTTTCCTGAAGTCTTGTCAATAAATCTTCTGTAAAATGCAATCCAGCTGTAGGAGCAGCCGCTGAGCCGTCATCTTTTGCGTAGACTGTCTGATACCTTCCCTGATCTTTTAATTCTGTGTAGATATATGGAGGTAAAGGCATTTGTCCCAATTCATCAAGTACCTGTTCAAAAATTCCTTCATATTGGAATTTCACTATCCTGTTTCCATCATCTTTTACTTCTATCAATTCTCCAACAAGCATTCCCTGTCCAAATACTACTTTCTGACCTATTTTTAATCTCTTAGCCGGTTTTATCAGGACTTCCCAAACATCCTGTTCTATTCTGTTAAGTAAAAGCACTTCAATTTTGGCTCCAGTACCCGATTTTTCGCCAATTAATCTAGCAGGAATTACTTTTGTCTTATTGAGAACAAGCACATCTCCCGATTTTAATATATTTTCAATATCCAGAAATGTATTATGAGTTATTTCACCATTTGACCTATCAACAACCATCATTCGGGAAGAATCTCTTGGTTCGATAGGCTCTTGAGCAATCAGCTCTTTTGGCAAGAAATAATCGAATTCTTCTAACTTCATATTATAAATTCTCCTTATACATAGCTTTAAAAATTATTGCAACTTGATAACTTTGTAACATAATAAATTGGCAAAATCTCAATCACCTTGCCATTAGCTCTGAATTTTATTGATTATTCTGCTCCAAAAACTTTGTAATAGTTGGCAAAGCACCGTAGCGTCTTCTACTGTAATTGCTCATCGAACATTTACGTGTTCGCTTACGCTATATTTTGCTAGGCAATAGTGCTTTTTACCTTTATGCAGTGGAACTAACTCTTTAATATACACAATACACAATACACAAATTATAAGTTTATATCAAAATGCAGTTTACTTACTACTGATTATCTTTATATTGTCGTAATAATAATAAAGTATATCCTGATAAGAATAGCCACTAAGTGCCATTTTATTAGCTCCCCACTGTGACATACCCACACCATGCCCCCAACCTTTACCATCAAAAATAAATGAGCCGAATTGAAGATTTTCATTACTATTTTGAGGACCATTACGATTTTGAGAAGGAACGTAACCAAAACTAATCCCTAAAACAGGATATTTATCCAATGTTAATAGACTATCCTGTACGCCTTTTTCCTCTTCTTTTATATCAGTAACATAATACTTGTAATCAAAAAGTCTGCCTAAAAAAGAAAACGAAGAAATTTCGGTTTCATAAGGATAAAATTTCCCGACAAAGTCTCCCCCTGTTACTTCAACCTCAGTACCTAGCCAATCAACTAATTCTACTTTATTAACTCGGCCCGACTTGTATTTATTTAGCTTTAAATACCTAATTGGAGCAAGTCCAAAAGCTTTACCAAGATCAACTGCAGAAATAACAAAGCGCCAGTTATCGACCATCCCTCCTATTCCATTAGAAAAAGGATCAGGATGAGAAGAATAATGACGATCATAATTTGTCCATACATTTTTAGAATCCTCAGTATAACCACCATTATGAGATGAATATAAGGCATCTATCGGGATTAAATAATCATTATCTACCATTATTTGTCCGATAGTCATTTCTACAGCTGTGTTGGCTTTTCCTTCAACTGTTTTCCCTTTATAAGCCTGATGGATATTTGGGGAATCAGTTATACTACCATTCTTTTTATTTCTAAGCAAATAAGTACGAGCGGCAACAGCCTGAGCCTTTAAGGCCTCCATAGGCCAAGAATTGCTCATTTCTACCGGTACGACGCCTTTAAGATAATCTTCTTCCTCAAGGATATTAGATATTTGCCAGCAATAGCCATTCCAATTTAGTATTAGATCTCCTCTATATTCAAACCAGTCTTGACCAGGTTTTCTAATTTGCACTGATCCTTTACCAGAATTATTTAATATTTTAATCTTGTCCATATTTAATACTTCAATAGTTTCATCATTCATAATCCAAGTATTAAACATATCCCTTCCAATTTTAATATTTTGGGATAGCTTTACTACTTTATCTTCATTACTGAGAATATAATCATCACTACTTACATTTATCTCTATCCAAGTGGTATCAGTAAAATTCCAAATAAGCTGAACTTCAATTTTCTCTGCATAACAGCTGTTTGAAAAATAAAATAGAATCATCAGAAAAAAAAAGAACCCTATAGCCATTTTATTTACCCGAAAAAGCTTTAATCCATGCATAATAATTACCTAACCTTAGTTTTATTCTGCTATAAGAAAAGCATCTACATTTAACAGATTTCCCAAAATAAAGTAACTATATACAATTATTCTTCTCCAAAAATAGAGTTTTGTTTTAAACTCTCTGATACTTCCAAACCCAAATGCTTATAAGCTAACATAGTAAGCATTCTTCCTCGCGGGGTTCTCTGTAAAAAACCTTTTTGTAATAAATACGGCTCCACTACATCTTCTAAGGTTTCTGATTCTTCTCCAATAGTAGCTGCTAAAGTATCAAGTCCAACAGGACCACCATTAAATTTTTCAACAATAGCTAATAGCATCCTTAGGTCAATATTATCCAAACCAATGCTATCAACTTCCAATCTATCCAAAGCCTGAGAAGATACTTCTGTATTAATCTCACCTTTATTCCAGACCTGCGCATAGTCTCTTACTCGTTTTAACAGCCTATTAGCAATTCGGGGCGTACCGCGAGAACGCCTAGCAATTTCCACAGCACCTTCCTCTGTTATTTCCAATCTGAGAATCGATGCTGCCCGTAAAACAATAATTAAGAGTTCTTGTGGATTATAATACTCCAAACGACTAATGACTCCAAACCTATCTCTCAGCGGAGAGCTTAATTTTCCAGCTCTTGTTGTAGCACCAACCAAAGTAAACGGAACAAGAGAAAGCCGGACAGAGCGAGCGCTAGGACCTTTTCCAATCATTATATCCAGACAGCCATCTTCCATA
>Ga0172378_10007426_pt1 | contig 10199 bp, 5 predicted proteins | sample GrowelOW332metaG_FD_119755 | JGI IMG/M metagenome (GOLD analysis project Ga0172378, IMG submission 119755) | Groundwater microbial communities from an aquifer near a municipal landfill in Southern Ontario, Canada - Pumphouse #3_1 metaG | ecosystem: Environmental > Aquatic > Deep subsurface >... | reverse complement strand
GCCTTACCAAAATTCTATTCGATTTTAATAGATATCTACTACACACGCACAAAACCATCATAAAATCAATGTTTTATGCCAACAATTTTCAAATGGGGGTGTATTTGTTGATTTCACACTGTCCCCAATTGTCCCTAAGTGTCTCAAAAATGAGCATTTTTTGAAAAATCATACTGAACTTTACTCATTTTGACTAAATGCGACTGAGTGCGTTTTTAATTAAATTTAACACAAGAGAAATAATTTATAAGTGTTATTATTTCATACACAAAATATAAAATAATCAAGTTAGTATAAATATATAATAACATGAGTTTTGTAATTTGCCGAGCGGAGCCCATGTTTTTTCTTGTGTATAAATTTCAAGTTTATCAGATAACAAAAAGATTGAAACATCAAAATTTCCATTTCATTTATATTAAAAGTAAATAAATATGTTATTACTACTATACATTTGAAAAATTTTGTACTATAATCAACACACATAGAATCTTAAAAATAATAACGATTTGGCTAGTATTGTCCACCACAACATGCTATAATGTATATAGGAAATATATGAAAGGAATAATTGCAAAAAAAACTATAATACTGTATGTTTTGAAAATGTTAAAGGAAGGTTCTTCCTTGGAGCGCCCATTAACAAATTCAACTATTGCAAAGGTCATAAATTCTCTTGGACTATCTTGTGATAGAAAAACAGTAGGAAGAAACATTGGTTATCTAATTGATTATGGATACAAAATTGAAAAAACACCTAAGGGCTATTATTTTTTAAGTGAGGATAATATGTGTTTAAAAAAGAATAAAAAAAATAGTGAAGATATTTCAAATATTGTAATCGACCTGATTGTTGAAGAATACAGATTTATGAAATCATATAAATCTTTAATAAATAAATTATTATCTGACAAAAGCCAAAAATATCTTTCTACATATAATTTTCATTGTGACAAATTAAATGAAATAATGAATAGTCATAATATTAAATATGTTGAACTTGAAGGAATGAAATATGATGATGGTTTATCAGTCAATCCTTTAAATATTGAGGATTTTGAAAAAAACGATGAATTAATCATTGAGCAAGTTATTGAACCTTTACTCGTGACAAAAGATGAAGGTAAAATTTTAAAAAGTGGAACAGTTATTTTAGCAAAAATACACACAAAGGAAGGTAAGTAAAATGTTTATTGGTATTGATTTAGGAACTACAAACAGTTCAATTACATCATTTGATGGAAAAGAAACAAGAATTTGGAAAAGTCCAGAACAAAATGATGTTACTCCAAGTGTTATTTATATTAATCGTCGTGGTGGAAAAATATATGGACAAAGTGCTTATAATAACGAGCCCAGAGACCCCAGCAATACAGCAAAATTGTTTAAAAGAATAATGGGAACTAATACTAAAATTCATTTTAACTATAACGATATTGAAATGACACCTGAAGAATGTTCTTCTGAAATATTAAGAACATTATTTAGTTATTTACCAGAAGATATTAGAAATGATGAAAAAACTGCAACTGTAATAACAGTTCCTGCTTCATTTAATCAAATGCAAAAAGACGCAACAAAACAAGCAGCATATAATGCTGGAATTAATAAAGTTGCTTTAATACAAGAACCCGTTGCGGCTATTATGAGTATCGCAAGAGTAAAGAAGATTAATGGTTTATTTGTAGTCTATGATTTTGGCGGTGGAACATTTGATGTATCTATTGCTGAGAGAACTGGAAATAATGTAAATCTATTAACTAACGATGGAATATCTTTTTGTGGAGGCAGAGATTTTGATAAATTACTATTTGATAATCTAATTATTGATTGGTTATATAAAAACTTTAATCTACCAAAAGATTTAAGAACAAATCCTAAGTATAGTTCTTTGTTAAGAATGGCTATTTGGTCAACAGAAAAAGCAAAAATTGAATTATCAGCCAAAGATAGTGCAACTGTAAAACTTGATGAAAACGAAGGAAACTGTAAAGACGAAGATGATAAAGAAATTTATTTAGATGTTGATATAACAAGAGATGAATTTAATAAACTTATTTTCCCTAAAATTGATGAAACAATTGAAAAAACAAGAGAAATTATCAAAAATTCAAGTTTAAGGGCAGAAGATATTAATTACATAGTATTTGTTGGAGGTCCTTCAAATTATAAACCACTTAGAGATAGAGTATCCGAACAATTAGGAATACCAACAAATTTTGATGTGAACCCTATGACTGTTGTAAGTGATGGTGCTGCAATATATGCAGAAAGCATTGATTTTACGAATGAAAAAGGTGGACAAAAAACCAATAAAGCAGTTATGAAATCCAAAGATTTTGGGCTAGAGTTTAGATATAATTCAAGAACATCAGCTGACAAAGCAAAATTAGCTGTTATATATAAAAATGCTTCTGAATTAGAATTTGAATTTAGGAATATAGAAACTGGTTGGAATAGCGGTAGAATAAAATTGGCAAATCAATCTGTAATTACTTTGGATTTGTTTAACCAAGGGGAAAATAATTATATTGTTGATTGTTTTGCAGATGGACAAGAGATTAAATTGGAAAATAATAAAATTGTAATCACAAAAACATTAGTAAATATTGGCAATATACCTGCTGCACATTCTGTTGGAGTTGAATTGGAAGATCCAATAACTCATAAGACAATGCTTGATTATCTAATTACAAAAGATGAATTATTACCAAAAAGCGGAACCGTAAGATACAAAACTACAAAAAGGATAAGCGCCGGAAGTGATGATTTTGTTTCATTAAAATTATGGGAAGGCGAAATTACAGAACGCATTGAATATAACAGATTTATTGGCGATATAAAAATCGATGGCCATGCTTTTGAATATGGAATAATCCCTACTGGAAGTGTTATTGATTGTAACTATACATTTAATGATAGTGGAAATATTGAAATAAAAGTTACAATTCCATCAGTCGGCATTACCCTTAATGGAGATAATTTCTACAATAGATTAAGTGGTCAAATAAACTTTGAAACAGATACTACTGATATTGTTGATGAAGCTAATGAAATCATAGACAAAATAGATGATTTAAACAAAACTGGATATGATGAGAAATTATCTGAATTATCTAATAAAATAGAAACTTATACAAATAAAGATAATCTTGATACAGAAGAAACCCAAAGCTTATTTGAATTAACACAAGAAACTAAATCTTCATTGGCAAGTTATATGAAAAAAAATCAATCTACTATTTGGCAAAAAGAACTTGATGAACAAATGGAAATGTTTAATGTTATAAAAGAAAAAGCGACTCCTGCACAACAAAAACAAATCATAAATTTGCATGAATCTATTCAAAGTGCCATAAATGCAAAAAATGTTCAAGCGGAAATCTTATTAAAAGAATTATCTAAGCTAATGGCGACAATAATGCTTAGTAATGATGAAACATTTGTTATTATATTCTTATCAATGGCGGAAAACCCACAGGACTTTACTGACCCAATTCTTTATAGACAATTGGTGGCACAAGGAACAAATGCTATACAAAGCAATAATCTGAGCGAGTTAAGAAATATTGTTGCAAGATTATCTCAAATCATGATTAGAAGAAAAGGTTCTGAATTAGATAATATGTTAAACAAATCTGGTATAACAAAATAAAAAGGAGAAGTAATGTTTATTAAGGGAAATGTTGTTAATAATGTGAGAATAAAAGCATTGTTATATAGTAAAGATGAATTTGAAATATATAGAACTATTACTAATAGCAATTTATTAATTGTCAAACTTTCCCTATACAATAAATGGAAAAACGATAACTTATTATTTACTGTTGACCCTTTTGTAAAAGTAATTATTGAAGAGAATGAATACTACTATCTAAAATCCAATAAAATCTATCAACTTAATGTTGTTGAAATGGGTGGACTAACAAATACAAGACAATCAGCATTAAACTTTGTATTTGCTTTAAAACAAATAAGAAAATTAATAAACATTTCATTAAGTGATGGTATTTACATTGAAGAATATGGCTATTTTTTGCCAACATATTCTGGTAAAGAAGTGTCCGATGATGCTTTGCTTGGATATTATTTTTCAGGAAATCAAAACAAACATTTTAGCGAAGGAAATTTCAAATCGCTATTTTTAAATGAAAATGACTTTGAAAAAATATCAAAATTAATTAAAATTCCAATTGAAAAATCGGAGACAAAGCCAATTGCAAAAGAGAGTATTGGTTATGAAAAAAAATTCACTTTAACTGGAAGGCCTGAATTAGAAAGGTTTTTTAATGAACATATCATAGATATATTAAATGAACCAGAAAGATATAAAAAGCTTGGAATAGACTTTCCATCATCAATTATCTTATATGGTCCACCCGGCTGTGGTAAAACCTACGCAGTTGACAAACTTGTTGAATTTCTTAAATTGCCAAAGTTTGAGATAAACTCATCTTCTATAGCATCCCCTTATATTCACGATACAAGCAAAAAAGTATCTGCTGTATTTGAAAATGCTATTACAAATGCTCCGTCAGTAGTTGTCATTGATGAAATGGAAAGTTATTTGTCTGATAGAAACTCAGCTGGAGATGGTAATCATCATATTGAAGAAGTTGCTGAATTTCTAAGACAAATACAGGAAGCAAACAAAAAACATGTTATAGTAATAGCTATGACAAACATGCTTAACAAAATAGACCCAGCAATTTTAAGAAAAGGTAGATTTGACCACCATATTGAAGTTGGTTATCCAAGCAAAGAAGAAATAGTTAGTTTGCTTAATTCTTTATTAAGTAAAGTGTCAGTATCAAAAGACGTTGATACAAATGCTATTGCTACTAAATTAGAAGGAAAATCGTTGGCTGATGTGACATTTGTTATAAAAGAAGCAGCGTTAATTTGTGGAAAATTAAAATTAGATGAAATAACCAACCAAGCTATTATTGAAGCGATTGATGGCTTACCACAAAAACAAGAAAGAAGAAAAATAGGATTTGGAGTATAATATGAAGAATGCTTTTATGATATTAGGAGCTACTCCACAAGATGACAGAAATAAGCTCCAAGAATTATTTGAAGATAAACAACTATTATCAGATGATGGTGAATTAATTAATATTACTTATAGTGAATTAACAAATCTTAAAAAAAGAATAACCCACGAAATTAAATATTTTTCAAAAGATGTATTTGAAAATTTTGATAACAATTTTTTGGAAAATGATGAAGAAGAACAAGAAATGAATATGGAAGATATTTGTTCTTCAATTATAAGTGTTGGAAAATGGTTTGATAAAGGAACTGATGAATTATTTACAACTATAAACGAAAATAGAAAAATTGCTGGATTTTCAGTTATTGGAAATGAAGATATTATAGAAAATGCTGTATTAAAATTAAAAGAAGATTGCACTTCAGCAGTTAAAAAATACTTTGATTTTTGGGAACAAAAAGATATTATTTCTTTGTTTAACATGCTTGTTGAACAAAATGATTATATGTCTTTCTTTATTGATGATTTACTAGTCCACTACGAAAATTTATTACAAGAGGCTTTTGAGAATAAAAAAAAGTTGTGTCAAGATAAATTTCAATTAATAGAAAATAATTCTAATACATATATAAATAGCGGAAGCATTGATGAAACTTTTCAAAACAACATTACAGCTTTCAAAAAAGCAATAAATGCTTGGGATAAACTAGCTCAACCCTTACAAGTTAATTTTGCAAACAGAGGGGCGCAACATCCGGGTAGTTTGGATTTTCTTCACGATTTAAGAAACAAAGTAATTAATATGTGCAACAAATCACAAGAAGATTTACAAAAATTAATCGAAAAATTACAATATGACTATTCGGCTAGACAAGATTTGATATTAAAACTTTCAAATTCGGAAGAATATATTATTAACCTTATAAAAATATTAGACGTTTTGTTACTTACTTTTAAAGAAATTGATGTAATAGCCGAAAAATTAAAAAATGACAAAAAAGATTTTTTACAATTAAAAGAAACACTAACAGTGCTTTGTAATAAAGTTGTTCCATTGGGATATTCAAGACCAGCGACAAGCTCTATTCCTACAAGACCAACTAGTAACGGAAGTTCTGATTATAATTGGAAAAAAGTTGTTGGCTGGGTAATAGGAATATTTATAGCAATCATGATTATTGTTGGTATTGTCAACAGCTCAAACAGTGCAAACGATGATTATACAAACGGCGGTTATTCTTCTACATATACACTTACACTTGACAAACAAGGAGGCATTAATGGAACAAGTAGTGTTGTTGTAACATACGGAAGTAGTATGCCATATGCGACTGCTCCAACTAAAAGTGGGTATAGTTTTCAAGGATACTATTATTATCGAAATGGTTCAGGTTCTCAATATTATAATTCTTCAATGGGAAGTATGAGAAACTGGGGAAATAATGACGTAGGACCATTATATGCTTATTGGGAAGAAATCGATACTGGAATTACTTTAACAACAAATACTTTTGAAGATTATTTCTCTTTTTCTTCAAGTTGTTCTGTGACAAGTAGTTCATCATATTATAGAACAATAAAATATAGTTACTCAATTACTCCTAAATCATCATTTGATTATTCAAATTCAAATAATCCAAGTAGTATTAGTGTTGTAATAGGCCTTGATGTTTCTTCTTATCAATCATCATATGGAACTCCAAGTGAATATAAAATATATGTCACATTATATAAATCAAATGGATATAGAACTAGTAGTAATCAAACATATACTGTTAATTCAAATGAAGAATATTGGAACGATGGAATATACTCAGTGAGTGGAAAAATTTATGATTAGGAGAAAATTATGTCAATAAGATATACAGTAACAACATCAAGCTGCCCACATTGTGGTCATGTGTTAAAAAGAGAAAGTGATTTCTCAATTCTTTGGATATTATTAATGTTAGGCACTTGCTTTACTGCATTATTTTGGGTTATAGCAATCGCAATTTTGAAATCAATATTTAAATATGATGGAATAAAAATGGGCTCCCCATTTATCAAATGTCCTAATTGTAATAAAACAGTTAAAACTGGTGAGGCTTATGAATGGGGCTCAATTAATAAAGAATATAAAAGAAACTGGGCTTTCCGTAATTGGATGAGATTTGCTTATTTTTTAGGCGGTTTAGCTTTACTTAGTCTAATAGTTGTAATCGGAAGTGCGATTAATGGTAAACCAGCAGATACTGCTCCATTGGTTATATTCCTTATAATTTGTATTATATCGGTATTAAGTATATGTGGAATATACTACAAAAGAAAAAAGAACCTTGAAGAAGATTATATTACAGTTAGTGAAACTGATTATGATTTAATTAAAGAATCTTGGACAAGATTGCATAACATTGAACCATTGGCTTATGAAACGGAAACAATAAAAATTTCAGGAACAGAAAAAATAATTAAACCTAAAATTCCAAAAGAAGAACCTATAAAAAATTCAAATGAAAAAGAAAAAATAGAAACAAAGAAAATAGAAAGGGTTGAACGAGTTGAAGATAATAAAGAACAAACAGAAGCACCTAAAACAGCTAAAGCAAGTTCTACTGCGAAGAAACCACAAACCAAACATGTCATAGTTGCAAAAAAAAATATCAAAAAAGATTAAATAAGAGTTTTTAACTCTTATTTTTTTGAAATACCATAATTTCCATTTCATTTATATTAAAAGTAATTTTTTTTGTTAATTTGATGCATATATCAATGTTATATGTTATAATTGCTAAAACTAAGGAGAAACTATGAGTGACCAATTATATTCTCTTTCAGAGAAGTTTAATCAAACAATATTTAGAATTCCAGATTATCAAAGAGGATATGCTTGGAGAGAAAGTCAACTTGTTGATTTTTGGGAAGATTTGATAAATCTTAATCCAGAACATTATCATTATACGGGAATGTTATCCTTAAAAAGAGCTACAAAAAAAGAAGTTGCTCTTTGGGGTGATGATAAATGGATAGTTGAACAAAGTGGATACAAACCTTACTATGTCGTTGATGGTCAACAAAGAATAACAACATGTGTTATTCTAATTAACGAAATTCTTAATATCGCTATTGAAAACAAACAAAATTCTATTATGAATAGGACTTTGGAAGAAATAAAATCTCAATATATCGTTAAAAAAGGCGCAAATGGAATTAACACATCTTATCTTTTTGGTTATGAAACAGATAATCCAAGCTTTAAATGTTTAAGATATGAAATTCTTGGTGAAGAAGGTGCACCAGAAGTTGAGCAAACTTTCTACACTCAAAATTTATTATTTGCTAAATCGTTTTTTAAAAAAAATCTTGCAGATATTTATAAAAACAAAGGATTTGATTTTATAGATAAAATTTATCAAAATCTAACAACAAAATTTATGTTCAATGTTCACGAAATTGAAGATGATTTTGATGTGTTTGTTGCGTTTGAAACAATGAACAACAGAGGTAAAAAATTATCAAATCTTGAATTACTAAAAAATAGACTTATATATCTAACTACCTTGTTTAAAGATGAAGAAATTGATGAAGAAGCCAAAAATAGATTAAGACGTGATATAAATGACGCTTGGAAAGAAGTTTATCATCAACTTGGTAGAAAAAAAGATATGCCATTAAATGACGATGAGTTTTTAAGAGCTCATTGGGCTTTGTATTTTACCTATTCAAGAAACACTGGTGATGATTATATTAAGTTTTTACTAAAAAACAAATTCACTCCAAGAAATGTTTTTGAAGATACAATTAAAGTATCACAAGAAGAAATTGATGTAACTGAAGAGGAAATACAAGAAGAAGATTTTGAAATTGTTGAAACAAAACAATCAAATAAAAAACTTAAAGCAAATGAAATTAAAGATTATGTAAAAAGTTTAAATGAGTATGCAAAATTTTGGTATTATACATATTTCCCTTTTGAATGCTCTACCCTTACAAGAGATGAAAAAATTTGGATAGATAAATTAAATAATGTTGGAATTAACTATTTTAGGCCATTGATAATGGTTGCTATTGCAAAAAATGGAGATGTTACTGAGAAAAGACTTGCATTATTTAAAGTAATAGAAAAATTTATTTTTGTTTATTTTAGATTAGGTATGTTCCAAGCATCTTATAAGAGCAGTCAGTTTATGGCAAGAGCAAAAGATTTGCTTAAAGGAACTGTGAATTTTGAAGATATAATAATTGAAATTGAAACATTGTGTGATGACCAGAATCTATTGCAAGAAGCTTTGGAAAAATTTAGGTCAAGAATGAAGAGAAATTACACAAACTATGAGGGTTATTATAGTTGGCGCGATTTAAGATATTTCTTGTATGAATACGAAGTATCTATTAGTGACGTTGGAATAAATAAAATTGATGGAAAAAATTATTTTGCCAAAACAGAAAAAGACAAAGTTTCTATTGAGCACATATATCCACAAACACCAGATGAATGGTATTGGGTAAATACTTATAGAGATTATGATGATAATGAAAAGAAATTATTAACTCAATCTCTTGGTAATCTTCTTCCATTATCTCGCTCAATAAATTCATCTTTGCAAAATTATGAATTTGAAGTAAAAAGACAAAGATATGCGGATAACTCTTTCTCTGCGCTTGAAGTATCTCGAAATGATAATTGGACTCCAAAGGAAATATACCAAAGAGGCGTTAGATTGTTTAAATTCATGTCAAGTCGTTGGCAGATAGATTTAACACAAGAATTTATTGATGACATTCTTAATATTCCTTTTGTTAAGGAAGAAAGAGAACAAAGTCAAGAATTACCTTTTTTTGAAAAGAGAAATAAAAAAGTAGAGAAGAATTCAGACGACGCAAAACGAACAGGTAATCAACCAATAACAATGGAAGAATACTTGCAAGATAAGGATTCAAATTTAGTTAATATTGCTCAAAGAATTTTAAAAGGCATTCAGGAATTATGTCCTGACATGCAACTTTATATTTTGCCACAATATATTGGTTTAAGAAAAAATAAATTGTATTTTGCTGACATGGAAATCCAAAGAAAAAGAATCAGGATATGCTCTTTAATTCCAGATGGAAATCATTCTGTTGGAGAGGAAGTTCCAGAAAAGTTTTTATGGGCTTTAAGATATAGAATGTGGATTGATAACGAAAAAGATATTGATGAAGTTGTTAATATTATGAAAGAATC
>Ga0172378_10007425_pt1 | contig 10200 bp, 13 predicted proteins | sample GrowelOW332metaG_FD_119755 | JGI IMG/M metagenome (GOLD analysis project Ga0172378, IMG submission 119755) | Groundwater microbial communities from an aquifer near a municipal landfill in Southern Ontario, Canada - Pumphouse #3_1 metaG | ecosystem: Environmental > Aquatic > Deep subsurface >... | reverse complement strand
CTCCACAGGGCAACTGGAAAGAGGGAGATTTTCTCTTCTCTTTCTGCTCTGAAAAATATTTTTTCTACCTGACCCATTTTTTTCCTCCTCAAGTTGCATTATCAATTTGAATCCCCGATATATGTTTGTTATATTTGACTATATTTTAACTTATAACTGGAGAATATTCATATATGAATGTGTGATTCCTTTTGTTATAGTTTATTTATCTTCTGTTGATTATTATATTATAGTTGATTCTTCTTTAAATTCTGTTGGGATATTATTAGGCTTTTCTTTAGCTGCTTTAACTTTATTTCTGACTGGGAATGATAATATACAAAAAACTAAGGGTTTTCAAACAGGAATAAAGGTTAGAGGTGAAGAGATTTCCTTATATAATTAAATTATAATGCAGCTTTCTTATCTTATAATTATAGAAACGCTATTATGCATAAGTTTTTATATTGCATCATTGTTTCCTAATGTGTGTTGTCAAAATTTAGCTGTGTTATTAAATGGAGCTTTTCTTTTCTTTTTTTTACATATTCTGTTGTCGACAATCCGATTTGCATCGAATTTATATTTTATTATAATAAAAAAGTAGTTGTATGTGTGTGTTAAAGTAGCTACTTTATTAGGTTGTTTAACTGTATTTTTTGGACTTAATAAAAAAATAATAGAAAAGGAAGACCAACCAGTCTTCCTTTTTTTATACCTGTTTCTTATAACCCGTGACCGCCCAACCGTTAACCCATCTTTCCGATAAAAAATTATTTCGAGAATTTTTATAATATAACTTATTGATAATCAATATTAGTATTTTTAAAGTACCCAAAGTACGTTTGTAGTACACACAAAATTTGAGACAGATTCATATATTTGCACCATGCACATGGTGTTACAGATGAAATATAATTCAGCGAGGGGTATGGACGATTATTATTGTCGTCTCAAAGACTCGTACCGAAATACCAAGGGAACCTATGTACACGCATATTGCTTAACATCGGTTTCATTGCACTTGGACTAGAACTTGGACAAGGGGCGTCTGAAGAACGAATACCCGTCAGTGTCGCGTTACTATGCAAATACTGCCGACAACCTACTTTCAGACGACGGTTGAAAATCTGTAGTACACCAACCGAAAAAGAAAAAAGCCAAAATGCTGTTTTTCAAATGAAATCGGATTATAATCAGAAAGTTGGGTTTTTTTTTTGATTTCTTTGGCGTTGACCTTTATACTGTCAGCAAACTGATGAGACACGCCAATATAAAAACAAAAAAAATCTACGCCATAATCGTCAACTAGAAGAAAGACAATGCGGTAAATCTAGAGGAAGGCCTATTTGAATAACAATGTGTTTTTAGTTATAGTTTAAAAATTCAACCTAAATAGATTGAATAATGAAATTCAACTTATATCAGTTGAAAATTATAATTCAACTTAAATGAGTTGAATTTGAGATATTCTTCGTATCTTTGTACCGTTGAATTTAAAATATGGACAAGATGATAAAAGGAGTTATTACCGGTGATATAGTGGATTCCACTCTTATCCCGATTGAATATAAACCAACTATTATAGAGGTGTTGAATGCTGTTATAGCAGATCTCAGTACTTCTGTAATGGTGAATTATGAAATGTTCAGAGGTGACAGCTTTCAAGTGGTGGTTGACAATAAAGGTTATGCTTTGTCTGTAGCCATTGCCATTCGTGCCGCATTGAGAGCGAACACACCTGAAGGTCAAGAACCTTGGGATGCACGAATGGCAATAGGTATTGGTGAGGTTTCTTTTCAAAGTTCTTCTATTGTCACAAGCGATGGTGAAGCGTTCCGTTTTTCCGGTCGTGAATTTGACAATCTCGGCAAACGACGACTGGCCATAGTTACACCGTGGGAAGATGTTAACGAGGAATTGAAACTAAGCACTTCATTTGCTGACGACATTGTTTCAAAGTGGACCATCAAACAAGCAGACGTTGTATATGCTCGTATCTTTACAAATACTACTCAAAAAGAGTTGGCAGAGAAATTGAATATGAGCATTCAGAATATCAGTAAGCATTTGAAACTTGCCAAAGACGATCTGATCAATTCTTATATCGAACGATTCAAGGAACTCATGAACAAAAAATAATCCAAATGAATACAATAATCATACTGATCAAACTTGTTTGCGCTCATTTATGCTCAGACTTTATTTTCCAGACCGATAGCATTTACAAATGTAAGTCAGAAAAAAGATGGAAAGGTTATATCTATCAGATTCTGCACAGTCTGATTCATGCCATTGTAGCTTACCTTTTTATAAGTCAATGGTCAAACTGGGTTGTGCCGACTGTAATCTTTACCTCGCACCTATTGATTGACTTTACAAAATATAGCTTGAATAAAAAAGGGCTGTTCAGTTTTATCTTTGATCAAATATGCCATTTGGCTGTAATCTTCGTATTATGGTTTGCTCTTTATGGAGATTGCAATTCTATTCAGGATCTATTCTCAACGATAAACACAACGCAGACATGGGCGGTGATTGCAGGATATATTTTAATGCTTAGACCTTCATCCATTATTTTGTCTCTATTCTTGAAACAATGGACTCCATCAAGTACCAGTACTCAGAGTTTGCCAAATGCAGGACAGTGGATTGGTTACTTGGAGCGCATTCTCATAATGACTTTTATAATGATTGGCAGTGTTGAAGGCGTTGGCTTTTTGTTGGCTGCAAAATCTATATTCCGATTCGGAGAATTGAAAAATGACAAAGAAATAAAGACTACAGAATATGTATTGATAGGTACTCTGTCTAGTTTCGCTATTGCAATATTGATAGGCTATCTTGTGAGAATCTTATTCCAAATGGGCTGATGAGAAAGAATGATTCAATATGGATATTCGTTGAGATTGGCGTGGCTTGCTGCTATGCTACATAAGTTCATTTATCCCGAACCTAATGACAGATTTTTTGGAATAAATGGATGGTGCTTGGCATGATTGTCTTGTTCGTTCCATTGCATTATGAAATTTTAGAATGGAAGAAAAAAGAGGGCGTGACATTGTTTGGATGTAATGAACTGGTTATAGAAGATGGTGAGAGATTGAGTGAAAAATGAATTTTATGTTTATAGATATTCAAATCTCCAGCTTTGTCCGAATTGCAAGAGCTTTAGGTTTGGAGTTCTATCCCGTTGTTGTGGGATGATATTGGATTTAGATAAATAGAAAAGGAAGACCAAACAGTCTTCCTTTTTTTATACCTGCTTCTTATAACTCATAATCGCCCAACCGTTAAATACGACAGCGAAGAGGAATAGTGCTACGTAGTTGGTCCAAAGTTCGGGGATGGTGTTGCCTTGGAGATATACGCCTCGCATGATTTCGACAAAGTAGTGGGGGAATATGATATAGGTCATCATTTGAGCCCAATGCGGCATGGAGCTGATGGGGGTAAAAATGCCGCTCATTAGGTTGCAAATCAAGATGATGAAAAACATGAGCAGCATGGCTTGCAGCATGTTGCTGGAGTAGTTGGAGATGATAAGTCCTAAACCCGACATGACAAAGATGAACAGCAAGGCTCCTAAATAGAGACTGGTATAACTGCCTGCCGGAACTAGTCCGTAGACCAACCAAGCAATGAAGAAACAGAGCGTCAGAAGAACCAATCCCATGATCCAGTAAGGAATAAGCTTGGCCAAGATGAACTCGGTTCGGCTGATGGGCGTCACATTCAACTGCTCAATGGTTCCCTTCTCTTTCTCACCCACAATGTTGAGGGCAGGTAAGGCGCCACAAAGCATCAGAATCACGATAATCATCAATGCAGGAACCATGTAATGACGGTAGTTGAGCGTAGGGTTGTAGAAATACCGGATGGTAAAACCGCCCGTAGCTTTTGGGGTTACGTTACCGCTGCGCATCTCGGTCAGAAATTCATTGACGATTTGGCTGAGGTAGCTGCTGCCCAGCGAACCTTTCGTTCCATTTACCGAGTTGGCATTTATCTGCAGGGTGACATCTTTTCCGTTGACCATGTCTTTTTCGAAATTGGCGGGTATGGAGAAGATGATATCTGCCTTCGATGCCTCCACTTTTTTGTAGGCCTCTTCGTAGCTGTAGGCCACGTTGGTCAGCGAGAAGTAGGAGGATGCCTTTAGCTGGTTGATTAGTCTGCGGGAGGCTGACGAGTGGTCGTTGTCTATCAGCGTCACGTTGATGTTTTTGACTTCCAACGTGGTGGCCCAAGGTAGAAACAGCATCAGCATCAGCGGGAACATGATGACCAGCCTTGGCAAGAAGGGGTTACGCTTGAACTGCAACACCTCTTTGTGAATCAAGTATGGAAGTGCTTTCATTATTCGAGTCTGATTTTAAATTTCTTGATAGTGATGGCAATGATAAACGCTGTCATGCCTAAAAGTATGTACACCTCTTTGAGGGCGTATTGGATACTTACGCCTTGAATCATTAGTTTGCGCATGGCCGAAATGTACCAGCGTGTAGGGATGATTTTGGAGATGTATTCCAGAATCGGAGGCATGCTTTCTGATGGGAAAATCATACCCGAGAGAAGAATGATAGGCATCATCAGTACGATGGCGGAGATAAGCATGGCGGCTATTTGAGTCTCTGCCAAAGTTGATATCAGCAGGCCAAGCGATAGCGCAAGGATGATGTACAGGAGTGAGATGGCGATAATCCAGAAGAGGCTTCCCGTAAGGGGAACATCCAGCACGTAATAGGCCAGAATCATGATGGATACCAGATTGATGCATGCCAGTCCGAAATATGGAACCATCTTAGCTATCATGATGGAAAACGGTTTCATCGGAGAGACCAGAAGAACTTCCAGCGTACCGCTCTCTTTTTCACGTACAATGGAGACGGAGGTCATCATGGCACAGATCAGGATCATGATTAATCCCATGATGCCGGGCACAAAGTTGAACGAACTCTTCATCTGCGGATTGTACATCAGATGTACATTGATGGGAGAGACTTGTGGTTCAATACCTTTCATTGTCTTTTCGCTGAGTATGTTATAGAGCTCTTGTGCTATATAGTTGCTCTCGATGGAGGCAGTGTTGGGGTCTGTTGCGTTTACGGAGATGCATACTCTGTTGTCGAGGCCGGAGTAAACCTCGTTCTCGAAATTGGCTGGAAAGGTAATCGTGACATCCGCCTTGTTAGTTCGGAGGTAATTGTCGATTTCATTTTCTATCTGAAGAAATCCAACGAAATCGAAGCGTGGATTCTGGTCAATCTCCTCGGCCAGACGCTCCATCATTTCCGTATGTTTGGGAGCGAGTATGGCTGTCTTGATGTTTTTCACATCGGTAGATATGGCAAATCCGAAGAGCAGAATTTGCGCAATAGGCATGACTAGCAGAATCAAAATAGCCCGTTTGTCCCTGTATATATGGAAAAATTCCTTTTTTATGAAAGCTAAAAACTGATTCATAACTTATTCTCCTCTTTTTGCCCTACGGGCTAATTGGTCAAAAACTTTGCTCATGGAGTCTACATGGAATTGCTCCTTCAGATTCTTTGGCGTGTTGAGTGCTTCGATTTTTCCGTCAACCATGATGGAGACGCGGTTGCAGTACTCGGCTTCGTCCATGTAGTGGGTAGTTACGAATATGGTGATGCCGTTGGCAGCGGTTTCGTAAATCATCTCCCAAAACTGTCGGCGGGTAGCAGGGTCAACCCCTCCGGTGGGCTCGTCCAGAAAAACGATTTTCGGGTGGTGGAAGATGGCTGCCGAGAATGCCAGTTTTTGTTTCCATCCCAATGGAAGTGAGCTGACCAGCGTGTCTTTTTTGTTTTCAAAGTCCAGCTTCTTCAGCAAAGCGGTACTTTCTCTCTTCATCGTCTCTTTTTCAACACCGTAAATGCCTGCGTAAAGTTGAATGTTTTCCATGACGGTGAGGTCTTCGTAGAGCGAAAACTTTTGACTCATGTATCCGATGTGTTTTTTTATCTTTTCCGATTGTTTGGCAATGTCGAATCCGGCAACGGTTCCGGTACCTTCGCTCGGGAAACTCAACCCGCAGAGCATACGCATGGCGGTGGTCTTGCCCGCACCGTTGGCACCCAAGAAACCAAATATCTCGCCCTCTTTTACGGAGAAGGTGATGTTGTTGACGGCAACGAAATCGCCGAACCTTTTGGTCAATCCGTTTACACAAATCACGTCTGCCATGTTATTCTTTTGTCAATTTCATGAAACAATCTTCGATGGTTACTTCCGTAGGACGGATCACGATGTCCTGATGTCCTAATGCCAGCATCTTCTTCTTTAATGCCTCTAATGACGAGTCGTTTTTCAGAAGCAGATGGTGTGAAGCACCGAATGTATAGCAGTCTTTCACTTCCGAATTTTTCCGAAGGTCTGTCAGCAGGCGGAACATGTCGGTGCTGCTGGTTTCGTAAAGATTTTCGTTGAAGCGGTTAACTGTCTCTTGAGGTGTCTGGACGGAGAGGAATCGGCCGTCTTTTATCAATGCAATGCGGTCGCAAAGCGTAGCTTCGTCCATGTAGGGTGTGGAGACGAGAATGGTGATGCCTTGCGCCTTCAGCTTTTTCAACATTTGCCAAAATTCCTTACGGGATGTTGGGTCAACGCCTGTGGTTGGTTCATCCAAAAAAAGCACTTTAGGTGCGTGGATGAGGGCACAGCACAAGGCGAGCTTTTGCTTCATTCCTCCAGAGAGTTTCTCCGCTCGTCTGGTTTTGAAAGGCTCTATATGTCTATAAAGATCTTCTATCAGATGGTAATTCTGTTGAATCGTAGTGCCGAAAACAGAGGCAAACAGCTCCAGATTCTCTTCGACGGAGAGGTCTGGATAGAGGGAAAAATGACCGGGCATGTAGCCTATCATCTTTCTTATCTTTTTGAAATCTCTCTTTACATCGAGTTTGTCAACGAAGGCTTCGCCTTTATCTGCCAACAGAAGGGTAGTGAGGATACGGAACGCAGTGGTCTTTCCTGCACCATCTGGCCCAATTATGCCGAAAATTTCGCCCTTGTCGACAGAAAAACTGATGCCCTTCAGAGCCTCTACTTTCCCGTAAGATTTTCCGATGTCGTTTACTTGAATCATTCTTTCCAACTTACGTTTCCGAACATTCCGATCTTTATGAATCCGTCGTTCTTTACACCGATTTTGATGGCATAGACGAGATTCTCTCTGTTGCTTTGTGTCTGGATATTCTTAGGTGTGAATTCACTTTTAGGTGAAATCCATTTGATGATGCCTTTGTATTTCAGCGTTTTCTCACCGCCAAAGTTAGCTGTGACTTCCACCTCCTGACCAATCTTCAGATCCATTAATTGACCGGAGGTGACGTAGGCGCGGAGTGTCATGTCGTTGATGTTGGCCACTTTGAACAGTGGTTTGCCGATAGCGGCAAACTCTCCAGCTTCGGCATATTTGTTCAGAATTGTGCCGTTGATAGGTGAAGTAACACTACATTTCGAAAGTTTGTCTTGTACCTGTGCTATCTGCATTTCGATGGATGAGCTTTGAGCATCGATGCTATTGTTACTCTTCTGTAGGGTTGATTTTTGGGCAGCGATCTGCGTCTCCAGCACTTTGATGTGAGAATTCACATCGTCCAGCATTTTCTGGGTAGCGGCGTTGTCTTTCAGCATGTTTTCGATTCTTGTCTTCTCCGTTAGCTGCTTGTTCAGTTGCTCCTGCAAGTAGGCAATCTGAGTCTCTACGTCGGGCTTGTTGGCAGAGACGGATTTGACATTTTTTTGAAGCTGAAGTTTGGTGAGATAGAGCTGCATCGAGTCGATGGCTCCTATCTTTTCGCCAGCCTTTACCGTATCGCCCTCCTGAATGTGAAGGTCTAGAATACGGCCGTTGCTCTCAGCCGAAACGGTTACCTCTGTAGCTTCGAAATATCCGTTGGCAGTGCTTCCTTTCTCGTCTCCGTTGCATCCGCACAGAAAGAGAAGCGATAGTAATATGAGATTATTCTTTTTCATGATAATTACCAATTCATTGTTGTTTTGAGGTTATACATATTGTTTAGAAGCTCTAGGTCGTGCATCTGCCGGGTTAGGAGAGCATCGTTTTCGTTGTTGATGTTTCGTAACAGTTCGTTGATGGTGATGACTCCGTTTTTGTATTGCGATTCAGAAGCCTTACGGATGGAGGTGCGTAGGTTTACAATCTCTGTGTCGTGAGTTTTGACATCTTCCATCTTTTGGATTTCATTCCGTTGAAGCGTCTCCTGTTGCTGAATGTTCCATTCGAAAAGGGAACGGTTGTTCTCTATGGAGCTTTGCGAAAGGCTGATGTTATTGAGTGAATTCTTCTTTGTATAGAATGAACTTAGGTTCCACTGCAGGCGGATACCGCCGATGGCATTCCATGTGAATTCGTCGTAGAGCATATCATTGAACATGTTCAGACCAGGCTTGCCGTAAAAGCCTTGGGTAAAAAGACTGATCTGTGGATAACTGCCCGCTTTGATGCTTTGTTCCAAACTCTTCTGTTGCTGAATCTGAGAGTCGAAGAGAAGAAGTTCGGTACGCTTGTTTTCGCCCTGAAGCTCGATGGGTTGAGGCTTTTCTAAAACCTCATTGTTCGAAATCTCCAGTCCAGTAAGAAGTCTGAGCATCTGTTTGTAGGCGTGGATGGCATTCTCGATTTTTACCTGTTTCTGTTCCAGTTGTAGCACCTCTACTTGTATGTATTCGGTGTCAGAGGGAATGGCAACGCCGTTTCTGACCTGAGATCTGATGAGATTCAGGTTGCTGAGAAGCAGCTCTTTCAGATTCTGACTCTGTTTCTGTTGCTCCTGAAGCATCAGAATGCCGAAATACGTTTGGTTGACGCGGCTGTAGATGGTCTCAATCTCTTTTTGGATAGAGAGACGTTTGACTTCGGCGTCGGACTCGATCTGTCTTTTCTTGGCAGCGGTGGCGCCTCCGTCCCAAATGATTTGGTTCATCTGGAGCATTACCTTATATTGGTCATAAGAGAGGCCTTTCATCTTGATGCCAGCACGTTGGTAGAGATTTTGCATCTCTTCCGGAAAATCAGTCACATCACTTTGCAGTGTGGCTTGCGCCGAAAAGATGAACTGCGGAAGATAGTTGCGGCAAGCGTTAGAAAACGAGTAATCTTTGCTTTTCTCTATCAGGTCATATTGCTTCACGAGAGGGTAGTTCTCGTTTGCCGAGCGGTAACACTCATCGATGGTTACGGCTTGCGTAAGCGAGACGAATGTCAATGTGAAGAAAAGGATTAAAGTTTTTTTCATATTCTTTTCAGTTTAATATCAGATTGTCAATCCAGTTGGGGATCTGACGCTCTCTGTTTTCCATGAATTTCAAATAATGTTCTTCGTCAAAGTCGAAAACTTTTGTGTAGACAGGTTTCGAGATGAATGGGAATAAAATGAGCGACAAAAGATTGAGAATTTTGTTCAGAATTTCGTCTTCCGAATAACCAATTTCTCTGAATTGAGCCAAAAGATGAGATTTCATTAAGTTTTTCTTTAGTAGAAGAAAATCTAAGATATACTCAGGGTTTACATGTACTTCGGAGATGATGAAAGTAGGAAGTTCCTGCTCTTCTTTCATGGTAGCGAAGTATTGCTTGGCTATGGTTATCAGTTTCTCTCGAAGCGGCATCTCTTTGTTGTTGATGTTGACGAATAGGGCGTTGAAGAATTTTTCAAACTCTTCCATCATGATGATTTTGAAGAGTTGCTCTTTACTTTTGAAGTAGTAGTTGAGCAGTGCCAAATTGATGCCAGCATCTTCCGCAATGTTGCGCGTACGAGTAGCTGCGTACCCTTTCTCCCGAAATAACTTTCGGGCGGCCTCTTTGATTTTATTTTCTGTATCTACGGACATGACATCTCCAATTGTTTAAATACAAAGTAAATAAATCATTTGATTTAATCAAATGATTTATTTATTAATTTTAAAAAATCATAATGGAACAAGTGTGAATGATAAGTTTTTTAGAAATGAACAGGTAAATTCTATTGGTTTTTATGAAAACGAAGGGCCGAATGCTCACGCATTCAGCCCCTTTCTAATTTATTGATATAACTGCTTCTATATGAAGGGGATTCAAATTGATAATGCAACTTGAGGAGGAAAAAAATGGGTCAGGTAGAAAAAATATTTTTCAGAGCAGAAAGAGAAGAGAAAATCTCCCTCTTTCCAGTTGCCCTGTGGAGAATATGT
>Ga0172378_10007424_pt1 | contig 10200 bp, 6 predicted proteins | sample GrowelOW332metaG_FD_119755 | JGI IMG/M metagenome (GOLD analysis project Ga0172378, IMG submission 119755) | Groundwater microbial communities from an aquifer near a municipal landfill in Southern Ontario, Canada - Pumphouse #3_1 metaG | ecosystem: Environmental > Aquatic > Deep subsurface >... | reverse complement strand
CAACAAGTATCCGACTCTGCTGGATTTCACTCCGTTCGGTCTCTGGCACGACAACTATCAGGACAATTATTCCAATGTCATGCTCAACGTTTCTCTTGAAGGACTTGCCGGTCCAGTGAGACTGTTCGGAACTTTCACAATGGACGATTTCGATCTGCCACACGAGAAGGACAATGCTTATGGCATGAGCAACAAGCCGCAGGCAATGGGCTTCACTGCTGGCGTTGAAGTCAATCTTTTCGATGGCGAGGAAATTGTATCATCTGAGTTTGAATATTCCGATTATGCCTTGAGAGAGCAGACTTTCAAGAAGAGTACAGGTCTGAACATTGGATATGAGTTCTACTATTGCTCTACTTTCATGTACAACCGCAATGATGATGCTGGCAAGTTCACCGTTCCTTTCCAGTTCATAAGCCTCACTGGCAGCGGCTACAGCTATGACGAGAATGCATATTACCTTGGATTCAAATATGGCCCGAACACCATGGTGCATCGTGTATATGCAGAGTACAAAGCCAATCCATTCGAGGCAGAGCTTTCGGCCGAGCTTATCAAGCGCGGTTCTTACGGCATAGATGATGAGTATTCCAACAATGCTTATTTCTTCTCCCGCGGGCTGAAGACGATGCAGCTTACAGATCCTGTGACTACAGCTCTCAAGATTGATGCCGGCGCTGCCTACAGCCTTCAGGAAGGATTCAAGGTATGCAGCACATTCAGCTACAGCCGTGATCTGACCCACAGTACCCAGGCGATTGCTCTTACCGTGGGAGCTTCGATTGCTGTGTGCGATGTGGACTGGAAAAACCTATTCTAATGATTCTGGCTATGGAAAAGCTTCCCCTGAAAGGAAGCTTTTCTAGAAGTTCCAGGAAGCACCGAATGCCAGCTGGAAGTCATTCTCATTGACTCCGCTCTGGTTATTGCAGTTCTTCTTGATGATGTAATCGGCCTGAACAAATGCATCGAAAGCCTTGCTGAATTCATAGCTGATATTGGCACCGATTACGGCAGTGTATTCCACTGAATTCTTTGAAGATTCATCATACTTGTTGTTCTTCAGCGGGTCATGTGAATCGGTCGGTGCCTGGGTGGATTCATAGCTTTCCTGTGTTCCGCCGACTTCGTCCCATACAGTCCACTTGTCATGGGTTCCATGAGCCATGAAGAAGAGATTGGCATCGATGCTGATCCTGTCAGAGAGGCTGAATCCTGCATTCAGGTTCCCGATGATTGCATCACAGCCGTAGGTGTATCCCAGAAAGTATTCATCATAATAGGTCTGTCCCAGCGATGAGCTCCATTCCCTGATGGCAACCACGTACTGCAGGCCATATGGCGTGAGGTCATCATCGCCGGTTCTGCTCTTGTCATTTGATGCGCTTGTGCCGTACCGAAGGTACAAGAACGGTGTGGTGAAGGCTCCTTCAAGGCTGGCATGGATTATTCCATTTCCTGCTGGGAATGCTGTCTGCAATCCTGCAAGATAGCCTAATGCCTCAGGGTAATCTTCATGTTCTGCTGAAGGCTTTCCTTCAAGACCTGGGATGGCGAACTCATCCAGCATGATCTGTCCGTAGACGTTAAGATGCTTCATGGGAGTCCAGTCAAGCTCAAGAGCGAGTGTTGAATTCGAGTTGTACTGAGTATAGTTGTTGTGGTTGAAATTCACAGGGTTGAGAGCCCTGAAATCGATTGTGTTGTTCTTGGACATATAGACGAAGCCCTCTGTCAGGACAAGATTGAGCTTGTCTGAAAAGAGCCTTCCTTCAAAACGGTGGGCTATGTACATGAACAGTCCGGAAAGAGGTCCGTATTTCTGCACTGGCTGCCATGCTCCTGTTGCCTTGTCATCGCTTGTGTAGTAATTGCCAGGGTACGGGAAGAAGCTGGTAAGGAACGTATACTTGAAAGAGTTCGAGTATGTGGTGAAGCGGACCATGTCATGGTATGGGATGTTGTCGCTGATGACCAGGTTTCCAGTCTGGCCTGCACCCCAGCTTAGCCTGTCGCGTCCGATCTGAGCCGTCCAGTGGTTTCCTCCGATTGCAACGAACGCTCTTCGCGGATAGGATGCATCCATCAGAGTTCCATCCAGGCTCATGTTCTGGAACATGAAGAGGTTTGAAGAAAGCGCTGTTGCGCCAAGCTCTGTCTTTGCATGACGTGAATTCTGCAGAGAAAGCTCGAAGTAGGAATAGAAATGTTCAAGAGGCCAGGTTTCCCATGCCAGATTGACAAACGGCTTCTGGCTGCTAGAATTGTATATCCACTGGTCTCTTCCCTGAAATGCCTTCTCCACGGTTCCGGCCTTGGTCGTAATGGCTATGCCATCGGTGTTTGTGTGCAGGTATCCCTCGATGTTCAGGGAACCGGAGAAAGCCATGTCGATGGCATCTGTCTTGATTGAAGGATCCGGGTCAAGCTCTTTCTCAGCGAAATCGAAGTTTGCCTGAAGTGCAGGGCCGAGCGTGCTTCGGTCGATTTTCTCCAGCATAAGAGATAGTTCATTTCCGCTCCAAGGACCTGTGGTCGATGGAAGGGCATGGCCGGTTGCTAGATACAGATACTTGATGGTCTTGTATGCTTCGCTGGTCGTTTCGTAGATCTTCTGCTGGTTAGAATATGCAGACAGAGCTGTCAGTGATAGGATCAGGCAAAGAAGCAGGCATAGGGTTTTCTTCATGTTTTCCTCCAGATGAACACCGGTTCATTTGATTTGAGTGTAGACCTCTTCATGGTAATTAACAAATCAATTCGGCAGAAATGAAAAAGGCAGTCCCGTTTCCGAGACTGCCCGAAGTTGAAGAAATACCGATCAGATGCTGTAAGTAACACCGAATGTCAGCTGGATATCGCTCTTGTTGACGTCCTTGATGTTTCCATAGTTCTTGATCGTGATGTAGTCTGCCTGAACCATTGCAGAAAGCGCAGGTGTGAAGCTGTATCCGCCATTGAGGCCGATGACAGTGGTGTAGGCTACTGCATTGCGTGTAGCAGTAGCGGTCGGATCCTTGTGGTTCCCGCTTGGATGTGAAGAGGTCGGAGTCTGGAGATCCGCATAATCCGGGTAGGTTCCATCGCCGTTTCCTACTCTTGTCCAGCATGTCCACTTGTCCGTTGCACCATGGGCCATCATGAAGAAGTTGCCCTCGATGTGGAACTTGCCGTACTGCTTGTACCCGATGTTGAAGTTTCCGACCAGGGCATCTCCGCCGTACTTGTATCCAAGGAACTCTTCATCGTAGTATGTTCCGCCTTCACCGTAGTTGCGGATTGCAACGACGTAGTTTATTCCATACTCTCCGACTTTCTGCCCGCCGTCATCTTCGCCGTAGCGCAGATACAGGAACGGATCGGTCTTCACGCCTTCAAGCGAGCCGTAGAGGATGCCGTTTCCAACGTTGAATGCACCCTTGAGCCCAAGCAGGAATCCGTATGCCGACGGGAATGCCTTCTGGTCTACGCCTGGCTTCCATTCGCCTGGGAGGCAGAATTCATCTATCACCGCCTGGCCATAGAGGTTAAGGCCATTGATGATGGTCCAGTCAGCTTCGAATCCCAGAAGGGAGTTGGACATGCTTCTGATGTAGTTGTTGTGATAGAACATCATAGGGTTGAACACCATCAGATCAAGGTTTCCTTCCTTGCTCATGTACATGATGGATTCTGTGACAGTGATGTTGAGCTTGTCATCAAATAGCCTTCCTTCAACTCTATGAGCCATGAACATGCTCAGTCCCTGAATGATCTGGGTCTGACCAGATACGGTATTCCATCCGCCGTCCAGTGTTCCATCATTGTCTGTGTCTCCATCATAGTTCATCTGGTGAGGGAAGAAGCTTGCAACGAATGTGTACTTGAACACATCTGAGAAAGTGGTGAACCTTGCCATGTTGTGATAGATGAGATTATCGCCTACGAACAGGTTGCCGGTTTCGCCTGCGCCCCAGTTCAGGCGGTCACGTCCGAGCTGGAAGCTCCAATGGTCGCCGCCGGCAGAAACGAATGCACGGTACGGGAAGTTGAGGTTAAGATCACCCATGGCGAATTTGAGGTTCTGGAAGAACAGGATGTTTGTCGAGAAAGCAGTGCTTCCTACTTCTCCTGAAGCTGCGTGGATCTGGTTCATGAAATCGAACTCGAAGAATCCATAGAAGCTGTTTGCTGTCCATGTTTCCCAATCAAGCGAGAGGAAAGGCTTCTGATCCATCATGCCATAGATCATGTTCGATCTACCCTGGAAAGCAGCCTCGGTGTTGGTATGGTAGTAGCCTTCAATATTTACTTCCAGGCCAAGCTTCATGCTCACGCCTTCTGCAAGCTTTTTAGGCTCCAGTCCAAGCTGTGAGCTCACATAGTCATATGTGGTCTTCAATCCGCCTGAAAGGGAAGAAGGATCGATCTTGGCAGCCATGAGCGAAAGCTCAGCACCGCTCCATGGACCGGTCGTTGAAGGCAGCGCGTGACCTGTAGCAATGTACAGCGTCCTGATTGCCTGATAGACTTCGCTGGTTGTTTCATAGATCTTCTGCTGGTTGTCATTGGCTGAAACAACCGAAAGGCATAAGATCACGCATAGAAGCAAGCAGATTACTTTTTTCATAATTTTCACTCTCCTAATGGGAATAACAAATTCACAATTACAATTGTAGCTTCATTTCCATGAATTGAACAAGCGAAAAAGAAGATAATTACAGTTTTGTGAAGAAAAGTGTAGTTTATGTGTCAGCACTAGATGCTGTAGCTCAATGAAACAGCAATCTGGAAGTCGTTGCTTGATGATCTTGAAGAAGTGTCCCATCGGTTAATGAAGCTCATCTGGGCCTCGGCTGATATGTGGCTCGAGAACTCATAAGAACCGTTCAGGTCAAGAATGGTCGCGAAGTAGGCAGTATCGCCGTAAGGAGTCGTCCCTCCAAGATTCGGAAGGGCAGTATTGTCATTGCCGCTATTGTGAGAGGCATAGATGTCAAGCGTTCCCTTGACGATCTCGCGGGCAGTGAATCCAATGCTTGCTCCGCTGAAGAAGTCGAAACGGCTTTCAGATTGGAATACGATTGAATCGTTTCCATATGGGAAGCCGAGGAAGTCTATATCCACGACGTACCCGCCGGTGCCTGAAACCTTGTTACGGGAGATGACAAGGAAATCCACTTCATCGCGTCTGTACACGAGAGGAGAAGTGTAAACACCTTCAAGAGAGGTTGAGAAGATTCCGCTTGGGGATGCAGAAGTGTACTCGGCTCCAAGCACCAACCCGAATGAAGGGCTCTGGTCACGGCCTTCGCCAGGTGCAGTTGCCTGATCCAGTGCAAACTGAGTGTAAAGGTTCAGGCCTTTTGCAACCTGCCAGTCAGCTTCCAAGTGGGCAATGGCGTTGAAAATCGAATGATTGTCCAGATTGTGGAGAATGAACGAAGGATTGAAGTACTTGAGCTCTATTATGCCATCGGTCCGGTACATGACACCTTCGGAAATTGAAAGCGTCAGTGAGCCGAATGGGCGGTACTCAAGCCGGTGGCTGATGAAGAACCGCGTGCTTTCGTCTTCGGTCTGGCGGCAGCTGAGGTCTGATTCAAGGAAGAGGGTGAGGAACTCATATTTGAATTTGTCAGAAAAGAACTCGAGCCGAAGATGATCATGGAAATCCACATGGTCGTCAATCACCAGATTGCCGATGCTGGAATTGCCCCAGTCCAGCCTGTCTCTCCCGATGCTCGCAAACCAGCCTGTCCCGCCTGCGCTGAAAAGAGCACGCTTTGGAAATGCTGAGTCGAAATCCGAGGCTTTGGTCAGAATGTTGCTTGAAAAAGCGCTTGAATAGAAAACCGAGTCCTCGATTACTCTGATCTTCAGTTCATCGGATTCCTGTGGCAGCTCTGTGATCAGTGTACCGATTCCCCATTCTGGCCAGACTCCGCTTCCTTGGAACACAGCTAGCCTTGTGTCGTCCATGGAGAATTTTCCCTTCGCAATCCTGATGTCGCAGTATGAATAGACCGTGTCAAGGAAGCTGAACTCCACGAATGCCTCCAGAAGAGGCTTGCGTTGCTCGTACCCTATGATCCAGTCGCTTTCGCTGCCGAAATCCGTGTTTGTGTGTGCATAGGCTTCAAGATTGAGAGATGCACCTCCGTTTATGTTCAAGTCTTCGTCCAGGATTGCTTTAATCTTCTGGACAATCAATTGTTCTTCTTCCGTGTGTGCTGATGCTTCGGCTCTGCCGAGGATCATTCTTGCCTCGTCGTAAGACCAAGGTCTTGAATTCGAAGGGGTACCGCTTCCAGTAAGCGCATAGAGGCTGTCCATCAGGCGATAAACCGGCGATGAAAGAGGGTAGGTCTTGCCGCTTGCTGCATCCAGAAGTGAAGCAGATGCAAGAAGAATGAAGCAGATCAGAACACCAGGCTTCTTCATTTTCCGATTGCCCATGGGTCGATGGCCATTCCTACGGAGACCGATGCTGCAGTCTTGCTGTTGTACAGGTCACAGTAGACCTCGATCTCGGATTTGGCCTGAATTCCTTTGATGATCGTATAAGCAGCGTCTGCTGTGGTGACAAAAGAGGTCTTGACCGGGCCGTTGAGCTTGAAAGTGCTGTACGGAGCGCTTTGCTCAACTGTTCCATAGGCGTTCTCGATGCTGTATGCTCCCTTGAGGATGACCTCGAAGTCCAGATCAATCTTGAATGGGTTCTGTTCGTATGAAATCCCGACTTTATGAACCATCGTGTCAGGACCGTATGGGAAGCCGATGAAATATGCGTTGTGATCCACTATGTAGCCGCCGTTTCCATAGCTGTACATCCATGCCGGTACTGTGAATTTGCCCGAGTCCTTGTCCCTGTTGTACAGGAATGCAGTTGCCCAGTACCATTCATAGGAAATGTTGAGTCCGCCTTTGAATTCGAATGTGTCTTCTCTGAGGACAAAGTCGCTTTTCACCGTCACTGAGTCCTGCATCGGCTCGCCATCGAGGATATGAACCTGCGCACCGAGGGCGAATCCCATCGAAGTAGGCTTGGCTGAACTCTCAGTTCCAAGTTCCAGGTCGTCCATGGCGAATTCTCCGAAAAGCCGGAAGCCAATCTCGTCGAACTGGAAAAGCTTTTCGGCCGAAAGCTGGAACATGACATTCGAACGGTCGTGCTGGTAGTTGTTGTGCCAGAATGTAAGCGGGGTGGCATCCAGCAGGCTTGGTGTCTTGTCATAGATCAGGTTGAGCTCCGAAATAGCTATTCGGAACGAATCTGTCTCCCATCCGAATCGGTGCGAGAACAGAGTCTTCTGATAAAGGTCGCTGACTGTTTCATCACTGTCATGGTCTTGTGGGTAGGCTAGGCTTGTTCCATTGAATCCTGTAACTATGTAGTTGAACCAGAAATTGCCTGACTGTGTTGGAAAGTCAGTTTTCAGGTAAAGGCTGTCCAGAAACGGAGCTGAATCATTGATGGCAAAGTCATATGACCCTGGTCCCCACTTGATCTGACGGCGGCCGAATGAAGCGTAGATATTGTCAAGCATCAGCTCAAGGAATCCGGTGCGCGGACCGTTCATCTCAACCACTGCATTGATGTCGTTTCCCAGAAATGGAATATTGCTCCATTGGGTTTTGGTGAAGTATTTGTAGATGTCTGTCTGAAGATCCATGAAAAGAACAAGGTTCACATATTTGCTCTGTGCAATGACTCCCAGATCCACAAGGGACGGCACATTGAAATACCTGCGGTACTTCTGCTGCACTGTTTCTGAGAAATCGGAATTCTCAACAAGCTTGATCTTCTTTCCAGTGTTTCCATATGCCTGCTCGAATGAGCTTTCAGGAAATCCGTTGTAAAGGAAATACGGCTTGATGTTTGTAATAGGCCGGACTGTAATTTGGCTTGAATGCACTGCAGCAATGCAGAGGATGCACAATATAGCAATTGCAAGAAAACGCTTGGTTCTTTTCATTTGATAGCTCCTTTTCAATCAGAAGTATACGGTTTTTTGCTTTTGAATCAATGGGTACAAACGTTTTGCCGGTTATCCTCGATGCGTTTCTTGATGATCGAGAGCCTCTTGAGCTTCATCGTCGGGGTCCGTTCGAACGGCACTTCCTGAATCTCGGCTCCGCTTATCTTCGATGATGAGCCAAGCTGGCTGTTCACTGCTTCACGGATTATCTGGATGTACTTCTGAGCTTCGCTTCTGGCGCTTGTCATGTCCATCTTGAGATTGGCTGCGAATGTATCCATGTCGAGCTTGATCAGTGCAAGCAGTCCCCCGTTTTCCGGGATGATCAGGCTTTCCTGGACAAACTCCTGATGGTTTATCAGCGTTTCGATTGCCTCGGGGAAGATGTTCTCGCCATTTGAAGTGAGGATCATCTCCTTGATCCTTCCAGAAAGTGCAAGCCTCTTTCCCTTTAGGAACACGCCGATGTCGCCTGTGGAGAACCATCCGTCCTTTGAAAGACACTGCCCCGTCATTTCGGGATTATTGAAGTAGCCTTTCATGACAGCAGGGCTCTTTGTCTGGATTTCCCCTGTCTGGGGATCAAGCCGTACCTGAACTCCAGGCAAAACCTTGCCCAGCGAGCCAAGGCGGTGTGTCTTGGGCCCGCAGCCTGCAATGAAGGGAGCCGTTTCGGTCAGACCGTAGCCTAATGCATATGGGAATCCAGCCTTGTTTAAGAACTTCTCGACTTCCTTGTCAAGCGGTGCACCGCCTATTCCGAAGAACCTGAGCTTTCCGCCAAGGCTGGAGATGAGCTTCCGTCCGGCCGCATGGTAAACGAAACCGCGAAGCAATGGGATGTTCATCAGCCTTGCAATCTTTGGATTGCCCGAGAGCTGCGGCTTGACTGCCTTGTTGTAGATCTTCTCGATCAGAAGGGGAACGCTGAGAATCACCTTGGGACGGATCTGCCTGAGTGCGGGCATAAGGCTTGAAACTGAAAGCGAACGCCCGAGGTAGGTTATGCTGCAGCCGCACATCAGCGGAAGCAGCATGCCTATAGTGAATTCATAGACATGGCTCAGCGGAAGAATCGACAGAACCTTCCATCCTCTTTTGAGGTGGATGAAAGGCTTTGAGCACGTATCTGCATCCCATATGAGGTTTCGATGGGTGAGCATCACTCCTTTCGGGGTGCCGGTTGTTCCGCTTGTGTAGATTATCGAGGCAACAGTGTCCTCTGTCACATCTGCTGCAGTGATTCTTTCAATCATCCTGGCATCCGGGGCTACTGTTGATACGCTAAGCCCGGGAAGAAGCTTTGCTGCGCTTGAAGTGATTTCCACTTCGTGGTCGAGGCATGAAGCGGGAATGCTCATCATGTCATCCAGCCTCACAATAGGAAGATTGCATGATGCGACTTTCCCGATATTGGTGCTTGAAGCGAAGATGAGCCTGGACTGTGAATGCTCGACTATCTTCCTTGTCTCTTCGGCAGAGAAGTTCGGAAGAACTGTAACTGCAACCATGCCGGCATATGTTATTCCGAAGTATGCAAGCACCCATCCCGGTGAGCTCTCACCAACTATCATGATGTGGTCTCCTGCTTTCATCCCGCTTTCCAGCAGGAATGCTGAAACCGATCTGACTCTGCACGAGAGTTGCGCATATGTAACCTCAGAAAGCGGATCGGAGTATCTTGCGATGGCCATTGTCCTGCCGTATTTCCTGGAAACTGTGTCCACTACGCATCGCATTGTTGCTGTATCTACCAGATGGTACTTGTTCATTGCATGATCCTTTTTCTGACAAATTTGATAAAAATGTCAAATAAAGATTAGGACAAATCATCCATGGTTGTCAAGAAAGAGTGGCATAATAAACAAAACTACACGTTGCTCAAGTACTTGGACTATTTCAACTTTTGACTTGAGTACACTGAGGACAACAGGCATGCTGAGGACAACAGGCACACTGAGGACAACAGACTGGAGACCAAGGACACTGAGGACAACAGGCAGAAGCCGGACGCTGAGGACAACAGGCATGCTGAGGACAACAGACTGGAGACCAAGGACACTGAGGACAACAGGCAGAAGCCGGACGCTGAGGATGAAAGACGGTGAATATTTAGCAGTAAGAAGGGCATGGCAGATTGCAGATGCATTGCTTCAGGCAAGAGCAGCAAGCTCTTCCCATTCTGAGTTCAGACTCTCAAGCAGTGTTCCGATCTCCTTGTAGCGTCGCATTGGCTCTT
>Ga0172378_10007421_pt1 | contig 10200 bp, 16 predicted proteins | sample GrowelOW332metaG_FD_119755 | JGI IMG/M metagenome (GOLD analysis project Ga0172378, IMG submission 119755) | Groundwater microbial communities from an aquifer near a municipal landfill in Southern Ontario, Canada - Pumphouse #3_1 metaG | ecosystem: Environmental > Aquatic > Deep subsurface >... | reverse complement strand
AGGACGTCGGCGAGTCTCAGGAAGTCGGCGGGTATCAGAAAGTCGGCGGGTATCAGGACGTCGGCGGGTATCAGAAAGTCGGCGGGTATCAGGACGTCGGCTGGTCTCAGAAAGTCGGCGGGTATCAGGACGTCGGCGGGTATCAGAAAGTCGGCGAGTATCAGGAAGTCGGCGGGTATCAGAAAGTCGGCGGGTATCAGGAAGTCGGCGAGTATCGGAATCAATCAATGATACTGATTGACCTGACGAAAATAAAAACTTCCCGAATCACCTTTACAGCAACATATTACCACGAAAGAAATTTCTGGATAACTCAACTATCTCCAATAGCGGGGACAGAAAAGCTACAAGAAGCAATCAAAAAAGAATGTTGGGATAATATTATTGAAGTTGCCAAGTCTATCAAGGACATTTTACTTGCTTATCCCCACTGGATACCAGCGGTAAGGCAAGCAGTTGAATTATTAGTTAATAAATAACCGTTCGACAATATGTGAGGTGCAAATGGATAAAAGAAAAAGCAAAAAAGCTCTTGACAAACAGACAACTCTGTTTTAGATTAACTTATATTTCATGGTTCCTTTGTCGCATGCGGGGCGCGAGCCCCGCGACAAGGAAATTATCTGGCCAAGAGGATTTTATGAAATCTAACTTTAAAAAATTTATGCCAAAAAGGGAGCTCCTGTAGAAAACACCCGCAATGGGTGCCTCTGGCTGGGCGGGAGTTCTCTTTTTGGTTCTTAATCAATGGATATTAAAAATATCTATACAATAGACTGTTAATGGAAATATAATTCATCGAGGCGGCAATGGTAAATAACCTTTTAAACGCAGCTTTAATTTATCACGATCTAGGGTGGTCAGTAATTCCGCTTTCTCCAAACTCAAAAATACCACCAAAAGATTTTAAGGTAATGCAATATAGAGAGCGTTTGTCAACTAAAGAAGAAATTGAGGGATGGTGGAAAGAAAATCCAAAGTATAATGTTGGTATTGTCACGGGAAAACTAAGCAATCTGTTTGTTGTTGACCTTGATAAATACAAACCTGAATATTCAGAAGAAACAGTTTTAAAGTATATTCCCGATAATATCGAAACAGCGATAGATAAATCTCCGAGGGGCGGAGAGCATTTATATTTCCAATATCCAAAAGACTGTGATCTTACAATCCACGCAGATATTCTTCCGGCTGTTGATTATAGGGGAGAGAACGGTTATATACTGGCTCCTCCTTCTATTATTGAAGGAAAAGCATCTTCTTGGATTATTCCACCAAACGGGAAACCACTTGCTCAAGTTCCGGACGCATACTTATTATATATAAAAAATAATATTATATATGGGAATGTAACAAAAAAAGAAACTGCTGTTACAAATTGTTACATAAATCTTAATCAAGGATCGAGAGATCAAACACTTTTCCATGTTGCAAACCTACTTATTAAGGGTGGAGCTAAAAAAGAAGAAACACTATTTATATTGAAATTATTAGCAAAACAATGCAATCCGCCTTTCCCTGAAAGTGAAATTGTAACAAAATGTAACAGCGCAGTTGATAGGGCAGAGCGTAAAGAAAGAAACATCTCTAAGGAGCTGGATGGCTACATTGCTGTTACAAACGGTTACTTCTCTGTTACAGACTGTTACATGGCGTTACAAGTTGTTACAAAAGAAGACAAGACGGCGGTCAGGGTTGCTCTAAGTAGGCTAAAAGACAAGGTTATTGAAAAACACGGTCAAAAAGATGGAGTTTATAAGAGGATTGAAACAGATTTTGATTTTATTAATTTTGATGAAAATGAGGTTCCAGAGGTTGAATATCCGGTTAAGTTGCCATTGGGACTAAATGACATTGCTGAGGTTAGCCAGGGGAATATAATTTTAGTAGCTGGTGAGTTTAATGCTGGGAAGGGGCATCCAGATGGCACTTTATTAATGACTCCAAATGGGTGGAAAAAGATAGAAGATTTTAACATTGGTGACATTTTATATTCAGAAAACGGAAAGCCAATAAGTGTTGATGGTATTTATAAGCGAGGAGTGCAGAGTTGTTATAAATTTACGTTTAATGATGGTTCAAATATTGAAACAGATACAGAACATATTTGGACTATTATGACGCAATATAACAAAACACACAAAAGAACAGGCCATAATAATAAGAATATAAATTTTGGAAAATATACAAATAGAACAACAAATGAATTAATAAGTATGTGTGGTTTGGGAGAGATTGCTTCCAATAAAAGATTTGCTCTTCCACAGTTGTCTCCAATAGAATATCCAGAAAAAGAGTTAAAATTAGACCCATATTTATTGGGAGTTCTTCTTGGGGATGGTGGATTATCAAGCGCAAGCACAATAATTTCTAGTGCTGATAGTGAAATTTTAAATGAGTTTAAAAAATTAGGATTTACTTTAAATTATTCGTCTAAATATGATTACCGCATAATTGGTATGGCATCAATTATTAATGATTTGGGATTAAAAGGGTTAAAATCTAATAATAAATTTATTCCAAATGAATATTTACTAAATTCTGTAAAAAATAGAGTGGCATTGTTGTCTGGATTACTTGATACAGATGGATATGTTTCAAGACATAGGGCGGCTATTGAATTTACGTCTATATCGAGAGAGTTGGCTAATGGAGTAGTTTTTTTGGTTAGGTCGCTTGGCGGTCGTGCAGTTTTATCGGAAAAAGAAACGAATTTTACCTATAAGGGGGGGAAACGATATGGGCAAAAAGCATATAGAGTATCAATTAAAATAAATAATTTATGCCCATTTAGATTACCTAGAAAAATTCATGAGTATCGTGTTGGTTTAAAAAGAGATGTAAAAATTATTCGTAGGATAGATTATGTTGGCGAAAAAAACACAACCTGCATAAAGGTATCTAATCCAACAGGATTATATGTCGCACAAGATTTCATTATCACACACAACACTTCTTTTCTTTTAAATGTATTAAAAGACAATAAGGGTAAATTACCTATTAGGTATATAACCTCAGAAATGAGCAAGTCTGAGTTTAAAAAAAGATTTGCCTCCTTTGCTATTCCTTTGAATTTTTGGAAGCAAGACTCTATGACGGATTACATTAAAAAAAGCTCTGATTTTCATACAGTTATTAAACCAGAGGCTTTAAATATTATAGATTATATGGAGTTTCGTGATTCCGATTATACAAAAGGGGCGGAATACTTAACACAAATACATGATAAATTGACAACAGGAATCGCTATTGTGGCGGTACAGAAAAAAGAAGGCCAAAGGATGCCCAGGTCTGGAGATATGATAGTTGAAAAGCCCAGGCTTGCAATTTCTTTTTCAAAATCGATAATGGGCAATGAATATCCACAGGGATCTTGTGAAATATTGAAATGTAAAATGCCGAAACTAGGTAAAATAGATGGGAAAAAATTAAGATTTGAGATTCAACAACATGGAAGCAAATTTCATATTCTAAACGACTGGGGATATTGGAAATTTTAGCATGGCAAGGTAAAAAATTATGAAAAACACAGTAAATATTAAAAAACGTAAGCCTTTATTTTATGGTATTTTTAATTTTCATAATGAAATAAAAAGAGAATACGCGTACGCTTACACTAAAGAGCAAGCTAAAATTGTAATGGGCCGGAGGATTGCTAAAAAACAAGGTGTCCTTCCGATTGTAGTTTTAGGATGGTTAAAAGACCATCCGAATAGTTTTGAAATAAAAATAGAGAGAGATGGAGATTAATATGGCAGGAATAGCAGTTATATCAAAAACAGAGGTCGGGACAACCATGATAAGATTGGTTTCCGGGAAAGATATTGTTGACCAGATCGAGGTAAATTCAATTGCTGTTTGTGAAAATGAAGATAAGGCAGCGGAAACAATAAAAAATCTTATTGGATTGGAGGTAAAATGTCAGACATCGTAATAGGTCAGCGCTTAGCTGAAGTACAAAAAATTTGGAACGAGGGGACAAAGCACGAGCTTTTCGGATACCTTCTCCGGGGGAAAGCGATCGACATGCTCAAAAAAGGAAAGTTATACATAATGGACGCCGCTGGGATCCCAAGCTTCAGGTACTATGTCACCCACGAGTTGAAAATCTCAGTCGCAGAGGCTCACAGATTAGCCCAGATTTACCGTCTTGCTGGCTCTGTGTTGGAAAAAAACAACGTGAGGATAGGAGTGTCGGCCTTGACCCTTCTTTTGCCATACCTGAAGGACAAAACAGACGAAGAAAAACTATCCCTGATTGAGATGAACAAAGACATCCCCCTAGAGGCTGTGAAAAACAACATCCTTGATCTCCAGGGAAGAGGCGAGCTGGCCACCGATGTATGTATGCACCAAGATGGGTGGGAGATTTACAAAAAATGCAAGAAGTGCCGGAAGTTCTTTTTAGAAGAATAGGTATTGACAAATAAGATTTATATGGATATATTAAAATAGACTTTAGGAGGATATTATGATTATCAAAAAAGAAACGATGGAAGGAATTGAGAACGGGGTGTACCAGGGGGTTTGTGTCGCGGTTATAGATCTCGGGACTCAATTAAATACTCATTTTAATAAAAAAGAAAAAAAGATGTTAATCATGTGGGAGTTGCCGACGCTTCCGATAACATTCCAGAAAGACGGGGCGGATGTCACGATGCCCCGGGTTATTTCTAAGCAGTATACTCAGTCGTTCGCTGAGAAAGCTACCCTATTGAAAGATCTCCAATCTTGGAGAGGTAGAAATTTTACCGATGAGGAGCTCGGCGGGTTTGAGGTTAATAACCTGATCGGAGTAAATTGCATGATCCAGGTTATGAACAATACCAAAGACGGGAAGACATACGCTAAAGTTGCAAACGTCCTCCCGCTGTACCAAGGCGTCCCGGAAGTCGAACCGGCGATGAATCCAATCATGTACTCCGTGGCCGACGATGAGATCCCGGAGAACATTCCAAACTGGATAAAATCTCTAATCTTGAAATCGGATGAAAAACAAAAAGAAGGGCATGTAGTCGATGGGGGAGAAGAACCTCCGCCGCAAGATTGTCCTTTTTAGGGGTGACTTATGAAAATATTAAATCCACGATCTTTACCGGAAGCCTTTGTCCTGGCAGTCCAACCCAAAGAAGGCTATGTTCCCAATCCGAACAGAATCGGGGTGACTTCCCTAATCGCTCCCCCGCATGTACGGAGTCTTCAGAGAGAACACGATGGCGAAATCGAAGTCGAAGTCGAAGATATGACGTGGCTCATCATGGGGAGGTCTGTACACTCTCTTCTCGAAGAGAACTCTCCCAAAGATGTTGTCGCGGAACAAAAGATAGTTTTCTCTTTTGAAGGTTTCGATATCGTCGCCGTCATCGATACGTATAAAGGCGATGTTCTCCAGGATTTTAAGGTGACAAGTGTTTACTCGTTTCTATTGGGAGAGAAAGCGGAGTGGATCCAGCAACTGAATATCTATGCCTGGATGCTGAAAAAAGTAAAAGACATCGACATTAAGACTCTCCAGATCATCGCAATACTCAGAGACTTCATGCCACGTAAAGCGAAGCTCGACAAAAACTATCCCCAGAAGCCATTGATCGCTGTCGATGTTCCTATCTGGTCAATCGAGAAGACCGAAGAATTTGTCCGGGGGAGGATCAACGCTCACAAAAACAATTTGCCTTGTACTCCGGAAGACCGATGGGCGCGTCCGACGACTTTTGCTGTAAAGGCGCCTAACGTGAAAACGGCAAAGAAAGTTTGCGCGACGATGGAAGAAGCGGAAAAGTGGATTGCCGCAAACCCGAAGGGTGCGTCTTTCTTCGTTGAGGTAAGGCCTGGAGAAGATGTCCGTTGCGATACATACTGTAACGTTTCTCAGTGGTGCGAATATTACAAAAACAAAAAGAAAGAGGAAACGAATGGAGAAGAAAAAGAGGAAAATAACGGCTAACGGAACTGGGCTGAAATGGATGGATGAACTCTGGAGACGAGCTGTTCGGTACATATTTGGGTATAGGTGTTTTTTCTGCGGAGCCCACATCAACAGCGTTCCTCTGGAGTGCCACCATATAATAAAGCGTAAGAACTTTTTGACTAAGTTTTCTTACCGCGATGGAGTCCTCCTCTGTAAGTTTCCGAACAAGAGTAATGAAAAATACAAGATGTCCTGTCACGCATACGCTGAAACACCGGCCGGTAAGAAGTTGATAAACGATTATCTTATTGGGAAAGATCATATGGATTACTTGATGTCCAGGAGCGGGAGCTGTAAGCAATACTTTGTAGACAACAACATCTCTAGGACTGAATATTTACTAGAAATGAAAAAAGAACTTCTAGATATTCTGGAGGAAGAAAATGACGAAGACAAAATCTGATCAGCCACAAGATACGGCTTGCTGCGGAAATTGTAAAATGTCAATTTCTGAGTCAGGGGGAATAAGATGCGCCGACGACCAGATCAGCGACATTAGGATTACTCCAAGATCTGTTTGCCCGGCGTGGGAAACTGACAGCTTGGAATACAAGCAAAGATTGAGATGGGTAAGGAGAACGCTGTTTGATAAATACAGGAAAAAAGGACAGGTGGTGGAAACTTCAGATAACGCTATATGTTGGGGAACAATAGTGCTGGAGTGCCACCTGTCTGTAAAATAAATTCGTAGAAGTCAAATCTACCACGCCCGAACAAGGAGGAAAGATGAAAGAGAAAGAGCGCATTGACCAGAAAACTACAGGACGCCCGGAACACTGGCTCTACACAACGCCGGACAGTCACGACGAACTGACGCGGGAATGTGAGCGGTTGCAGCGCACGATAAAGGTGCTGATCGCTGCCGGATTCGTTGGCGAGTGCAAGGCCGACCAAGCTTACGAGATTGCGCGGACAGCATGAGGCCAAACGCCGACATCAGCGTGAGCGAGCAACGCGAGCGAGTCGGCTGCATGGATTTGTTATAGGAATTTTTAAAATATGGCAATTATAAAATCAATGATTTCAAGTAAATCAAATGAATGGGAAACGCCACAGTGGTTTTTCGATGAACTTAATAGAGAGTTTGGTTTTACGCTAGACCCTTGCTCAAACGGAAACCATAAAGTGGATAAGTTTTTTACTATGCAAGAAGATGGATTAAAGCAAGATTGGAGCAAGGATATTGTTTTTATGAATCCGCCTTATGGTGGACACACAGGGGATTGGATAAAAAAGGCAGTTGAAGAAATGCGGAAAGGGGCAACGGTTGTATGCCTAATTGTATCATCAACAGATCGTAGTTATTGGCACGATTATATTTTTCCCTACGCAAAACAGATACGGTTTGTCAGGGGGCGATTGACATTTGGGGAAGCAAAAAGCACAGCTCCCTTTGCTTCGGCTATTGTTATTTTTTCGCCAAAAGAGTTTGAGAAACAGATTGTTTATTATTCAGAAAGTATTAACCGTCGCAAGAGACAACAAGTATTAACCCTATAACGGTGCGTTAACCGGCTTGTCCGGTTGAACGCATGGTTATGCGATTTTTAATTTGGAGGAAAGAGGAAATATGACATCCGAACAGCAAGTTGCTGCAATGAACAGTAATCCAATTGGGACAGAGGTTGTGTACTGGCCCACCTTGCACAGGGCGGGAAAACGCACCAGAACCCGGAGCAAGGCATTTATATCCAGTTCCGGCACCCCGGTTGTTTTTGTCGATGGTATGAGTGGCTATGTGCATGTTGGACACGTTGAGATTGGATCATTGATGCCAACAGACAGCCCATGTTTTGACGCCAGCTTTCAACATTTGTGGGGCTAACACCCGCCATCAGCCGGAATCGGCTGCATTTGGAGGTTTTTGAATGAATACTTATTATGAACAGTTAAAAGAAAAATTAGACAATTTTAAAAAAGAAGTGGAATTGTTGCGATGTTGCGGAAACTGCCGTTATTACAACAGTCATGAATGTTATTGTTTCCATAACTGGGAACCATATAAAAAATGTAACGGTGAAGGCCAGCACAAATGGACGTTTGTTCACAGATAACGGCTAGCTCAGCGTGAGCGAAGCGAGTCGGCTGTAGCGGTTTGTTGTGCGATTTTATAACAGAAAGGAGAAAAATATGTGTGACTGTTATGTTCATAAATGTGAAGGATGTGGCTGTGATATTTCTATTCATATTGCTGATTATTGCACACCACGAGAAAATATTCACCCGTATTGCCCACGATGCACAAAGAAATTAAAAAAACAAGGACTTCCCCGCGCGGAACAGTATTTTACGGACACTGTAACAACGAGCGGTAAATATTCAGAGGTTACGGGCGGTAAAAAGGGGCAAGAAGTTATTATTTTGTGTGATGATAAAAAGGCCTATGGAGTGTCGCTGAATTAGACGCACAACAGCGCAATAAGTGGAATTTGGAGGTCAGCATGATCGAAGACGACGACGTTTTAGAAAGGATTGTAACATGGGAGATTATTATATTTTAGATGGCAAGGAAGTAAAAGAGGTTGATTTAATTACATGGGCAGAATGGTATGAAAAAACAGAAATACACGTTGCGGATGAAAAAATTGGCGACGTAAGAGTAAGTACCGTGTTTCTTGGGTTGAATCATAATTTTGGAGATGGTGCGCCTATTTTATTTGAGACGCTCGTTTTTGGTGGTCCGCTCGATGGAGAAATGGATAGATACTCAACATTCCATGAAGCAGAGGCAGGACATAAAGAAATGGTGCGCAGAGTCAAGGAGTCGCATATTCAATAATATAACGACTAGCTCACCGGGAGCGAGCGGAGCGAGTGATCAGGTGCAGCGCTTTTGTTATGCGCTCCTATAATTCAACGGAGGTAATAATGCGAGAAATTAAATTCAGAGCATGGGACAAAGAAGAAGAAAGGATTCGTGATTGGAAAAATCTTCTGGCTATAGGATACGGGCCTAATAAGATCATGGATTCAGAAATTGACGATAGTATTTTTAACGACGATCAGTTTCAGCTTATGCAATTTACTGGCCTCTATGACAAGAACGGCTTGACAGAAATCTACGAAGGAGATATATTAGACGAAAACGGATTGGTAAGGGGAAACATCTATGAAACGCCCGACAAACGAACAACTGATTTTGTTATTAAAGGAATGGGCACAAAAGAATGGAGAGACACCGAGCAGGAGGCAATGGGTCGCGGATGTAGATACTCCGAGTGACGGAATATATCGAATCCGTTTCGGGTCTTGGGGGGAAGCCCTTAAACTGGCGGGGCTTGAGGCTAAAAAGCCCACAATCAGCCCACAATGTAGGCAGGCAACAATAAAAGCTCACAAGGGGAAAAGGTCTTATGCTTGGAAGGGCGGTAGAATTAAGGATAGGTTTGGATATGTTTTATTATGGATGCCAGACCATCCCAATGCAAAAGCAGGACGTGGAAAGGCTTATGTATATGAACACCGCTTTGTTATGTCAGAACACTTGGGCCGACCTATTGAAAAATGGGAGTTCATTCACCACAGGAACGGCATTAAGGATGATAACCGCCTTGAAAACCTTGAAATACTTACTAAGAAAAATCACCGTGGAAAAGTTCTGTGTCCTCACTGCGGAAAGGAGTTTACAATCAGATGAAATATAAATTTAGGGCTTATAATAAAGAAACGGGAAAAATGATTTTACTTGACCCATTGCAATGGCCTTTAAGGGTATTAGACGAAGAAGAAAACTGGAAAGTAATGATGTTTACGGGATTGTTAGACCGCCACGGAAAAGAGATTTATGAGGGTGACATTTTAAAGTGGAAGTGCTCGCATGGCGCTATCTCTGGCGGTGGTAAGGTGAAGTTACACAAAGTGACGATTGAGTGGGGGCATCTTACGAGCGCACACGGATATTCACTTACTATACATAAAGGCGGCGAGAAATACGCCGTTGAAAAATCATATTGGAATAAAGAAGATCGTGAAATTATCGGGAATATTTACGAGAACCCGGAATTGATTAAGGCATAACAAAAAAATCAGCCGGAGCGTAGCGATCGGCTGGATGGACTGGTTAGCCGCTTTCCAGTTTTAAAACGGCAAATAAACGATTGGAGATAAAACCCATGAAAGAAGCGATTGAAAAAGCAGTAAAGTTGTTGGCGGAAAAAATTACAGGAGATATTAAATCGGAGGATGCTTTAAGATTCACGCAAGCGGCATTAAATCTTGAACATGTATTGGCT
>Ga0172378_10007420_pt1 | contig 10201 bp, 8 predicted proteins | sample GrowelOW332metaG_FD_119755 | JGI IMG/M metagenome (GOLD analysis project Ga0172378, IMG submission 119755) | Groundwater microbial communities from an aquifer near a municipal landfill in Southern Ontario, Canada - Pumphouse #3_1 metaG | ecosystem: Environmental > Aquatic > Deep subsurface >... | reverse complement strand
AGGAATTATTCAGTTTTCAAAGCTCAATCAACCGGATATCGAATCGGGATATACGCTTGATGATAATGCACGAGCTTTAGTGGCAACATGTATGTATTTCAAATTAACCAAAGACAAAAAACAGCTTGATGACATTGCCAAATATATTGCATTCATCAAATTCTGTCAACAACCCAACGGTGATTTTTTTAATTATGTGGACAAGGAACAGACTTTTACGGATCAGAATCAGGAAGTCAATTTGGATGACTCCAACGGGCGAGCTTTTTGGGCATTGGGATACGTAGTTTCGTTGAAAGGTATTTTGCCTGAAGCTATCATAGAGGATGCAATCTCTATTTTTGAAAAAGCATTGCTAAAGATGAAGCAGATAAGATCTCCCCGAGCTATGGCTTTTGGCATAAAAGGAATATTCTATTTTGACAAAGGCGAAAAAACCACCACTCATTTGGACTTATTGAAAACATATGCAGATCGATTGCTAAAGATATACAGGCGTGAATCGACTGATACTTGGGAATGGTATGAACGTAATATGACTTACGCCAACAGCGTTTTGCCTGAGGCGATGCTATATAGTTGGTTGATGACCGGAGAGAGTAGTTATAAAGACGTTGCCTGCACATCGTTTCAGTTTCTGTTATCACTTATTTTCAACAAAAAAGGAATTGAAGTAATTTCAAATAAAGGATGGTTGCAAAAAGGGCAAAAGAAAGCCGCACGTTTTGGAGAGCAACCAATTGATGTTGCTTATACCATTATGACACTGAGTGCATTTTATGATGCATTTAAAGAAGAAGAGTATCATCAAAAAATGGAGATAGCATTCAATTGGTTCTTAGGCAAAAACCGATTGCATCAGATTGTATATAATCCATGTACCGGCGGATGTTATGACGGATTAGAAGAAACACATGCAAATCTCAACCAAGGTGCTGAATCTACGGTCAGTTACTTGATGGCACGATTAACTGTAGAGAAATGAAATGTTTCATAAAAGGTTGATGATAAAAGCTTGTCTGACAAATTAAAGTCTATGGCAAGCTTTTTTTTTACTTAAGAATTAAGATAATCATAATTTATTGTATAGGCACATATATCTCGGTTTTCTATTTGTCAGGAGCCATATGCAGTTTCTCTGCATCCGTAACTTGCGGATCATCTTAGCGATTAACCCCAACGCCAAAGAGAGCGAAATCACCTTTACATGGATCATCAGGCCAGACTTTGCACAACAAATTTGTTAACTCTCTAGCTTTCGACAACGAAGTACTCTTATTAATTGACAAGCCAAGCCGACATACTTCATCCATTACATGCGTATCCAATGGCAAAATCAGATTTTGTTTATTGAACCAGGTCCACAACCCCATGTCTACCTGCGAATGATCACGTACCATCCAGCGGAAGTACAGGTTAAGGCGTTTGCAGGCCGATTGAGTATTCTGGGGTATTATTGCACCAACACCTCTATTGACAAAATAGCCGGACATGGCCGATAATGGATTTGTTCCGGATTTTTGCTGTTCATATAAATAATTACCAATTGTTCCATAATTCTGCATGAGCAAACAAATACCATCGAAGAAATGACGCATCTCGCTGTAAGAAAAAAACCGATAAAACTTAATATACGAATCCGGGAAATCTTTTTGATACATTTTTTTTTCGATCCATTGTTCGGGATTGCCCTGCATCAAGCTACATATATATTTTAATTTATCAAGTGTTACTTTACGCTGTCCCAAAGCTAAAGATGAGGCAATTAAACCCATAATTTCTATATCAGCAGGCAATTTGAAACGATGCATAAATTGAGCAGGATCTTTAATCAAAAAGTCGGCAGTTTCGTATTGATCAGCCAACTGTCGGAGTTGTATCTTTAATTCTTCGTTTATCATATTAAAGACAAAGATAATAATTCAACTAATAAATCCGTTATGATATAACAATAATTAATCTAAGAATTGCACATTATAAGATTATTAACAAATTTTACAATGTAATAAAAACGTATTATCTTCTTCATTTCTTTGCAACAACCCTGCACTACTTTTGCCATAGTATTTAAAGATATATTTTTATGAACTAAACAAAATTGAAAATGAAAAGAGTTAAAATTTTTATTATCAGCACCCTTTCACTGGCGTTTATCAGTTTAAACGTATCCGCTCAAAAATCGGAGGATAAATCCTTCAAACCGAACGGCAAGCCAGTGGCTACAATTTTTTCTGATTTCAGATACAATAGCCAAGATGGTAAATCTAACACAGCTTTTGAATTGACAAGAGCTTATTTTGGGTATGTTTACAATTTCAGTCCAAACTTTACCAGTCAAGTCCTATTTGATGTCAGCAATTCGTCGACTCAGACACCCTCTGCTTTTACTGCATATGTAAAAAAAGCTTTTGTTGAATACAATAACTCCGGTATAAAATTAAATTTCGGTTTGATTGGAACAAATGCATTTAATTTGCAGGAATCTTTATGGGGAAAACGCTATCTATTGAAATCATTCCAAGATTTAAATGACTTTAGTTCAAGCGCCGATCTTGGTGTCGGAGCCAAAATTCAATTGGTAAAAGGTCTTAATGTTGACGTTCAACTCCTAAATGGTGAAGGTTATAAGAAAGTACAAGCCGACAGTACGTTCAAAATAGCTGCAGGCATTACGTACGAACCTATAGAACACCTTTATTTAAGAGTATACGGCGACTATATGAAAAAGGATGTAGCACAAAAAACATTTAATGCTTTTATTGCTTATGCTGCCAAAGATTTCACAATCGCAGGCGAATATAATACGCAAAAAGGAAATAAAATGGTTTCGGACCACAACATGACGGGTATCTCGATCTGGGGAACCTACCACATATGCAAAGCCTCTTCTATATTTGCTCGCTATGATAACTTGTCATCTAACACTCCAAGTGGTTCAACCGCTAAATGGAATAAAGCAAACGGCGATTTGTATACGGCAGGTGTTGAACTATTCCCTGTTAAAGGGATATCTATCGCACCGAACATTCAATATACCAATCCTAAATTATCAGGATTAAAATCAACTACCAGTCTTTTAGTAAATGTAGGATTAAATTTCTAATTTAAAAATAAATTATATGAAAAAGTTATTATTTGTCGGACTTACAGTCCTGTTAGCAACTATTAGTTCTTCTGTGAAAAGTCAATCCGTATCAGGTGCAGGAGCCACTTTTCCGCAACCTTTTTACAACACTGCTTTCATGAAATACGAACAAAATACCCACGTAAAGGTAACTTACGGTGGCATCGGATCCGGCGGAGGTATCCGTAGCTTGAAAGACGGGGTAGTTGACTTTGGAGCAAGCGATGCATTCCTAAGCGATGCCGAGATGAAAGAAATGCCGGCACCTATTGTACACATCCCAACTTGCAGCGGCTCAGTAGTAGTTGCATTCAACCTCCCGGGAATTAATCAAATAAAATTGACTCCGACAGCATTAGCAGATATTTTTATGGGGAAAATCCATAATTGGAATGATGAAATTTTGAAGAAACTTAATCCGAATGTAAGATTTCCAAATCAAGAAATCATAGTTGTTCACCGTTCAGATGGCAGCGGTACAACCAATATGTTTACGGATTACTTGGCAAAAGTAAATACTGAATGGAAAAATAAAATCGGTTCGGGAAAAACTGTAAACTTCCCCGTAGGTTTAGCCGCAAAAGGGAATCCGGGTGTTGCTGGCATGGTAAAAGAAACAGTAGGCACTATTGGTTATGTAGGTTCTGAATATGCATTTGCCGGAAAAATAGCTTCGGCTCTTATTCAAAATAAATCAGGCAATTTTATTAAAGCAAGCATCGCTTCTACAAGTGCAGCCGGTAAAGGTAGCATTCCGGAAGATACACGGGTCATGCTTACCAATTCATCAGCTCCCGACGCTTATCCTATTGCCGGATTTACATGGCTGATTATATACAAAGACCAACACTATGGTTCACGCACCTATGCTCAGGCACAACAGACCTTGAAATTATTGAACTGGATGATTAGCCCAAAGGCACAAATATATGCTACAAAAACAAATTATGCTCCACTGCCTGCAGCAGTAGTTAATAAAGCAAAAGCAATTCTTAAAACCGTAACTTACGGAGGGAAAAAACTTCTTTAACAACTATAATTAATTCATTAAGTTGAGGATGCATCTATTGAAGTGAACCCCGAAAGTTAGACAAAAACTTTCGGGGTTCATTATTTATGAAACATTCAACAGAGAAAAAGCAGTTAATAGTTAAGTTGGCAAAATCAGGAGAACCGATTTCTTCATTAAGTCGTCAGTATGAAATCAAAGAGTTTCACATATCTGATTGAATACGCAGATATGAAAAATATGGTCCTTCGGGATTGGATAAAGAGAAGTTTCATTAAACTACATATCGCTGATGTTAAAAATAATACTGAATATTTATAAAAACACTTCAATAGTTTCTCCATTATAGAAAATATAACGATATTTGTCGGCCAAAATTAAACAGACTGTATGATACCCTTCAATATGCCTCATCTCACCGGGTACGAAATTAAATTCCTTAATCAATGTCTAAGACTAGGGAAATTAAGTGGTAACGGGGATTTCACAAAGAAATGTGAGCAATTCTTTGAAAAAAAAATCGGTGCACTGAAATGTCTACTAACAACATCTTGCACTGACGCCTTGGAAATGTGCGCCATACTTGCAGATATAAAACCAGATGACGAAGTCATCGTTCCATCTTATACTTTTGTTTCTTCAGCACTGGCTTTCGTTCGCCAAGGAGCCACCATCATTTATGCCGACAGCATGAAAAATAGTCCGGATATAGATGTAGACAAAATCGAGCCGATAATCACGCCCAAAACTAAAGCCATCGTCGTTGTACACTATGGAGGTATCGCCTGCGATATGGATAAAATTATGGCATTGGCTGACAAATACCACTTGATCGTCATTGAAGATGCAGCACAAAGCATTGACAGTTTCTACAAAGGCCGACCATTAGGGAGCATCGGACATTTGGCCGCATTCTCCTTTCATGAAACAAAGAATATCCAGTGCGGTGAGGGTGGACTATTAGCCATCAATGACAAGCGATTTATTAAACGTTCCGAAATTATCTGGGAAAAAGGGACCAACAGGGCCGAATTCTTCAGAGGTGAAATTAACAAATACGGATGGGTAGATACAGGCTCATCTTTCTTACCTACGGAATACGTAGCAGCCTTTCTATGGGGGCAATTACAATGCTTTGACCAGATACAAAGTAGGAGAAAAGATATATGGAATCGGTATTATGACGGATTAAAAGACATTCGCAACATAGAAGTGGCACAAATTCCTGATTATGCAACAAATAATGCCCATCTATTCTATCTCATTTGTGCTTCACTTGATAAACGCACACAACTTATTTCATTTCTAAAAGAAAAAGGTATCACAGCCAACTTTCACTATCTTAGCCTGCACAAAAGTGATTATATGAAATTCAAAGAAATAAAAGAAGAAACGCGTGAATTACCTATGGCTGACAAATATACCAGCTGCCTTGTCCGATTACCTTTATATTACGATTTAAACAACGAAAAAATAGATTATATCATTAGCCAAGTCAAAGCTTTTTATTCAGAACACAAATAATGAAAATACATCTGGTACACGACGAAAAAATCATCAATCGTGCCATATTTCTTTTTGAATCCGCCTTTCCCGGTAATAACCTTTTTCTTGTTTTTACTCACAAAAAGGTCCTTAAACATATTACCGAGAGAGATAATGTAATGCTGTATAACAAATTCGACTATTCGAATCTCGGTGAAAATGATTCTATCATTATTCATAACTTAAATAGAAGGAAGATGAAATTTGTGGAAAAACATGTTCCAACAAACGTTCCTGTCTATTGGATTATCTGGGGAGTTGATTTGTATAACAAACTACTTGCACCAAAAGGGATGAAGATTATGGCACACCACAATTCATATTTGGAAAAAGGAAACCTCTGGCGCAAGATATATGCCCCATTTAGAAAAATGCAGGAAATCAGTAACGCTAAACGTACCGTTTCTTTTGTTCAAAGAAGAGTAAATTATTTGGTAACTGATACTACAGACAATGACTATAAAATCTTTACAGAATATTATCCATCAATGAAAAACAAACCGCACAAAGACTTCTCTTACTACCCGATAGACGAAATACTTGATGACGAACTACTTCACGCAGAGATAAATGATAACAATATCCAAATTGGAAATTCTTGTTCATATACCAATAACCATGAATACGCAATGGAGATACTGTCCGCTTTTTCTATAGGAGACCGAGATATTATTGTTCCGCTAAGCTATTCGATAAGAAAATATTATCAGAAAGCCGTACTTAAACAGGGATGGCATTTATTTCACGATAATTTTAAACCTCTGACGGATTTTATGCCACTAAATAAATATGACGAACTATTGAGGTCGGTAAGTGTTGCGATTTACGGAAATTGGCGGCAAGAAGCTATTGGCAATATTCTTGTTTCACTGTATTTGGGCGCAAAAGTCTTTCTTTCAAAACATAATCCCATTAGAAACTGGGCCCATGAAAAAAAACTTGTTATCTTTGATTTGGAAAACATTAGCCAAGAAGATATCGACACACCACTCGATGCCGAAACAAAAGAAATGAATAAGAATATCATTCTCCATTTGTATAATAAAGAAAGAATTATAGAATTGATAAAAAAAGATTTCTAAGACTTACATAAAACGACAAAAAATATGCCATTATTCAAACATTTCGTTATTACACTTTTTAATCTGGCAATTTGGCCGAAAGATAAGGCCGGCATAGATACATGCACACCTGAATGGCTTGAAGGACGTTTCAACTTATTTGAAAAATACTGCATCCCATCCATCAAAGCACAAACCGAAAAACAATTTATCTGGTTATGTTTATTTGATATAGATACTCCTGAAATTTATAAAAACAGGATTAAAGAGTATCAAAAAAACATATCTCAACTACGTCCTCTATTCCTAACTAAAAACGAAGCTTCCCAATTCATCGCCGATGATTTACAACAACGCTGCGCCTTCCTTCGCCACACCATTAAAGCCTCAATTACAAAAGATGATGAATTTGTCATTACAACAAATATTGACAATGATGATGCTGTGGAAACTTCTTTTATCAAAAGGATACAACAAAACTTCTTATCTGATCCAAAAGAAGGATTATTGAGTATGAATAGTGGACTTCAATACTTCCCCAAATCAAAGATTATTATCCGTATGTCTTATCCTCATAATCATTTTATGACATTGATTGAGAGGGCCGATAATGATATAAAGACCATTAAATTCTATAAACATGCGAAAATAAGTAAGATATACAAAACAATTAATATATCGGAACGACCCTATTGGGTAGAAATTATTCATTGCCACAACGTAAACAATGATATACGCATTACAAGCCGCATTCATTATTACGCTATTATCTCAAATTATTCGTTAAAAAACTATGGGTTGAATATCTCAATGACATGGAAAAGAAATCTGTTCAATACACTTTTCATCTTACCCGTTTATTTTTTGAAAATAGCCTTGAGAAAGCTATATAAAAAGATTACGAAAAAGCACTAATTTATTAACCGAGAACTTAGTGTACTATTATAAAGAATTTAAGAAATTAAAGTTTTCAACCATCTCCGTACCTTTTTTTTCTGCTCAAAACGATGCAGATTTTTTAGACAGATAGACAAACATTCTTCCTCGTTCCAGCCTCTCATTTGGGCATAACGCCGAACAATGTATTCATATAAATCTTTACGATGGACGATACGGGTAAGGTTTTTCAAACAACGTTCACGAGTTTCCGACGCAAACTTCGTACGGTTAATATCAATCAATTCAAAATGATAGTTACCATCTTTCCCCTTATTATACAACACATTACTAAGATTCATATCACCATGGAAAATGCCTTTTTGATGCATCTCTACAACTAACGCAACAAAGTCATCTGCCAATTTTCGGTTAAAATCGGGTGTCTCGACCAAAGAAGACATCAAAGATGGCAGCGATGTATATTGTGAAATAAAATAGCCGATAGCAAACAAACCTTTCTCTTTAACCTCCAAATAAGCTATCTCCTGAGGAGTATCTATCCCCACACTTCTAAAATATCCGGCGAATTTAAAAGCTCGTTCAGCCTTACTACTTCGGAAGAAAGTGTAAATGACCCGTTGTATAAACGACGGCCGCTTGTAACGTTTGACCACCAACATCATTTCACCTATCCGTAACTCCTTAATCACATTACGTCCGCTGTGAATGACTTTTCCGTCGTGCACAAAAGACAAAGGCACTTGCCGTATGCCAGCTTCCATACTGTGATAATCGGGATGAATAAAAAATTTCATGATTTCACTTTTTATGATTTCTATTTTACAATACCATAACGTGTTCTTTCAATCCTTTTCTTTCGGGTTTCTTTACGAATAGCCAAATTCTTATGAATGGACTGTTGCGTTTTATATCCACGTGAATGATCAAGATGCAAGCATACAGTAGAGTAACGAATCTGTTTGCCACAAATACCCTTATTCTCAAGCCTCTCGCCAAATTCGCGATCCTGACCACCATATTGCATTCGCTCATCAAAGCCATTGACTGCAAGGATATCGCACAACCAGCCTGATGCATTATGCCCATTCCATGACGCCTTGGCTGTAGTAAATGTATTCAAAAGCCACTCCTTAAATCCAGAAGAAGTTAACTTGTTATTCTTAAAAGAATTAGGCATACCATGTGTTTTAAGCCATTTGATATCAAAACAACGACCGGAAAAGACATCATCTTTAGTAATTAAAGAAGAAAGTTCCATGTTTAGTTTATGATAGCCACCGGATAAGAAACGCCCCTTTTTACGTCTATTGAAATGCGTACCAACAAAGTCATTGCGGGGAATGCAATCGCCGTCGCTAAAGACCAGATAATCAGACTTAGCAGCCATAATAGCCTTGTTTAATATCTCACATTTCCTAAATCCATGTTTCTCTTGCCATACATGATTGACAGGAAAAGATAGTTGTGGAGTAACTCTTTCAAGCATTTCAAAAGTCGGCCCGTCTGATCCATCATCGGCTATAATCAACTCAAAAGCCTTAAATCTTTGAGCTTCATACCCCCAAAGAGCTTTCTCTAACCATTCCGGCTGATTACAAGTAGACAAGACTACCGATATATATATTTTTTCATCCATAATTATTGGACTTCTTCTTTTATTAACAACTTAATTTTTATCCTCCGATTAATTTAGAATCGACAAAACTATATAAATATCTCGGTTTATACAACTATAAGTGAAGATAATTAAAAAATATGATGGTCCTGAAAGTGAATAGATATTAAATATGTTCCGCATTTCAATTGTACATAGTTGCTACCGATCTAAGACAGCCAACAATCACCTTCCAAATAATATTCAAATGAATCTGTAACATAAATATACTTCTCACACAAATTTACAAATATTTAGCAGCCGAAATAATCCTCCAATAGATATAAACTTTTATTACATACCCCGGAGATTTTAATTTAACATCCTTTTAACTCTATGATTTTTTTCATGCAGTAAATGTCTTGCTTTTGCATTTGAATAAGCAGAAAGAATTTACTAAATTATTAACAGAATTATCTATGGGAATAAGTTTAATTATTTCAACTTATAACAAAAAAGATGAACTTTATTTATGTTTGCTAAGTGTAAAAAGACAAACGCGTATACCCGATGAAGTAGTGATTGCTGATGATGGCTCCACCAAAGACACGGCAGAAATGATAAGTAAAATGAATGTAAATTTTCCGTGCCCCATAAAACATGTATGGCAGGAAGACCGCGGATTCAGGAGATCTTTGATTTTAAATAAAGCTTTTGCATGCTGTGAAGGTGATTATATCATCCAGATAGATGGTGATATCATTATGAACAGAAGTTTTATAGAAGATCATGAATCTGTAGCACAGAAAGGATATTTTTTCAGTGGAAGTAGAGGGAAAATAAGCAGTGAGCGGACAAAGGTAATGCTCCAAACTCAAAAATGTAATATTAACTTCTTCAGTAAAGGACTTACAAGGAGAATCAACACTTTGAGGTTACCTTTTTTGTCTTTCCTCTTTTATAGACTT
>Ga0172378_10007419_pt1 | contig 10201 bp, 5 predicted proteins | sample GrowelOW332metaG_FD_119755 | JGI IMG/M metagenome (GOLD analysis project Ga0172378, IMG submission 119755) | Groundwater microbial communities from an aquifer near a municipal landfill in Southern Ontario, Canada - Pumphouse #3_1 metaG | ecosystem: Environmental > Aquatic > Deep subsurface >... | reverse complement strand
TTTCATTCCGATAGACAAGTTCGTTTCAATTCACGCTCTCGTGAGAGAGCGACGATGGGGGTGAGGTAGTCACCCAGACTACCAGTTTGTTTCAATTCACGCTCTCGTGAGAGAGCGACGGCAGCTGAATAACTATGTCAGGGGAGTGAGTATTGTTTCAATTCACGCTCTCGTGAGAGAGCGACTGTTCCTGGTCGGCGGTCTGGTGCTGTCCATTGTTTCAATTCACGCTCTCGTGAGAGAGCGACCCAAAGTCCGCAGCGTGCCTGCCTGCTTTTCTACCGTTTCAATTCACGCTCTCGTGAGAGAGCGACACCCGTCATTTGCTTTACAGTATGGGTCGCCCATGTTTCAATTCACGCTCTCGTGAGAGAGCGACGCAATTGAGGAGCGCAGTGTTGTAGACAAACGGTTTCAATTCACGCTCTCGTGAGAGAGCGACCATTCCCCATATGTAAATGACATTTTCTGCCCCGTTTCAATTCACGCTCTCGTGAGAGAGCGACGATTCTTTACTTCAAAATACAGGTCTCCCCGTTTGTTTCAATTCACGCTCTCGTGAGAGAGCGACAATGTCAAATGATTTTGAAATGCAGTTGTCAGGTGTTTCAATTCACGCTCTCGTGAGAGAGCGACCTGGATACTGTGCATCACGCGATAGAGATGATAGTTTCAATTCACGCTCTCGTGAGAGAGCGACGGACGCCGGTTTCAAATGGATGCAGTCGCTCAGTGTTTCAATTCACGCTCTCGTGAGAGAGCGACACCGTAGCTTGCAAAACGGACAGTTTTTATTTTGTTTCAATTCACGCTCTCGTGAGAGAGCGACATCACAGAGCAGCTCGATAAAGTAACCGGCGAATGTTTCAATTCACGCTCTCGTGAGAGAGCGACACTGGTCACGCTATAATCTGGTAACAGTTTCAGTTTCAATTCACGCTCTCGTGAGAGAGCGACGGATTATGTTTTAGATTTAACAGGTGTTTCGTGGTTTCAATTCACGCTCTCGTGAGAGAGCGACAACAAGCTGACGGCGCGGATAAAGCCCTGCAAGTTTCAATTCACGCTCTCGTGAGAGAGCGACAGCAGCCGCAGCCGTAAGTGTCGCAGTTTTTTGTTTCAATTCACGCTCTCGTGAGAGAGCGACCTGTCTTTTTCTGTGTCGCCCGTTGGACAAGTAGAGTTTCAATTCACGCTCTCGTGAGAGAGCGACTTCTGCAGGGAGCGGCAACGTATGGTAATCACTGGTTTCAATTCACGCTCTCGTGAGAGAGCGACGCTTTCGTTTGAAAGCTGTTCGAACTGGTAATCAGTTTCAATTCACGCTCTCGTGAGAGAGCGACGATTTTAATTTTTTGATTTTAGATTTTTACTTTTGTTTCAATTCACGCTCTCGTGAGAGAGCGACAAGGATACGAAGTGACTGCTGTACGGAGTGTCTGCGGTTTCAATTCACGCTCTCGTGAGAGAGCGACGCGCGCAATATAAATAACTGGGCAAATAAATACGGTTTCAATTCACGCTCTCGTGAGAGAGCGACACAGGGCCGCAGGGTTTACGGCCTTTACATCGGAGTTTCAATTCACGCTCTCGTGAGAGAGCGACGGGTGTATTACAGCTGTATCGGGTCGTTTATTCTTGTTTCAATTCACGCTCTCGTGAGAGAGCGACGTAGCAAATTTATACATGTTTCCATCGGCAGAAGTGTTTCAATTCACGCTCTCGTGAGAGAGCGACCAAGATTTATATTCCGCCGCAGGGTGACCCGTCGTTTCAATTCACGCTCTCGTGAGAGAGCGACAATTGATACATCCTGCGCATAAGTTTCGTGCTTGTTTCAATTCACGCTCTCGTGAGAGAGCGACGTTACATTTATCGCGGTAACACGCGATAAATGGGGTTTCAATTCACGCTCTCGTGAGAGAGCGACGGTTCTCAAAAAGTGATTTTGGATTTTGACTTTTGTTTCAATTCACGCTCTCGTGAGAGAGCGACCACGTATTTCTTCTTTTTCTTCTTCCGATAAAGTTTCAATTCACGCTCTCGTGAGAGAGCGACACAGAGAATTGTTTGCAAAGTTTGAAGAGAAGTGGGTTTCAATTCACGCTCTCGTGAGAGAGCGACCGGGTTCAGGCCGTCGAGTGTTTTAGATTCACTTGTTTCAATTCACGCTCTCGTGAGAGAGCGACAATACTATTCATAATAAACCTCAATCAAACAAAGTTTCAATTCACGCTCTCGTGAGAGAGCGACGTGGGTTTATGTTTGATAGTATTGAATGTTCAAAGTTTCAATTCACGCTCTCGTGAGAGAGCGACCTTGGAACATTCCCCTGTCATATAAAGATGTAAGTTTCAATTCACGCTCTCGTGAGAGAGCGACCGTAACGGCCGGCGCTTAACAGGAGGTGCATAGTTTCAATTCACGCTCTCGTGAGAGAGCGACGACAACGCCGGAACGCGGATTGATTCACTGCGTGTTTCAATTCACGCTCTCGTGAGAGAGCGACAAGCTATGAATCATGTTTTTATTCAATGGCTAAGAGTTTCAATTCACGCTCTCGTGAGAGAGCGACTAGGCATAATTACGGCCTGCTTGTTACCGGATATGTTTCAATTCACGCTCTCGTGAGAGAGCGACCCGCCGGAATCAGTTTGTATGTACAGCTGATCCGGTTTCAATTCACGCTCTCGTGAGAGAGCGACTTCAACTTGCGGCGACGACGAACAGCTTGCATGTGTTTCAATTCACGCTCTCGTGAGAGAGCGACGATTGCTGCCCTGCTTCATAAATTTTCTGTACTTGTTTCAATTCACGCTCTCGTGAGAGAGCGACAGGACATACAATACGCACATGAAAAAGGGCAGCCTGTTTCAATTCACGCTCTCGTGAGAGAGCGACGACGCACTAGATAAAAAAAGGTTCGGTGAATACGGTTTCAATTCACGCTCTCGTGAGAGAGCGACCTTATTTGCAAAGTAGCCTCTTAGGGGGATAGAAGTTTCAATTCACGCTCTCGTGAGAGAGCGACTATCGAGCCGATATAGCTTCACATTATAATTTGGTTTCAATTCACGCTCTCGTGAGAGAGCGACACCGGATATATGAGGCCTCCTGATGTTTGAGTTTCAGTTTCAATTCACGCTCTCGTGAGAGAGCGACATTATTATCAACACAAGCGCGTAACCATGTTTGTTTCAATTCACGCTCTCGTGAGAGAGCGACAGGCAGCACGGGGTCAGGAATTACGGATGCTTGTTTCAATTCACGCTCTCGTGAGAGAGCGACCCTTTTCTGTAGATCTGTAATTCCGATTTTTGTGTTTCAATTCACGCTCTCGTGAGAGAGCGACCACAAATAGTGTACCGTGACAACGGAGGTCAGTAGTTTCAATTCACGCTCTCGTGAGAGAGCGACCTCCGCTTACAGCGCAACAAACGGCACGGATAGGGTTTCAATTCACGCTCTCGTGAGAGAGCGACCATCATTTATAAATGTACCTGATGCTTTACAAATGTTTCAATTCACGCTCTCGTGAGAGAGCGACAATTGTTTTTGTTGTCAGCTTTATTGTGTGGGAGTTTCAATTCACGCTCTCGTGAGAGAGCGACAAAGTCAGGTGAAAAAATAGTTTTGGTCCTTCATGGTTTCAATTCACGCTCTCGTGAGAGAGCGACTTAGCAAAAAAATGTTAATTTTTAGACGTTTATTTGTTTCAATTCACGCTCTCGTGAGAGAGCGACAATTCAACGGCAACCCTCCGAGCTTTTCGGATCCTGTTTCAATTCACGCTCTCGTGAGAGAGCGACTTACCGTATGGACTATATGTTTTTTCTGTGCCGGGGTTTCAATTCACGCTCTCGTGAGAGAGCGACTCCTTCTCTCGGCTGATGAATACAATAAGCTCGTTTCAATTCACGCTCTCGTGAGAGAGCGACCACTCGCTCTTTGCAAATAACGAGCAAGGACAGTTTCAATTCACGCTCTCGTGAGAGAGCGACAAATTACAGATGTGTCGAGTGTAACTGTTGCCGTTTCAATTCACGCTCTCGTGAGAGAGCGACTATTGAGGACGACAACAAAAAATCCGATAACAGGGTTTCAATTCACGCTCTCGTGAGAGAGCGACGTAGATTCAATCTGTGAATAAAATAGCTCACGTTCTGTTTCAATTCACGCTCTCGTGAGAGAGCGACTCAGCAGGAAATGAAAATTCCAACGGCGACGATGTTTCAATTCACGCTCTCGTGAGAGAGCGACGACAAATTAAAAGTTATCGAGAAAACAATAAAAGTTTCAATTCACGCTCTCGTGAGAGAGCGACTGCAATATTGGATACGATACAGAAGCAACGAAGTTTCAATTCACGCTCTCGTGAGAGAGCGACGTTTTGGTGCTTTAGTTCGTTTAACCCACCCATGTTTCAATTCACGCTCTCGTGAGAGAGCGACAAAGCCGCAAACAACCAAGACAACGTAGAACGATGTTTCAATTCACGCTCTCGTGAGAGAGCGACAGGAGCCTGTGCCGTCGTTTTCCCTCCGAAAGGTTTCAATTCACGCTCTCGTGAGAGAGCGACTAAGAATGTCAAAAAAAACTTGTGCAGACAAAAGCGTTTCAATTCACGCTCTCGTGAGAGAGCGACGGGAATAACCGTTGAAATAAAAGACGACTTGCAAGTTTCAATTCACGCTCTCGTGAGAGAGCGACATTATTTTTGAGTTATCCCTAATTTTATAAGGATTGTTTCAATTCACGCTCTCGTGAGAGAGCGACTCGTTCGGTGTGATGCAGATTAATAGTATTTATGTTTCAATTCACGCTCTCGTGAGAGAGCGACGGAACCTGTTTATAAAAAGAGAGGTATGTAAATGTTTCAATTCACGCTCTCGTGAGAGAGCGACATTTATTTATTCCTCCTGTGGTTCCTGCCACACAGTTTCAATTCACGCTCTCGTGAGAGAGCGACTGTTGGTACATTTGACCGACAGAATTAAGCATTGTTTCAATTCACGCTCTCGTGAGAGAGCGACATTACAGGTTCTATTTATATGGTATATTTGAAATTAAATCAATATTTCCGCGAAACTGTTGTTATGGAGATGCGCCTAATTTGGCCATCATTTAAATACTTATATTACAAATAATTATAAAATTAAAAAGGTCAGTACCAGTATGTTCACTATATATTCGCGCAGGCTGTTATACTACACAAAAAGGACTGAAAAGAGAATTTTGAACCGGCTTCCGGTACTAATGGACTTGTATAATCAGGATTTTCATGCAACACTAAAAGGAGTGGAGGCTACCACGTCATGTTGCGTGTGAAGCCCCCGCTTCCCTAAGAGTGCTTTCCGGTGCTCTTTTTTTATACTGTACAATGAAACCGGCGACGGTACTAACGGAATCAGCCTCATCACAGAATCAGTACACCTTGAGGATCAATTGTTTTTTTCTGTCCGATGTGTTCAACTCTGTGCTGCCAGTTGGCTCCAAGCGAATAAAACCGGAGACTGTCATAATTAGGATTAATCTCCGATATGAGCTTAGAGCGTAACGCTGTCCATTCGGCAGGATCGACAAGACATTCAAAAACAGAATACTGGACACGCTGACCGTAACTTTCACAGATCTTCGCTACATGCCGCAGACGTTTCTCACCTTTTTCATCACGCGCAACATCGTAACTTACAAGCATCATCATAAACTGCACTCCTTCATAATAAAATGAGGCAAAAATCACTTCCATAAATAAACAGGGTACCCATCGATATCGCCCCGGATATACCTTGCAAGCAGCTGTGCCTGCGTATGGAAAAGGATTGCCGTATGCATTCTTTTTTCAATATACGGGTGCATCACTGCATCTTCTTTTTTCTTCTGATAAGAGGCAATGAGTTTTTTCCGCGCAGTATCGTTCATCAGTACAGCACCGCTCGCTGTTTTTTCAAACTGGTCAGAAGTTATTTCATTCCGGTTGATCAGTGACAGAACAAGGCGGTCGGCAAAAAACGGCCGGAATTCCTCCATCAGATCAAGTGCAAGGCTTAACCGCCCCGGACGGTCCCGATGCATAAAACCGACTGCAGGATCAAGGCCGACGCATTCAAGTGCGCTTCTCATATCGTGATACAAAAGCGTATACACATACGAAAGCATTGCATTCACGTTATCGAGCGGAGGGCGGCGGTTCCGTCCCGTAAATTTAAATCCGTCTTTCTGTGAAATAATAAGTTCGTCAAAAACAGAAAAATAATTCTGAGCGGAATCTCCTTCTATACCCCGGAGCGCATCAAGATCAGTTTCCCTTTCCATCTGCGACATGTTCGTATCAAGCGCGGAAATAACCGTTTTTATTTTTTCCGTATCGATTTTATCAGCATGGTCGCGGACGGCGCGCTGCAGAACGGTTTTCTGATTCGCAATTTTTCCCGTAAGAATATACTTCGCCGCAGAAACGGAACGGCTTTTATCGTCCGATATCCGGTACTGTTCCTTTCTGAGCAGAACGTTTCCGGCCACAGGTCCCTGACTGCGGGCAAGAAATTTCCCGCTTTCCGTAAGAAAACTTACGGAAATATTGTGCTCCGGACACGCACCGAGAAGGAACGGACTGACAAGCACGTTGCCGAAACAGACTATGCTGTCAAGCGTGATGAGCGGGATCTGAGCGACTATCTTTTTGTCACGTATTACCGCTACCGCATCACCTTTTTTGCGCAGATACGTCTTCTGCGTCGTAATATACAACGTATTCAAAAAACGCTGCATTATATATCTCCCCTTATTCTTTTTCCTCCGCCTCCGGTTCCTGCAGAATCCGTCTCCGTATATAGCTGTCGACGGATTTGTGTTTTCCGGCTGAATCGGGAAAACAGGTATCAATAAACGAACAACTGCCGCATTTCTTTGAATACACCGCAGGCGGCGTTATTCCGGCTGTGACAAACTGATGGAACTGTCCCGCAAGCTGAATTGTCTCGAGGCGGAGATCTTCAGTAAGCAGTACCGGAATCCGCTTCTTTACTTTGAAATAAAAAAGAGCTCCTTCACGTATTGAACAATGCAGCATCTCCTCAAGACAGACTGCCTGTGCGCACAGCTGGACTTCATCGGTTGTATCATGCTTCGGTGAACCATGCTTGTATTCCACGGGAATAACCGTTCCGTCTTTATAAAACTCGACCGCATCGGTCTGGCCGATAAGGCCGAGTTCACTTGATGCAATCCGGAGACTGCGTTCTGTCCGCACACGCCCCCGTGATTCACCTGAGCCGCTGTGTACCTTTTCATGCTGCACACGCCCCTGCGCTGTAAAAAAATTTTCAGTCCAGAGCTGTTCAATATGTATGAATGCACACTGCCGCGGGCAGAACCGCAGATGCTGCAGCCCGCTCAGCAGCAGGTAGTCTTCTTCACGGTACATCGGCTGTTCCCTTATTAATATTCAAGAACTTCAGGCTTTAAACCGTCAAGGTCGTGCGTTTCATACGTATAATCTCCGGCTGATTTCGCTTCCTCGCAGTCAGCCTTCCTCTTTATATCAACCGTATGATGTACCTTTCCCGATGAATACTGCCCTGATTTACAGGAATGCTTCCACCAGTACAGTTTAACAACTTCCATGCTGCCTTCCGGTCGGGCAGAAGATGCATCATTGTCAAAAATATGCAGAATGGCCTTTTTGATCTTCTCCGCATCATCGTCTGTAAAACCTGTTGATACTGCAAGTTGAGGGTTGATGCTGCCGTATGTCACATAAAGACCGAAATCCACGCTGTGCTTCATACCCATCGTATCGGATCCCCTCTTTGAACCATCGCCTTCTCCACTGACGCTCTTTGTAATCTGCAGACTCGTCACATTAACCGGGTCAACACTGAACGCCGGTTGAATTGTTACTGGTCCGCGCACACCGACAGAGACTCCCTTATCATCTCCGCCCTTAAAAGCAAATACCTGTCCGAAACTGCGGACATCGATCCATGTTTCACATGCTTTTTTATACAGTGCCTTTTTGTCTTTCATATCTTTACCAAGTACGGCGTCTGCCCGTTCCCGAAGAGAGCCGTAATCGTCCTTTTTGTAATCGTCTGACTGCACGAAAACTGCGTTGCCGTCATCAAGCAGTCTGTTTCTGATTTTCCGCTTCAGACAGACATCTGAAAGTTCTCCGTGACCGTCAAGCGTCATACGGGGAATATTTCCGTTGAGCGGGTCGCCGTTGGGGTTTGCGTTCTTAACACTGAACACCAGTGCAAAATCAATCTTATTCTGTAAAACAGCCATGTTCGTTCTCCTTTCTGTTAATTATTTTTCACTGTCTCAGATTCATCATCAGAAACATTCTTTTTCCTGAAATCTTTCAGCTGACACTGATAGCCAAGCAGATACTCACCAGTCAACGGTTTGTTGCTGATGAAGTCTTCCGTTTTGAAAAGTGACGTTATATCCTGTATTTTCTGCTCAAACCATGCAGTAAGTCCCGGTTCAAGATGTCTCCGGTATGCAGGAAGTTTTTTTTCATAAAGTATCCGCCACGTCTCTGCCGGGAACATGGCAAACCGCTGCATATATCTGACGGCATTCGTTTCCCGGTCTGCATTCATTTTCTGCAATGCAGCATTTTCAAGCTGCTGCGCTACGGCAAGCAGACGACCGTACAAGTAATCACGGTCTTTCCGATCTTCTTCCAAAGCCAATTTGAATTCCTCCTTATATTTCGTTATCTGATTGTACTTATATACAGCGCATGCGGTGTTCAGAACCTGTTCACGCTTTCCATCTGAATCAATAATAAGTAAATTCGATGCAGATTTCACACATTGTGTTTCTATATCGGACGGGATGGGCTGGCTGTCGGTAATGCAGGGTAATATCCGCTGAACGGTCTTACCGACCAGTTCATCTTTCACACGTTCACCGTATGCAGTCTGCGCAATTTCTTTAGGCGAAGGTGTCCCTCTTGTAGAAACGTAATGACCTTTCTTACTCTTCCTGTCGGCAGGATCATCGCTGTGCCAGTAGCTGGTGTGCCACTCGAGATTTTCATACCAGTGATTGAGATTTTTAATCAGATCGGAACGTTCAAGTTCACGATATTGCAGAATCGACATACGTCCGGGAGTTGCAGCGTTCAGTACCATAAGCATGATGCGGCGGGTATTCAACTCTTTTCCGTCACCGTAGTAACCGGTCAACCGTCTGTCCATGGCTTCTGCAAAAGCCTGCGATGTCTGATACGTCGTCGACATTTTTTCCGAATCCTCTTTTTCCATATCAAGGCTGCTTTCCCCCAGAAAAGGCAGTTTCTTTCCTGCGCGGTTCCAAGTCACAACTGTCAGCCCGTCTGAAAATCGTTCCCCTTGTTCGTCTATAATCCAGCGGAGCACATTATGAGCTTTCTGCGTTGCAAGAGAACTTATCTGACATGCCTCACCGCTTGAAACGAATCTTCCGCGGAACGTATAGTTAGCAGTATCATTTGCTGAAATGATTTTTGCTTTGTCGCCGGAATTACGTATTTTGGCCGGATGCAATCCGGCTATTTTTTCTACCTTCCCGTCTGCATAGCAAAGACCTGACGTCCGGTCGGAAAAGGAATCATAATACTGTATCCAGCTCTGCTGTATATCTTTATCCGTCCAGAGATCGGGATGATCATCATCAGGAATATCTACCTGCCAGCGTACAAAATCGGATAAATCTTCTGCCTTCTGTGTTCCATCTGCACCGTCTTCCGTAAATATACCGGCGTTTTTTAAATCTGACATCAGCGTGTTCTTCTGTACATATTTATACACAGCATTTATCTTTGCTTTCACTATTTCCGTACCGAAAGGCGACGTGCACCACTGACCGAGGTTATGAACATACATCTCATGCTTTTTGTCTTTTTTCCGCTGTTTATCTGACAATGCATACTGTGCATAATCACCGGCAACATATTCAAGTTTATCACATAAAGGATATGCCGCATCTCCGCTCGTCCGTGCCGCACAGGTTTCCGTACACGGCATACACGTCTGACGGTCTTTCGCTTTTTTATCGACAGGTTCTGCTGTAATAAAATTTCCATTTCCGTCAAGAAGCACCGTCACACAGGCATTGTTGCAGATATGATATATCGGAAGCAGGTTACCACCATCGATACTTGTCGAGTTCTGCACTGCGTCGTACAACGCTTCAAGTTCGGTAAGCC
>Ga0172378_10007418_pt1 | contig 10201 bp, 12 predicted proteins | sample GrowelOW332metaG_FD_119755 | JGI IMG/M metagenome (GOLD analysis project Ga0172378, IMG submission 119755) | Groundwater microbial communities from an aquifer near a municipal landfill in Southern Ontario, Canada - Pumphouse #3_1 metaG | ecosystem: Environmental > Aquatic > Deep subsurface >... | reverse complement strand
ATTTGTTAATTTTAGTTCCCATAAAGAACTCCTTTCTGGCGGGAACAAAGATGGAATTATGATATCACAAGGATGAAAAGACACAAAAAAGAAATTTTCGCGTTTACTATGTCACTTAACAAAAATAATATAAAAATATATTGATATTGACAATATCATACTGTTGCGATATATTAATGCTGTACGTAGTAGAAACTACATCATCTTAATATCAAGCGATAATTAAGAGTGAGCTGTTGCTCACTTTTCTTTTTTGTTTAGGAGGTTCATTTTTGGAAATAATTGAAAAAGTACGCAATCTTAGCGAAAATATTGCTAAGGAACTGGATTTGGAAGTTTACAAAGTATACTTTGCTAACGAAGAAATGGGAAAAATTCTCCATATCGAATTGACGAAAAAAGGTGGAGTAGATTTGCAAAGCATCACTGCATTCACTAAGATTATCAATCCTAAACTTGATGAATTTACCGAGCTGGATTTCAAATACTCGCTCGATGTATCTTCACCTGGCGCCGAGAGATTTATCGAAATGAATGAATTGCCAAATTTAGTTGATGAATTTGTCGAAGTCAAATTCGGGCAAGAGAGCATTCTCGGAACCATTATCGATGTCAATGACACCGATGTTACAATCAAACATTTTATTAAGGGGAAACCCAAGAAGACAAAGATTTTAATAGCTGACTTAAAATCAGTTCAGCTAAGAATAAAGTTTTAATATAACAAATGGAGGAAAAATATTAAAATGGGCAGAAGAAAAAAAGAAGAAGAAAGAACTTTCGATGGGAAGTTTGATGTTAAAAGCTTCGAAAAAGCACTAGAAGACATCCAAGAAAAGAATCAAATTCCCGCGGAAGAAACGCGTGAATTATTGCGTCTTTCTATAGATAAAGCTGCTAGAGATACATTGGAACCTATTCAGGATAACGCAGCCGCGTTGCACACCGAAACTGTCATCGATGAAAAATCAGGTGAAATTAGTTTTTACGAATGCAAGGATGTTGTCGATGAAGTAATCGATGATTTCTATCAAATCGAATTGGAAGATGCTCAAAAGATTGACCCCAGTTATAAAGTCGGCGACGTTGTCAAGCACAAGATTGACCTCGCGAGCCTCGATTACCAATTCTTCGCTAGAACCATTCAAAATTTCATGCAAAAACTCAAGGAAGCTACTAAGAAAGCCTTGATCGACCACTATTCTAATCGCGTTGGTGAAATCATCATCGGAACTGTCGACAAGACCGAATCGGGCTTTGTCACTTTGATGATCGATAAAGTTCAAGCAACTTTAACTCCGAAAAATTCAATTCCCGGCGAACAATTCTTGCCTGGCGATCAAGTCAAAGTTTTGCTACAAAGCATCGGCGTAAACGAAACTTCAAACAACAAGAATGCCCAGCTGCTCATCAGTCGTACCGATGATAAATTCTTAGCCAAGCTTTTCGAGAGCGAAATCCCCGATATTGCTGACCACACAGTCGAGATCAAAGGTATCGCCCGCGAACCCGGAAATAGATCAAAAGTTGCTGTTGATTCCAACAGCCCTGAAGTCGATCCTACCGGTGCTTGTATCGGTTCAGATGGCTCGAGAATAAAAGATATTGTCTCTCAGCTTTCAAACGAAAAGATCGACGTCATCAGATATCAATCTAATCCTTATTTATATATAGCGGAAGCTTTGAAACCCGCAACTGTCGACGGTGTCGTCTTCCTCGATGAAGAAGTGCCTGAACATAAATCACCGAAAGCCATCGCAATCGTCAAGAATGAAGAATCTAAGATTGCTATTGGTAGACGTGGAGTAAACGTTAGACTCGCATCTCGCCTAACAGGATATTCAATCGATATTAAAGAGCAGGATGAAGCGATGAAGAATCACATCTCCTACACGAGAATTGACGATATCAAACGCAAGGAAGCTCTATCTCGCTTAGACAGCGACGAAGCTTTCGCCGATGAGGAAGACTTGGATATAGAAAGCAATTCCATCGCGCTTGAAAATGCTGTTGTCAACGCTGACATAGCTAATTCCAAAGAAAGCGAGAAAGAAGAGGAAGAATTCACTCCTGAAATCGAACCTGAAATTGAAACTCCTGAAGATGAATTCCAACCTGAACCTCAGGAAGAAAAAACTGAGGAAAAGCCAGTTGAAGAAAAGAAGGAAGAAAAAGAAGAGGAAGAAGAACACGTCGAAATTACTTCCAAAGCAAAGATTTCCATCTCTGCCTTAGAAGCGGAAATTGAACGTGACAAGAAAAAGTCAGGTACCGCGACCAATCGCCGCAACTACAAGAAGAACAAAAAAGAAGATAAGAAGAAAGTTGTCGAGATTGACGTAGATAACGCAATGCCTATCTACACCGAAGAAGAACTTCGCAACATGGAAGAAGAAGAAAATGACACTTCATCCAATTACGATGACTACGATGAATTTGAGGAATACGATTCCGACGATTATTACGAAGATAAATAGGAGGCCATATGAATAAACCCATTCTCCGCTTTGACTGCGTTAACAAAATTAAAGTTGATAAATTATCTCTTTTGCGCATTGTTAAATCTCCTACTGGTGAAATATTAGTCGATCCAACTGGAAAGATGAATGGGAGAGGGGCCTACCTCACTCCGGACCGCAAGACATTCGAGCTTGCAAAGAAGACGAGAGCGCTTGAGAAAACCTTGAAAACCTCGATACCTCCGGAGGTATACAAAAAGATAGAGAGATACTTAAATGACTGATTTAGATAGATTAAATGGAATGATTGGAATTGCTAAAAGTGGCGGATTCGTCACTTATGGCGAAGACTTATTTAATCGTCTCAAACGTCGTAAGCTCCCTCTTATTATTATCGCGACAGATATTTCTGAGCGCGCTAAAAAGAATATCGACAACGCGATTTGCCCTGAGCAAAAAACAATGCGATATCTGACAAAAGAAGAATTAGGTAAACTAATTTCTTCTAGACCTGTGAATGCTATTGGAATCAATTCTGCCGGCATTGCACGCAAAATTATTGAATTAAAAAAGGAGAAATAATTATGGGAAAGAAAAAAAACGAAAAAAAATACTACAAAAAGAAGTCGTCTAGAGGTAAATCTGTCAATCGTTTCTCAGCTCCTTCAGTTCAAAAAGAAAAAGAAACAAACCGCATTGAAGGTGGAACGTATGTCTTCCATGGAAATGTTAAAATTGGGGACCTTGCTAAGGATTTAAACCTTCAGGCCAACGATATTTTAAAGGAACTTTTCCTCGCAGGTAAAATTGTCAACATCAATACTGTCTTGGACGATGAAACAATCGCCGAAGTATGTATTAATCACAACTATGATTTCAAACGTGAAGAGATTGTTTCTAAAACTGACTTCGAGAAACAAATTATCGAAGATGACCCTAAGGATTTGGTCGAACGAGCCCCGATTGTCACTATCATGGGACACGTTGATCACGGTAAAACTACTCTGATCGACTCGATTAGAGATTCCAATATTGTCTCGAGTGAAGCCGGCGCTATCACCCAGGAAATCGGTGCATATCAAAAGGTTATCAAGGGAAAGAAAATCACCTTCTTGGATACTCCAGGACACGAAGCCTTTTCCGCCATGCGACAAAGAGGAGCACAGATGACCGATATTGTCGTATTGATCGTCGCTGCTGATGACGGAGTCATGCCTCAAACTGTTGAAGCTATCGATCACGCCAAAGCGGCTGGAGTTCCTATTATCGTCGCTATCAATAAAATTGATAAGCCTGGCGCAAATCCGGAAAAAATCAAAAATGAATTGATCCGTTACGATCTCACTCCCGAAGAATGGGGTGGCGATACAATTATGGTTCCTATCTCTGCCAAGTTTAAAAAAGGCATTGATGAATTGCTTGAAAACATTTTAGTTGTCGCCGAATTAAAAGAACTTAAAGGCAATCCAAACCGCCTTGCTCAAGGTTCTGTCATCGAAGCCACCATCGATAAAAAAGTCGGCCCTAAAGCCTCACTTTTAGTCCAAACTGGTACTTTGAAACTCGGTGATTACTTGGTCGTTGGCACTTCCTACTGCAAAGTAAGAAGAATAACTAACGAGTATAATCAACAGTTAAAGAGCGCTGGACCTTCCACACCTGTTTCAATCATCGGTCTCTCCTCGGTCCCTTCCGCCGGTGACCAATTTAAAGCATTTGAGACTGAGAAAGAAGCTAAGTTAATGGCCAAAGCTCGTGAGCGCAAAGCCATGGAAAAGACTTGCATTAACGAAAATAAGGGATTGACCATCGAAAATATCTATTCGAAGATATCTTCCGGTGAAATGGAAGTTATAAACTTGATCATTAAAGCTGATACCGAAGGTTCGGTCCAGGCTTTGAAGGATTCGATTGCAAAGATCGATGTTGAAAATGTTAAAACTCAAGTTATTCACGCGTATTCAGGTGATGTCACCGAAGGAGATGTCATTCTCGCTTCTGCTTCTAACGCGATCATCTTAGCCTTCAACGTCAAAGCCAATGCTATCGTCAAAGATAAAGCAAATGAACTCAACGTGGAAATAAGAAGTTACAATATCATCTATAAGTTGCTCGAAGAGATGGAACAAGCTATGAAGGGTAAACTTAAACCCGTGTATGAAGACATCGTCTATGGACACGCTGAAGTCATCGCTCTATTTAAATCGAGTAAAGTTGGTGTCATCGCTGGTTCGAAGATAACTGACGGGGTTGTCAAATGCGGCTCTAACGTTAAGGTAACCAGAGGCAACAAAGTTGTCTATGAAGGAAAGATCGCATCCATCAAACACGAAAAAGATGAAGTTCGCACTATCAAAGAAGGATTTGAATGCGGTATCGTTCTCGACGGTTTCAACAAAATTCAACTAGGTGATATCCTAGAATCTTGGGGACAAGAGGAGAAAAAATAATGGCTGATAAAAAACAGAGAATACAAAATTTAATCGCAAAAAATATTTCTGAAATTATCTTCACCATGAAAAACGATGTCACTAATCTTGCTTCAGTCAACGAGGTTAGTGTCAATCGAGATAACTCTATCGCAAAGATTTATGTTACTCACCTCAAACGTGAAGAGATTGATCACTTGCTGAGATATCTAAATGGACACAAGGGACAAATAAGAAGTAAACTTGCCAAAACAATGGATACTTACAAAGTTCCTGAATTGGTATTCGTTAAAGACAAACTGTTTGATAAGGGTGCAAAGATTGATGAAATCATCAATTCTTGGCACAAGGATGAAAATTAGAAATACATAAAGATTCGGGTTTACGCCTGAATCTTTTTTTATGTTAAGATGCGATATTTGTCTTAGTAGAATTCTACTGTTTATCTAAAAATGATAATATGTCATTTGTTTCTTTCCATATATTCTACTTGGAAAAATAAATCCAGATCAACAGCAAGACTTGTGTAGAGCGTAAGATTAAAATTCTACTCAGCTATCTTTCTAAACTTTAGACTAGATTTTCTATCTTCCAACTGTAGATTGTTGATTCTCTTTTCTTTCCCGTTTATATTGAAATTAATGAAGTATAATTGAAGGTGAGGTAAAAAAGAAATGAAAAATAAAAAAGATTACAAATTTTATAAAGATCGGTTGAATGTCATCTATGACGAAGCGATAAAGAACGTCGAGTACAAGCAACTCGAAAACGACAGATCTCGCCGTAAGCAAATTCACGCTTTAAATAAGAAACGCAAGAAAGAATACAGCAACTACGAAAAGCAAATTGACATGCTGGAAAAAGATTTTAAGCACAAAGCTAAGGATGCTAAAAATTTATGCAAAATTGGTGAACAACCACCGGAGCAGGAATTAGAAAGGCTTAGAAAAAAACACTTTCCCGATTCGGAGATTGAAGCGCAAAATTTCAAAGAACACCCCACATACGTTACTGCTAACCAGCTAATTGCCATCCAAAGAAAGAGACGTTTACTTCCCCAGTACACGATGGGTGAAGAAGTATTTAACTCTGTCACTCACATTGTCGGTGGAGGATTAGGTGTCATCGGTCTCATTGTCGGAGTTGTTTTTGCTGCAATGTACAAGACTCCATTTGATGCTTTTTTGATGAGTATCTTAGGAGTGGTTATGGTCATTCTCTACACCATGTCCTCTATCTATCACGCTCTTCCAATAGGCAAGGCCAAACAAGTTTTTCAAATTATCGATCACTGCACGATATACATCATGATTCTTGGAACATACGTGCCTATTTGTTTCATGGTGTTAAAAGATACTCAGCCATACAATATAATTCTTTTTAGCATCACTGCGTTCCTCAGCGTTCTAGGCGTAGTATTGAATGCGACAATGATGAGAAAAATGCCGGTTAAAGTTATCTCAAATATCTTATATATCGTCATCGGCTGGGGCATTATCATCATGTATAATTTCATGGTAGAATCCATCGGAATAACGGGAACTTGGTTTATTGTCGGCGGTGGTATTGCATATACTATCGGCGCAATTCTCTATGGAATCGGACACAATATCAAATGGTTTCATTCCATCTTCCACATATTTGTCATCACCGGAACTATCCTTCAATTTCTTGGAATTCTTCTATATGGTATCATTGGCATATAAAGACAAATTAAAATCAAAAAATATAATATAAAAAGATTCAGATTGATGTGGTCCTCGCTCAATTTAAAAGGACTGCATCAAGTGCTCTGAATCTTTTTTTGTAAAACATCAAAAATGCTTCTTAATTTAGTTAGAGTAGGTTAAATATACTTTCCCCTCTTTAACGAGAGAGGTATTTTTAAACCCTATCGAACGATAAATCTTTTCAAGTTCTTCATTTCCTTGAGGATAATAGGCACCAACTTCAGATGCTCCCTGAGATATCAAGTAATTGACAGAGACAGTTAGAGCCTCTCGCAAGTAACTTTCTCCTTCATAATATTTGTCAATTGCGACAAAGAGAATATTGAAGTGCTCGTTTTTCTTATCGACTTGAAGCAAAACAAATCCAATCGGTTGAGCATCCTTATACACAAGATAGGATTCATACTGGTCGTGATTCTCATTTGCATCAGAAAGACAAATAAATTCTTTTGGTAAATATTTTTCCTGGTTTTCAAGTAATTGTATCTTTTTAACTTCCTTGCAATTCGCATTGTTAATTTCTTCTAATAGTACCATTTTCTTACCTCTTTCCCTATTTTTGGGGTATGAAAGACTGAGACTGAGATCTCGTCTCTTTTAACACTTAGCCATAAAATAGGTAACGATATTTAAACACATTTAGATAAAAAATTAAAGCATTAAATATTTTTATACTTATATAAATTTATCATTTCAGATAATTCTTGCCTCTGTCTGTGTTTCTTTTGACTGTTTAAACGAGTAGAATAATTCTATGAATGAAAGTGGAGAAATTATATTATGAAAAGTAAAATTGAAAAATTAGTAGAATTGTTAAACAAATCAAAAACAGCATTTAATTTTATCAGCGAAATGGATCTACCCAGCGATGCGGTAATATTTGATGAAAAGTTTGGAAGAATATCTTCAGGCAAGACATACGCGATTAAAATATCCAGCTCAGCCTGTATTTTTGTCAAAACTCCCAAGGAAGTTAAACCAGGAATGGGATTCAACATATTTGCGGCCCACACCGATTCACCTGCTCTTAAGTTGAAGCCAAATTTTTTAATAAAAAACAAACACTACACCTGCATAAGAACTGAAGTGTATGGTCAGCCAATCATATCTTCCTGGTTGGATATTCCCTTAACTCTTGCCGGAAGAGTTTTCATAAATAACGATGGTAAATTGGAGGAGCGGATTGTCAACTTAGAAAAGTCTCTATTCACTATTCCTAATTTACCTCCCCACATTGAGAAAAACATCAATAGCGGTTATAAATACAATCCCCAATATGATCTACCAGCTCTTGCTCCGAAAGATTTCACCCTTGAGAAATATATAGGAGTTCCTGAAGATTCTATTATCTCTCACGATTTATTTCTCGTGCCTGCGCTCAAGGCACAGGTTATTGGAGATGAATATATCTATTCAAACCGCATCGATGATCTTGCCTGCGCTTTTGTCGGATTAGAATCATTCCTAAATACTACTCCGAAAGACAAAATTAATATTCTTTGTTGCTTCGACAATGAAGAGGTGGGAAGCCGAACTAAACAAGGAGCAGATTCAACTTTCCTCAAAGACATATTAGACTTGATTTATGAATCGTTCTCTTACACTCAAGTTGACAAGATGAACGCTTTGAAAAATTCCTTCTTAATTTCGGCTGACAACGCTCACGCTGTCAATCCTAATCACCCGGAACTATTCGACAATCTAAATTCTACCTATATGAATGAAGGAATAGTCATCAAGGTCAACGCCAATCAAAGTTATACGACTGATGCTCTTTCATCTGCGAAATTCAAATCGCTGTGCAAGTCTTTAAATAAGAACTATCAGGAATTAGCAAATCGCTCAGATATCAGAGGCGGATCCACCCTTGGAAATATCGCTTTGTCTCATGTTTCGCTATCCTCAGTCGACATTGGACTTCCACAACTAGCCATGCACTCCACAATGGAAGTTTTAGGACAAAAGGACGTATTGGATGCGATTGATATAGCGAGTGCATTCTTTGCGGAGTAGGAGCGAATTTCCGTGAGTAAATCAAATAAGACAAATGCAATGCGTATGCTGGATAGAGCAAAGGTCGAATATGAAACGAGAGAATATGAATTCGATCCCAAGCATCTTTCCGGCATCGAACTCGCTAAAAAGAATAACCTACCAGTCAAACAGCTCTATAAGACCATACTGGTCAAAGGTAACCGAACCGGTTATCTCGTCGCCTGCTTGGAAGCAGATAGAGAAATAGACTTAAAGAAAGTGGCAAAGCTTTCCAGCAACAAATCTGTCGAATTAGTTCACGTTAACGACTTAGAAAAGATAACTGGATATATTCGTGGAGGGTGTTCTCCAATTGGAATGAAGAAAAAATTTCCGACTTTTGCCGATACTTCCATTCTTAAGCACGAAAAAATATTCATTTCTGGAGGGAGACGAGGATTACAAATTGTCATATCTCCAAAAAAGCTGATAGATTTTTGCCAAATAACAATTGGCGACATAACCCTCGATTGAGTAAATAAAAAAGGTGGTTCACTTCATAAGCAACCACCTTTTTTCGATCTATTTATCTCTTAACTTATCGTTGATCTTTTTAATATTTGCTTTGCTTTGCAAATAGTTGAGGAGACACACAATGAAGTAGACGAGATTGGACTTATAGCACACCAAATTGGAAGCGGAAGCATTGTTGATGATGCTGACGCTGTTCTCAACTTCTTTTGTCATCTTTGGAGCACTGATGGTCACATTTGTCTCGGCGATCTTTTCATCAATTTTAATATTTACTTTCACATCTCTCTCCTTCCTAACTTCATTCTACTCATAAAAAGCTATCGCTTAAGGTATTTTAACTAAGTGGTACTTATTTAATGATAACTGGTATAAGACAAATAAAAAAGCGGTAGCTAACTAAGTAAGCTATCCGCTTAAATTTACTTAATGAGTAAATCTTTGCTAGAAGAATCTATTCTTCCGGCACAAAATCAGCTTTGGTAACGCCGCAAACAGGGCATGTCCAACTATCGGGAATATCTTCAAATGGAGTATTGGGTTCAATACCGCCATCTTCATCACCTACAGCAGGATCGTAAACGTACCCACAAACTGTGCAAACGTATTTTGTCATATCAATTTCTTTCATAATATTGCCTCCTATTTATAGCAATCTGCATTTCGCGAAAAAAATAAAATATTTTTCTTCGTACTATTAATATATATTGCTATTTACTAATCGGCAAGTTAAATGAAACTTTTTTTCTTCTTCGAAGTAAAACCAAACTTAGGAAAATTTTTCAAAGATTTTGTCAATTTTAAAACAAATGATTAATTGTATTTCATTTGAAAAATAATAAATTTATCTCTTTTTAAATAATAAAATAGATATTTTTGCATTGTTTTAGAAAAATCGCTCAAATAGTCCATATTTTTTCAATAAAATTTGATATAATATGTTCAGGAGAAAAATATGAAAAAGAAATTATTTAGTGCCTGTTAAGTGACATAGTAAACGCAAAAATTTCTTTTTCGTATCTTTTCATCCTTGTGATATCATAATTCTATCTTTGTTCCCGCCAGAAAGGAGTTCTTT
>Ga0172378_10007416_pt1 | contig 10203 bp, 20 predicted proteins | sample GrowelOW332metaG_FD_119755 | JGI IMG/M metagenome (GOLD analysis project Ga0172378, IMG submission 119755) | Groundwater microbial communities from an aquifer near a municipal landfill in Southern Ontario, Canada - Pumphouse #3_1 metaG | ecosystem: Environmental > Aquatic > Deep subsurface >... | reverse complement strand
TTAGACTTAGTAATATAGTTAGATATTTCTCTTATTATCTTATCTGTAATTCCTTTTTCTAGTCTTTCTAACCCATCATCTGTCCACTTATCTAAACAATACTTAAATGAGAATCTAGCATAAGTATTTCCAAGATTATCCATGACAACTAGATCACATATAGCGGTTAATCCTGCTATGTATATAGCTTTATCTCCACTAGGATCATGATCGTATATCATTCTCAGTTTTCCACTTGACATTTTGATAAAGAACGATTTTAAATCAGTTAGATTTTTAATTTCTACTTCTACTTTCATATCAATTAAATATTTTTATTAAAATACTCATTAGCAAATTCTTCAAATGCTATATCACAATTATATAAATCATGACCATTTAAATTTAACTCATCTATAAATTCATTTTGAATAGTGCAACATTCATTGTACAAATCTGTATCTGCAGCCGAGTCTAAATCTTTAGTAAGGACTTTTCCTTTTTCATATTTCATACACAGTGCATGATATGGTTTATCAATCTTATCATCGATTAATTGACCACCTTTTACTATCCAGAATACAAATCTATTTTTAGCCTTTTTCATATATTTTTTCAATTATACAAATTCTATCTTTCGCATCAGTATCCACTCCAGATACTTCACAATAGTATCCTTGAGCATTGAATAGCATTACTGTCGCATCATCATAATAGCCTGGTAAACTATCTTTAATCTTTTGTATCTCTATCAATAGTTCTTTCAGTTTCATCTTTATTGTAATATTTTTTATACCTATTCTTAATCTTTAATTTACCTAAGTAGGTGAACATAATATCTTTACAATCAGTATCAGACTTAATAGCATTACTAGCAAATAAGAATGGATGATTGCATATTACTTCAATTACCTAATATGGTACATTATATTTATTACTCAACTGAGTATATACCGATACTTGTGTATTTCTCTTTATCATAATATTTTACAATCGAAGTTTCTTTATAGTACTTACTTTTCAATAAATCTTTAATAAACATATCTACTGTAAAAGTGTTAGGTCTAATAGCATTAACTACACCAACTATATCTTCTATAGACGTACACCCAGTATTTTGTATAGCTGTTACTTTCGTAATCTCTGTTGAACTATACTCTTTCTTTGGTTTAAATATTTTGATATTCTTAATTCCTTTGAGATCTATTGATACAAGTCCATAATTATAATTAGGTAAAGTATTCATTAATGGCATACTTACTGTATACTCATTTAATATACCATTCAATAACTTAGTAAACCAATTAACTTTATATTCTATAAGTACTATTGAACCCGGTTTTACTTTAAAATTTACACTTGTCTTATTCATCTTTTATATTTAATATGATGGTAACTTGCACCCTATCCTTTATTATTTCTGGGATCAAGGCTTTGTTAACCATTACTTCATCTTCTGCTTTACCTTGTTGTAGATAACCTAATCTCTTTAGTTTACTTATATACCTACTTAAGTTTTCAGGGGTAATACCTAGCTTACCCCTTATTAACTTACGATTACTTCTACTAACTACATTCTTATTTTCACCAGACTTCTTATCATAATTAATATCAAATTCTATAATTACTGATAGAAGTTCAAGTTCACGATCGGTTAGCTAAAGTATCCCATTTAAACTCCTTAAGAATTCAATATTTAAACTAGAGTAAGGTATAGCCTTAACTAATTTATTCATCTATATTCTTTATATTCTTTATATTTAATACTTTTTTAATCTCATTAAGTAACTTAATCATGTTAGTATTAACTGTTTCAGTCTCAACTTTAACACAGGTTTGCATTTCCCCTTTATTATAAGCATCTAATGCTTCATCTATTGCAACATTATATTCGTAACACATAGTATCCATAAAACCGATAGCTTTACTATATGCTTTCTTATACTTAGTTAAGTCTTCAATTTCTTTCTCTAATTTAGCAATTTGATTATCCTTAATATCATCAATGATAGTTAAGAAACCTTGTTCAACTAAGAACTGAGCGTATTCTGGGTTAATAGATATTGACATATAAGCACTAACGCCTTCATTAGAATTATCTAACTCAATAAAATACTCATCCCTATCGATATTGTATTCAAGGACATCACCTTTCTTAGCGAAACTAAATTCTTGTATAACTTTATATTTCTTCATAATTTTAATTAATTAATCATTATACACAATAAACGGGGTATATTATAATAAGTAACTATAATGTTAATAATATTAACCAATATTAACATTTAACATAAGTATAAAAGAAAACCCCAGTTATTACTAACCAGGGCTGACTCAATTAAAAAAACTTATTTATGAGAATTGAAATATTATTTTACGATAGCTACAACGTCGTATGGTTTTACTAACTGACTTGTCTTATACAGATCAAAGTCTTTTGCGAACTTACTAGGATATACCACAGTATCCCCTATTTTAATAGTATTCATAGCATTCTCTGAATAGTTTACTGGTAATGCTAACACAATACCTTTAGCAAATTCAGATTCAACTTCCTTAGTCTCAGTCTTAGTTTCATATTCTGGTACACCATCTGCCCCAATTACCCCTGTAGGTTCTGGAGTTATAACTTCTTTAGTTACCATTACTTTATCTAATGGCTTAACTAAGATGTCCTTAACCATATCATACCCTAAATTCTCAACAACTGATTCTAGTACTTTATCTTCCATAATTTCTTATTTATTATTATCTTTCTTAACTAATATATTCCCCCCTGTACAACATATGTGTCTAGCTATGTCAGGGCATACTTTCATATCTATAAACTCACAACCATCACAGTGACCTGTTTTAACTTTAACAATATCATAATCGATACCATTAATATTAACTGGTTCTTTACTGTTAATTAGTTTGATTATTTCTGGTTCCCGCATCGTTTAACTATTATCTTATGTTGTCTACATACTTGGATAAACTCATCTGTACAACCCCTATTTATAAACATACACCCAGTACAACCATTTCTACTTTGTTCTGGTGCAACTTCATATCGTTTCTTATTTATTGTTACAATAGTATTTTCATTATGCATATTAATAATATATTTAGTATTAACTGTTTATATACTATATATAATGTGGTAACCATTGTAGGTAATTACTATTATAATATATTATATACTGTGTATACAGTAAACGTATCATATATATATTAGGTTACCAATTATATATAATATTAACAATAATTAACTACTAGCTATAGCACTTTATAACTATAATATATATATAATTTTTCAGGTATACATCTATTGCATGTGTGAATATAAAATAATAATACCCCCCATATAAAGTGCATGTGTGAAGGAGTACCTCAAATCACCCCCGGCTATTCACTGATGCGGGAATACCCCCGTCATCTAAAACTTATGTTATGGAATACGAGGAACCCAATGAATTCGCAGAAGCATGGTATGACTTACTGTTAGAGTGGCTTGAAACGCCAATTTATACAGATGAGAATACTTTGTTTGCAGAAGACTTTGAATAAGCTTCTATAAGACATTTACTACATTAAGTGATACAAGTTATCATCTAATTATAGTAAGTGTCTTAAACAGCCTTAAAATAGCCTCTACGTTGATGTATTACATACAAATCAACTACTACTATTCATTAGTGAGAGATTATTAACGTTAATTATATATTATTATGAAAAAGAAAGCATTTGAAATCAGTTACTACACCAGCATTGCATTCGCTGGTATTACTACTATTGTGTTACTAATAGTAATGGTTACATCTATGATGGGTACTTATTACTCTATCAGAGAGCCATACAATACACCATTGTTATGCTTATTAGCAGGATTGCTAGTTGGTACAGTCATCTCTATACTCATTACAAAGTGCATTAGACATGCCCTTAATAATGAATATGAGATGTATGATGAATCAACGGGAGAACAGATCAAATAGATCTGTCCTTCCTTTATGCGTACACGCTCACACGTTCGCTCGTACCTCGCTCACTAGCGTGATGGCTAGAGGAATACTAAGAGGATTAAAAACACTCACTTCGTGAGCATTCACTCACTTCGTTCGTGTTTAACCTCTTAAATAGATTATATTAAGTTTATTTATATATTATTAACTATTAGATTATGAAGGTATTACAAGGTGGTAAATTACGTGTGCATGATAGCATGTACATATTTAGAGTATGTGACAATAAGACTGGAGTAGAATCATTAACTATGGTATGTGCACCAGAGTATGAAGTAGCGGCTAAGGTTATGACTGGAATGGAAGAAGCGATCAACATTTCAATAATAGAATATGTTGGTGAGATTGCAGCAATAGTTGCTGAATGTTCTACCGATTCTACTATTAATCTTAATTAGAAGTATGTAGTGTGTAGTTTGTGGTAAATAAAAGCCACAAACACACCAAAACCAAGCAAAAACAAAGAAAACTACACACAAATCATCCCCTTCTACACAAAGCTGAGAGCAACAAAAATAAGCAAATAAAAATGCGGTGTATATAGCTCTTTATGCGTAATTTGTGGTTAAAAGCGCATAGAAACAGCTAACCCTGAACCAATCAACCACGACTATTCAATCCCGAGCAGAACAAAGAGGATTGTTTACCTTTACATTTGGCTCAATTATATAATTATATAGCGTTTAACTTAAGTTTAACAAAAAATTACAATGTCATGGCAAAGTTTAAATTAATGAATTTGGAACTAAAAACAGTTCCAGCTGGCAAGCAGAACGCCGGTAAAAAGTATCTTATTGCAGATGCAGTAAATGCATTATGTATTTGGGAAGACCCACAGAGATACGTCTCATTCAATCTAGGAGTAACAACTGCATTAACTCCATTACTTCCAGTAGCACAAGGTGGCACAGCAGCTACATTGCAACCGATTCCAGAAGAATTCACAACTGTTAATGGTGCATTCGAAGAGTTCACACCAGCTCAAGACTTCTACAAACGGCATTTAAGTGATGATCCAAAAGGTCAATATAAAGCAGGTGATCGCGTTACACGTAACGGCATTCCTGTTGTATACCGCAGCCTAATGGTATTCACGCAGTATTATGTAGACGAATTCGGCAAAAAACAGTACATGAAAGGTGCGTCACTTGTGGATGCTGGACAGAGGGCATTTGCAGCTTATTGTGAACCAGTGCAGAAAGAGGTTGCATCAGCAACTCCAATTGTACCAGCAGAGACACCAACTCCAGCTACACCAGCAGCTACACCGCCTACAGGGAATGCAAAGACAATCATCGGATACGATGTGAATCAGCAGCCAATCTACGGCTAATCTATTCCAGAATCACTCAGGCTTCGGCTTGGGTGATTTTATTTTTACTTACCCATAACAACTAATGATCAATCAAATGTTAAATCAAATAGTTAAATACATACAATTAGCATTCTGTGCAGTAATTGCATTCATAGTATTATTAGTAATGATATGCCTCACATCAATATTTGTGGCATGTGATCACGAAGATACAATAGAAACAATTATAGATCCAGTAGTTAATACTACTTGGCAAGGAATTGATTCTACAGGAACAGAGATAACTCTCTCGTTCAAAAACGATCTTAGTGGTACAGTAACTACTAAATCGTCCGAAATATATACACGTGATTTTAAATATGAAGCAATATCTAATATTAGAATTAGTCTACTATTTGATCCGTGTACACGTGTTCCATATGATTTCTATCTAAATAAAGATGGAAGTGGAACATATGCTGACACTCGTTTGTATCGAGTACAGTAACTAAAACCGTGAGATAACTGGTGATTTTCTTATACTACCGCAACACCGGGAAACAGATATAATCTGAATCTCTAATCGATGGTAGTTAAAAAACTAAAATAACATTTCAAGTTCATGAGAACAGCTTAGTTCTAAATTACCTGTGCGCACCAGTTACGTTTGCGAAAAGCGTTTATACGATGCGGGGTAACAGTTTTAGCTGTAAATGACGTCTTCTTAACTTTTATTACAACACTCGACGGATTGTGTTGCACTGTGTTCGGTACATTATAGCCCGATAATAGAAGTTATTTTAATTATCAAAATTTTAATAACTTAATAAATGAAAGGTATGAAGATACTATTAATTTTCTTTTTGTTTTCACTGTGTATGACAATCATCACAGTGATTATTCTTTGTGTAAAGGTTGAAATCGAGAACGTTAAACGTTGTATTAGGTTTCGACTCGGTAAACTAAATGTAGAAGATCGTATTATGGTCATTAACATGGCCATCTATACACTTAATCGAAAAGATTGGTTATATTTAACTAATGTCTTATTTGATGTCTATCTAGACTATGCTAAATTAAAAATTGGCAGTAAGAAGCTAGAGAAGTTTTTAATTAAAACTCATTATGGTAATATGGATGCATTTCTAAACATAGTATTTACTAATAACTTCAGTTATCTACAACAACTTGCCATTAATAGCAAGTGTAAGAATACTGATTTTAGAAGAGGTTTTGACTGGTTTAACAATCCGAGGTTTACATCACAGGTCAATCGTAAAAATCGTATTGAATTGCTAAGAGAATACTTGTACTGGTTAGAAGAATGTGTTAATAATACTGACGTGGATGAAAGATAATATCCTACTCATACTAATAGGATTCAGTGTCTCAGCATTTGTAATCCCATTGTTATTAGCTTGGTTAGTTCATTTCTTTATGAATAGAACTTTCATGATTAAACAATGCCCTGAGATAATTAGGGAAACTCTAATTAAGGTAGCTGACATTTGCTTCTGGATAAATGTAGCGTTACTTATTATTATTAGTGCATTTATTTATTTCAAATAACTCTACTATGCAGTATAGAATACCAATGGATCGATTTGATCTAAAAATAAAAAGAAGTGACAGAGTCTTAGAAGTTGGGTCAGGAAACTGGCCTATGAAAAGATCTAATGTGCTAGTTGACAAATATGTTGATTATAATGGACATAGATGCGGAGATGTTTCGAAATTTAAACATCAGACATTTATTGAAGCTGATGGTGAAAATCTTCCATTTAACGATAATGAGTTTGATTATACAATATGTAATCATTCATTAGAGCATGCGGAACATCCAGATAAATATATGGATGAATTACGTAGAGTATCTAAAAAGGGATATATCGAAACGCCTAGTTTGATAGGTGAATTTCTATTTCCTAAAGGATCTCATAAATGGGTAATCTTAATAATAGATTCAAAAATAATCTTCTATGAAAAATCATTTATAGCAGATAAATTTGGGTTTAATTTTGGTAATCTATTTCTGAATCATCTATTATATTCATCACTTATTTATAAATTATTATCTATTACAAATCAGTTAATGTTTTGTAAGTTAGAATGGACAGATAAGATAGAATATGTCATAAACCCAACAGATGAAAGATACTCAAAGTTCTTTACAGAACCTTGGTCTATGGATATGGCTAAACAGTTATTTCCTAGACAAAATATCCTAATTCAGATTTATAATCTAGTTAAATATGCGTCTCATTTACTAACAAGTAAAATAATCAATATTGTATGAATAAAAAGGACCCGTTTAGCATGAAAAGAGTGCTAAAAGAACATAGGATTGGGGCATTGAAAGATGTGCCAATTGAGATAGTGCAGCAAATGCACTTGAATCTCAAGGGATACTTATTGAAATAGTCAATTCAAAGACAACAAATATGGTATCTTTTAAACTAAACAATAAACCGATACATCATCGTATGGCTATCACGGAAATTCTTAAAAAAGAATTAAACATGATCTCTATATTAGCGATAGATATAATTCGTAGTTTATCAGATGGGCTAGAATGTAGTTGCAAACTCAGTACTTCATTTAATTTTAGGAAGTTAGAAGAAGTATCTGACATATTAGCAAAATATGAAATAAAATTAGAATTTTAAAAGGATCTTAGCACATGGAGTACGCATTAAAAATAAAAGATAAGACTGGATTAAATCCAGAGATTATCAAAGCTTTGAATTGGATTGATGTTCCTGATACATTTCTTTTAAAGGATTTAATAACTGAAAATTCTATAAATGATCTATATCTCTTTCTAAAAGGAGTACAATCAAAGTTTTCTGATCTAATGCAGTTATTGGATCAAAATGGCATCTCTTATAATTTAAAAGAGTTAATTGAAGCTAAATGCCTTATTGTAACAATCAGCACATATGGTGGAAACATGCATAGTGGTTTTGCTATATATGATTTACTAGTAGATTCGCCTTTTAAGATTGTAACAGTCGGATTAGGTAAAGTAATGAGTGCTGGGTTTTTGATCTTTCTAGCAGGGGATGTTAGAAGATCTAATGAAAACACAAGATTTATGATTCATGAAGTATCAACAGTTACTTATGGCACTCTTTCTGCGATAGAAGAAGATCTAAATGAAGCGAAAATCTTGAATGATATCGCTAAACGTATAATTGTATCAAAAACAGCAATTACGATGGAGCAACTTAATACTTATGCCACACAAAAGAAAGATTGGTACATGAGTAAAAAAGAAGCAATGGAACTTAAAGTTCTTACGGAATTATAGGCATTGGTTTGCCTAGGATTTACAATAAATAAAAATAAGTAGGCTACAATAAAGTGTGATGAAGCGTAATTGCAAAAAATCATAACCTAGTAGTCTACTTATTCGAATAAATATCTTTTAATGCACTAATTATTGTAAGCAATCACAATAGTTATTAGGTTGACAAGTCCTATAGTAGGTTTAATCAAGCAGCATCGCAACTGCGGATATAATTGAACTAGAAATGCAGAGTCAAAAGATAATACTATTTATAGAACATGTTAAGTCATATCCTCATGATTTAATATTGTTATGTAAGTATGTATAACCCTGTTTGCAAACAGGTATGTCGTTACTGGTTATTCGTGAAGTAACGGAGGAACATTATCTCGAATAGTATAGTTGGTTAACTATTGAAACATAACCCGGTATTATGGAACAGAATTGTGAAAACTGTTTGTTTTACTGAGATGCAACGGCAGCAGTGCCGCAGATCACAAAACCTAGTTGATCATCTATTCAAAATGATCTTAGATAAGATGTGAGTAGAATGTGATAACTACTTATCGTATTGAATTAACAATAGTAGGTCAGCTACTATAGATCACCAAATGTATGATACTAACCACCAATAAGTATCTGGGTATAGCTACTGCATAGTACAGTCACAAAAGTGATGTCGTATGAAGCAGTAGTTGTATTCTGTCTCATGCTATTAGAGCGCTACACTGATAAAGTAGAATGGTGCGAGCCCATGTGAGACAACAATATTTTATTTTATCATTAATAAAAAATATTATGGGAAATTTAGGTAGTTCTTTCAAAGATATAAAAAGACATAATGAAAGAATAAGAGAGAAAAAAGGTAAAGAATTTATTTCTAAAATACTTCCATTATTACAAGAAAACGATAATATTAAAATATATCGTGTAGATGCTAATCAGTATAGCGTTAACATTAATGGTGAAATAATCGATTTATTTATAAAAATTGATCGAATAAGAATTAGAAAAAGTAATAAATTTGTTACTGGGATTAGTGGTTATCTAAAAGATATAAATTGTCTAGAGAAATCCTAATTTTTTACGTATTAAAATAAATTTTATTACATGTTTTTTGAAATTTGAATAGGTCGAGTGAGGTCAATAACACTGATGCAATAACATACCTCGTTAGTTAGGATTGGCCGTCCGTGAATTTAGTAGTAATAGTTTATTTTATAATTGTCTACCATGATATATAGAGAGTTGGAGCCTCTCATATATTAATGGTTTATATAAGTCTTCTAGAGACAAAAGACGAGTCCTAAGTATGACTATAAAATACTTGCCTAATGGTGAGAATCCATAACAAGCATGTGGGGCTTATATCTAACTAATCTATACCAAATAGGGTAGAGGATTGTCAGGCAATATCGAGAGGTTATGCAAGGCTAAGTTAGTATTAGTGCAGACATATAAAATCATGCATCGAAAAGGTAGAAAAAGGCTACCTGTCCTTATTAATTTTATGAATATGGGTGTTATATTATTAACAATCATTTTAGCTTTCATTATATATGATGTAGCTAGACTCATTAGAAAACTTTTTAAAAAAAAGAAAAAGTAATAGTAAGCTATTACTTAGAGCTAAG
>Ga0172378_10007415_pt1 | contig 10204 bp, 8 predicted proteins | sample GrowelOW332metaG_FD_119755 | JGI IMG/M metagenome (GOLD analysis project Ga0172378, IMG submission 119755) | Groundwater microbial communities from an aquifer near a municipal landfill in Southern Ontario, Canada - Pumphouse #3_1 metaG | ecosystem: Environmental > Aquatic > Deep subsurface >... | reverse complement strand
CTGGAAAGACTCATTGATAAAGAAGGTATTACTGAGATAATCGTCAATGGAAAGAATGATATTTTCCTCGATGGAAAGGACGGACTGGTGAGGCTGGATGATGACTTCGAATCCGTGGAAGAAATCGAGGAAATCATCAGAAATATAGCGGCTAATGTCCATCGGGAAATCAATGAAATGAATCCTATACTGGATGCCAGACTTAATAACGGATCACGCGTCAACGCTGTGTATAAGAACGTTGCGGCAGGTGGTCCTGCCCTTACGATCAGCAAGTTTTCCAAAGAACGTATGACCATGGCTCAGATGATAGAACACGACACTCTGACCGTACAGTGTGCCGAATATCTTAAGGAACTTGTGGAGTGCGGCTACAACATTTTCATAAGCGGCGGCACATCCTCAGGAAAAACCACATTCCTCAATGCTTTGTCTGAGTATATCCCGGCTAAAGACAGAGTCATCATCGTGGAGGATAGTCTGGAACTGCAGATGGATCACATAGATAACCGCGTGCAGATGGAGTGCCATAACGCCAACAGTCTGGGGAAGGGACTGGTTTCAATGGATATGCTGATACGTACCAGTCTGAGGATGCGGCCGGACAGGATAATAGTCGGAGAGGTCAGGGGCAGGGAAGTTGCTGATATGCTGCAGGCTATGAACACCGGCCATGACGGAAGTATGAGCACGGGTCATGGAAATTCTGTGAGGGGCATGCTCAGAAGACTTGAGGCTATGTACCTGATGTCGGCCAATTTACCCATGGATGCTATCAGAGCACAGATAGTTGAAGGCATAGACATTATGGTACATCTGGGCAGGACCAGGGAGGGGAGAAGGATGGTTTTGGAAATACAGGAATTGATTGATTACAGCGACGGGGCCTATGAGCTTAATCCGCTGTTCGTGCTCAACGATGACATGGAACTGGAGGCAACAGGCAATAAATTGAAAAATCGCAGTAAGCTTCAGTTCAGAGGAGCCGGTCATGGGGATAGATTATAGCAAATATGAGTTATCGAAACCCGAAAAGGAAAAACTGTTAATTGGGCTGGTAGTGACCACAACTGTCGTAGGAGTGATTTTCTATAATAGCATATTCTTTGCAGTGGCTACGGTATTCCTTTTCAGGCCGGCGCAAAAGGTAATGGAGAGATTTCTGGCGAAGAAGCGACTTAATGAACTTCGGCTGCAGTTCAAGGATTTCCTCTACAGCCTTTCATCGTCGCTGGCAACAGGTAGACATATGGAGGAAAGTCTGGAGGAAGCAAGGAAAGAACTCCTGACTATGTATAAGGCTGACGATCATATAATCAGGGAGACGGAATATATGCTGCACAGTATAAAAGACGCAGGAGAGCCTGATATCGTTGCCCTGGAAGACTTAGCAGCGAGAGCAAGGGTTGAAGACATAGATATCTTTGTGCAGGTGTATAGAGCCTGCAGAGAGACAGGTGGCGATATGATAAGTGCTGTCAATAAAAGCGCGGCTGTTATCGGTGAGAAGATAACCATAGAAAATGAGATACAGGTTATGTCATCACAGAAAAAGTTCGAAGGTAAGATAATCACGGCTATGCCCGTAGGCATTATTTTGTTCCTGAGGGTCATGTCACCGGATTATCTCAGCATCATGTACCAAAGCCTGGCAGGCCGGCTGATGATGACAGCCGCACTGGCAGCGACAATAGGAGCCTATGCTTTAATAGAAAGGATAACTGACATTGAAGTTTGACATAATGAAAATCAGAGGTATGGCCGATTTCAAGGCTTTTGTCTTTGAAGAGAAAAATCGCAGGGCCATAGCCTGCATACTGGCAATGTCCCTGATCCTTGGAGTCGTTCAGGCTACCAAAGGGTTGACGGGTGGCAAGAAATATGTGACGGACAGGAAGGGAAATGTCGTCGGTCTAACTCGTGAAAATGGTAATGAGTCCGCGTCATATCCTTTGAAAATCAAGGCTTACAAAGGTGATATTAAGACCACTAAAGATATTGTACTGACTTTGCGGGGCGGATCTGCTACAGTAACTGAGAGTAATAAGACTGTGGATCCTATGGACAAATTAAATGAAAAACTGACAGACACGATCAGCGAAATTGAAAACACAGGGGATAGTAAGGTGACTTTGCCGGGGAAATTATCCGACGGCACTGTCATCTCCTGGGACAAAGGAGAGACGGATAATATAGGGGTCATTTTTCTACTGCCCGTAATGCTCATATTGGTCATGTACTGGAACAGCAGGGAAAAGGTCCGCCATATGACAACAAATAATCTGGATAATGTAAGGAGTTCGTTACCTGCTTTTAATAATCAGCTGGTGATGTTACTGAATTGCGGATTGATATTCAATGATGCTTTCGGGAGAATAGCACAGGGATATGCGAAGCAGAATCATAGCAGAGGATATTTTCAGGAAACGGTCCTTGACATAGAGAAGGAATCAGAGGAAACAAACAGGAGTCTTGTAAAGGTGCTCAACGACCATGCTAACCGCATAGGTGTAAGAGAATTTTCAAGGATCGTAAGCATCATTACGGACAACCAATATAAAGGAGTGGATCTGACCGGCAAGTTGGAATCGGAAAGCAGTATACTCTGGAATCAGAGAAAAAAGCTGGCCGAAGAAAAAGGGAAACTGGCAGAGACCAGACTTACATTTCCTCTGGCTCTCCTTCTGATAGTTCTGATATTGATAACGGCTGCTCCGGCAGTCCTGCAGGTGAAAGGAGGATAAGAAAATGAAAATGTTGAAAAATAAACGTGGAATGGAAATGGTCCAGGTTGCGATCCTTATTGGACTCGCAGTGTGCCTCGGCCTCATTTTCAAAACCGAGATCACGGAATTCGTAAACAAAACATTCCAAGGACTCAATAGTTGATATGGGCAATAAGAGAGGAAGTCAGATAGTAGAAGCTACCATAGTGTTGCCTGTAATAATACTGACGATCCTGAGCATGATAATGTTGCTGGTGTTTTTCTTCAGCTGCCTGACTACGCAGATGAGCGTTCACCAGCACCTCATCAGAAAGGCCGTTTCATCTAAGACTATGATCGGAGTTGAACGGTATTCCAGAGAAACGACCAAAGACATCGGCGGAGTAATAAGTATACTTATGAAGAAGGATGTATCCTCCAGCTGCTATCTGATCAATGAGGTGACAGCTATCCGGTTAGGAGAGGCTATAAATGAAAAAGACCAATAGAAAAAAAGGTTCGGTTACTATATTGATAATGCTGTTCTTCGTTACATTGGTGTCCATGATAATGGTCTTTGTTTCAGTATCTAAGGATTACGCTGTGAAAAGTACAGCAAGGGAATTGGGCCTTCTTTGGACAAATTCCATATTAGCCGAATACGATATCAATCTTCAGGAAAGATATAATATTTTTGGTTTTTACGGTCTGGAAGGAAATGTGGAGAAAAAAATCAATTATTACGCGGGAGAATCATACTCGAACAAAAGGTATGTCACATATAAAGGCTGCAGGGCAGAACTGTACGATTATAGTCTTGCTAATGTTGAAATGTCGGGTAAGCAGATAGTGGCAGTGGGGAAACTTGCTGCCGCAGGGAAATTGCTGAAACCGAAAAAAGACATTAAACCGGCAGCAGGCGGAGAGGCCGGCATAATAAGAAACAAAGCGATACTAAATGGACTTCCCTCTAAGGGCTCCGGCAAGAGTATCACTATGGCCGGCATCTCCGATTCTCTTAAGAAAACCGAGACTATTAGAGGAGTAGTTAAGAAGGGAACAGATGAATATTTTGAAAATCAATACATATTCAAGTATTTCAAGGACAGAAGCAACAGCAGGGGACTGGGCAAGACTTTTTTTCAAAACGAAGTGGAATACATTATCTGTGGGAAAACCGCTGACGCGGACAATGAGGCCTCAATCAGACGCAAGATAATAGCCCTGAGAGAAGCCATGAATCTTATTTTTGTTATTAAGGATCCCAAGGCTAACGCAGAGACTCTGGCGGCCGCAGAACTTATAACACCCGGACCGGCGGCCCTTGCTACACAGAAGGCCATACAGGCGGCCTGGGCTCTGGCTGAAAGCTACAATGACTATCAGCTTCTCATAACCGGTAAGAGGGTACCCGTAGTAAAGGATGAAAAGTCATGGGCCATAGATCTGGAGTCTATAGTGGGCAGTAAGCCGAAAAAGGACGAAGACCCTGAGTTCAACACGAGTGCTTCTTATGTAGATCCGGGCAACATTCACGGGGAAGACTATGAAGATTATCTGGGCATAATGGCCTATTCTATGGATGAGAAGGTGAAACTGCTTCGAATACTGGATCTGATACAGATCAACATGAAATATTGCTATTATGGAGGCTTTAAAATCATAGATTACAACGGAGGCGTGAAGGTGACATTGAATGTTAACAGAAAATCATACGAAATCGAGAAAGAATATCAGCCTGAATAAAAAGGGAAGTTATATAGTTGAAGCTACTATAGTAGTTCCAATATTTATCATAGCAGTTCTTATGCTCATAAGTATAATACCGATAATATCTACATGTGAAAATATCACATATTCAGTTACAGAGGAAATGAGGATGGAAACTGCCAAGTCGGCTTTCAGAGACAATCCGGCAACGGCGCCCATCGCCATGGGTATAAGAGTAAACAGAGAAAACAGGAGACTGTCGTCATTTTATATAACCGGATATAAGTACAAATACAGAGCCCATGGAATAGATGACCTGATCACAGTGAATTTCACTTCAGCTTTTAAGGAAAAGAACCCACTGGGACTTTTCAGCAGGGTAGAATTCGAGGGAAAGCTAACGGGACGGGCTTACACGGGAAGTTATTATAAGGACACTCCATCGACCAGATCGGAATTCGAGGAAGATAAAGAATCTAAGACCGTATATGTGTTCCCTAACTGGGGTAAATGTTATCATAATAAAAATTGTACATATGTCCGCTCAAATTGCCACTTAGTATATCTGTCGCAGAATGTAAAAAGTTCCTTTCATTCATGTCCCCTCTGTGGATCCGCTGATGCGTCAATAGGCACGCCGGTCTTTTGTTTCGAGAGCAGTGGGGAGGCCTACCATCTGGCGTCTTGCAACGCCGTTGATAGATACTATATTGAAATGGAGAAGGATGAAGCTGTTGAAAAGGGCTATATGCCTTGCAGCAAGTGCGGGGGAGAATGATGAACGATCATATTGAAGTAAATTACAAGTCCGGGGATATAGAAGAATTTCATAAAGAACTGATAAACCGTAGTCTTTGCGGTCTGTTTTTGCCCGGCAATGTACTTGAGTGCCAGGGCGCGACTATTATAACCTATAGTACAAAGGACTACTTGCCGGTGACGGCCGTGGAGGCTTTGGATGTATGCCGTGCTTTGGACATGATCAGCTGTCTTATGGCGGCAATGATGGAGGCTGAGCGAAGATATTTCTTCCTTGGCGAATATAGTATGGAACCGGAACATATTTATGTTAGCATGGAAGGTAGTCAGGTGTGCCTCATATACAGAAAGGCGGAATATGCTGACGAAAAGCAAGTCTACGAAAAACTCATAGATCTTATAGAAATATTAAAGACCAAGCTGGTAAATGGGGGAGAGAGTTATCTGGATACGGCGGCAGGGTATCTGCGCAGAGGCAAATCAAGCCCGGGAGTCGTAAGACACCGCATAGAGGAACTCAGCAGGGAAGCTCGTGCCTGCAGGTTCGAATAAATGAAATACCGCTCACTGATGTGAGCGGTATGGTTTGCCGAATCTACTTATTTGTTAAAGTTTCTTCTAGCTGCTTTTTTCTTGTCTCTGCATTCTTTGCATCTTTTTGGCTCGTTTTCGAAGCCTTTTTCTTTGTAGAATTCCTGTTCGCCAACGGTGAATACGAATTCCTGACCGCAATCCTGGCAGATTAATGTCTTGTCTTCCATTTTATAGCTTTTCCTCCTATGAATATTATATTAATTTAATTGGGTTCGATATTCATATTAGGAATACGAGACTTATTAATTAATACAATGTCTATTATAAGCCATTATTTTGGGTTTGTCCAGCAATTTAGAATATTAAAGCATTTTATTTGTTAATAAATAAAAAATCTATCTGCTTGTCTTCCGGGACTGCGCCTTTGACTTTGATTTTTACAGGGTCGCCCAGGGCGTAAATCTTATGGTTGCGCTCGCCGATGACACGGTATTTGTTTTCTTCGTAAATATAGTAATCGTCATTGAGACTGTCCAGCCTTACCATACCTTCGATAGTATTAGGCAACTGTACGTATATACCGAAGTTAGTAACGCCGCTGATGACTCCATCATATTTTTCTCCAACATGATCCAGCATATACTGGGCCTTTTTCATCTTTTCCACGTCACGTTCCATCTCCTGAGCAGTGCGTTCTGTGATAGAAGATTGGTCAGCCGCTTTCTCTGCAGCATTCTTGAAGCGTTTTAGCATAGCCGCGTTGGCTTTTCCTGTAATGCATGCCTTGATAATTCTGTGGATCATCAGATCAGGATATCTTCTGATAGGGGAGGTGAAGTGGCAGTAGTAATCGAAAGCCAGACCGAAGTGCCCATCGCAGCGTGTGCTGTAATATGCCTTTTTCATAGACCTTAGAATCACCGTGCTTACTATAGTTTCGTAGGATTCTCCTTTGATCTTATCGAGTATATCATTTAACATCTTGGGATGAATATTATCAGGATTACCAGGAAGGTTTATGCCGAAACCTGCAAGGAAAGCCTTTAACTCAACGATCCTGTCAGGATCCGGTTTTTCGTGTACACGGTACACGAAGGGGTATTCCATCCAGTAGGAGTGCTCAGCTACGGTCATATTGGCCGCCAGCATGAACTCTTCGATCATTCTGTTGGCGCAGCGTCTGTCTTCGATGGCTATGTCTACAGGAATCTCATCTTTGCCAAGGATAATTTCAGCTTCATCGAAGTCGAAGTCCAGACTGCCTTTTTCCTTACGCTTCTTCCGCAGGATTTCAGCCAGCTCTTCCATAAGCAAAAGATCCTCATAAATACCAGAATACCTGTCAATCAGGTCAGCATCGTGATTTTCCAACATATCTGATACGTCGTCATAGACCATCCTGCCTTTAGAATTGATGATACTCTCAAAGATATCATGATTGACGATATCTCCATTACTGTCAATTTCCATTTCGCAGCTGAGAGTGAGCCTGTCGACTCCCTCGAAAAGACTGCAGATGCCGTTGGACAGTGACTTGGGCAGCATAGGCACTACTCTGGTGAGCAGATATACGCTGTTACCGCGTTTAAGGGCTTCTTCATCTAAAGGGCCGCCAGCTTTCACATAGTGGGTGACATCTGCGATATGCACGCCCAGAAGATAGTTGCCGTTCGGCAGTTTGTCTACAGAGACTGCGTCGTCCAGATCCTTGGACTGAGCGCCATCAATGGTGATGATCGTCTTTTCACGTAGATCCCTGCGGCCTGCGATTTCTTTCGCAGATATTTCTTCCTTGGACTTCGCCGCGGCCTCAGCCTCAACTTTGCTGGGGAATGTCTCTCTCAGGCCCTTTGCTCTGATGAGAGCTTTGATCTCGCCGCCGACCTCGCCGCTTTTGGCGATGATTTCTGTGATTCGACCCTCGGCGTTTGCATTCTTGCTGGGGTATTTGGTAATGAGCGCCACGACCTTGTCACCGGTGTGGGCGTTTCTATATTCCGATTTAGGCACAAAAATATCATCGCAGTTTTTCCTGTCGTCGGCTATGACGAAGCCGAATTTTTTTCTGCGTTGGAATGTGCCTACGACTTCAGTATTTGCATGGATAAGAACGCCGTCTATGATGCCTTCTCTGTTTTTGCCCCAAAGATATTCCGGCAGCAGGTCTACGCGGACTGTATCGCCGTGCATGGCATCGCGCATATTGCTCTTATCAATGTAAATATCGCCGTCTTCCTCTTGCCGTACAAAGCCGGCGCCGGATCTGGTCTTTTCTAATATGCCTGTTATTATATTGTTGTTTGTGTTTTTACTCATAATTGTTAAAAAAACTGGCAAACGGTATTTCCGCCTGCCAGAAAGACTTACTTTTTTAATGATGATTATTCCTCATCCTTGGTTTCTTCAACGGCTGCTTCTTCAGCAACTGGAGTTTCTTCTGCAGGAGCTTCCTCTACAGGAGCCTCCTCAACAGGTGCTTCCTCAACTACTGGAGCTTCCTCTACAGGAGCTACTTCAGCAGGGGCTTCGCCTGCAGCATCTTTGATTGAAAGACTGATTCTCTTTCTCTCAGTATCGATGTCCAGAATCTTAGCGTTTACATCCTGACCAACAGTAAGCTCATCGCCGATGTTGTTCACATGCTTGTTAGCAACTTCTGAGATATGAACGAGTCCATCAAGACCCGGCTCAAGCTCTACGAAAGCGCCGTACTCTTTCAGCTGAACTACCTTACCATGAACGATCTGATCTACATGATAATTTTCATTGATCACTGACCAAGGTTCAGGTGTAGTCTGCTTAAGGCCAAGTGAAATCTTGCCCTTTTCACGATTCATTGAAAGGATCTTGACTCTGATCTTCTGACCGATTTCAAGAACTTCATCAGGGTGCTTAAGTTTGCCCCATGAAATCTCTGAAATGTGAAGAAGTCCGTCGATTCCTCCCAGGTCTACGAATGCACCATAGTCTGTGAACCTCATAACAGTTCCTTCAACTATGTCATCGACCTGCAGTGTTGCCCAGATCTCATCAAGCTGCTTCTGTCTCTCTTCAGCTAATACAGCCTTATGAGAGAATACCGCTCTGTTTCTTCTCTGGTCAACTCTGGTTACCCTGACTGATAAAATCTGTCCCATGAATTCGTCTGCGTTCTCAATATACTTGTTTGAGAGCTGGGATAGAGGAATGAATCCGGATACTTCCTTGTATACCGCAATGACTCCGCCTTTAACAGCCTTGACAACTTTAACTTCTATAATGGTCTTATTCTCTAGAGCGTCGTTGATCTCGTTCCAATGCTCGTTAACTTCCAGTCTCTTCTTGGACAGCAGGATTCCTCCGTCACTGTCATCGGTCTTTACGACCTTAGCCTGGATTTCGTCTCCGACCTTGAATAGATCAGTCAGCGTCTGGCCTTCTTCCAGTGATACTTCATTTACTGTCAGAATTCCGTCTTTTTTGCAGCCCATGTTTACGATGACTTCTGTGTCGCTTACCTGGTCAACTTTACCGGTAACGATCTCTCCCGTATGTGGGAGTCTCAGAGATGCATCGATCTCGTCCATGTAGTCTGCCATTGAATTTGTTTCGTTGGTGATATTTTCACTCATGTTAGCAATAACCTCCTTAATAACACGTTCAGGCGTCGAGGCACCTGCCGCAACTCCTATTCTATCGCATTTTTGCAATTCTTTCAACGGTAAATCTTCATTATTTTCAACAAAATACGATTTAATGCAGTTTTTTTTGCAGATTTCGTATAATTTCCTGCTGTTGGAAGAATTTTTCCCGCCGATAATGATCATGGCGTCGACATTTTTCGACAAACCAAAGGCGGCTTCCTGACGTTCCCGGGTAGCGCTGCATATGGTATCGTTGACCGTAATTTCCACGCCGTGGTCTATGAGCACCTTCGTAACTTCGCTGAGTGTTTCTTCGTTCAGTGTAGTCTGACACACCACGAAGGCCTCCTGACCGGCAAAAGCTTCAGCTTCAGTTTTGTTGCCGATGATGCTGGCTTCATTATCACACCAGCCATTTATGCCGATGACCTCAGGATGATTTTTGTCGCCTACTATGATCACATGCCGGCCCTGATCCTTTGCTTGCCGTACTAATTTGTGTATGCGGGTGACAAAAGGGCAGGTTGCGTCTACAAGGTCAAGGCCCTGGGCTTCAGCCCGCACAAAAAATTCCTCGCTTTCGCCGTGAGATCTGACGATGACTATATCGCCGGCGCTTGCTTCATGGAGATCGGATATGATGCCGACTCCGCGGGATGCAAGGTCGTCGGTGACTGCGGTGTTATGTATGAGCGGGCCGCAGGTAAAAATGCGCCTGCCGTCCGTATTGTGTTCTATTTGATCGATTGTTTTTTCCAAGGCTCTGCGAACGCCGAAGCAAAATCCGCTGTGTTCTGCTCTGATAATTTCCATTGGCTGCTCCTTTTCGTAAATCAGGATCTGGCTCTGTCTGAGTTCCAGAAAGAGTGCGAG
>Ga0172378_10007414_pt1 | contig 10205 bp, 8 predicted proteins | sample GrowelOW332metaG_FD_119755 | JGI IMG/M metagenome (GOLD analysis project Ga0172378, IMG submission 119755) | Groundwater microbial communities from an aquifer near a municipal landfill in Southern Ontario, Canada - Pumphouse #3_1 metaG | ecosystem: Environmental > Aquatic > Deep subsurface >... | reverse complement strand
TTCTCGTCACAAAAATGAATTTTTAGAGGTGACCGCTAGAAGTTGTTGGCTTTCTTGGGCTTGATGCAAATCGAGATAGTACGTGTTCCGAGAATGCAGGATTAACTGAACGGGTGGAATTTTTTGAGATGCTCCGCAAGCCGCTGAGAACCTCTCTGCTCCCATACATGGCGTATAAAATCATGGCGTTTACCAATCGTCAAGCCTAGAATCAAGTAAAAACCGCCGAGAAGATAGAGGTCTATTATATAATGCCACACATCCTTCAGCGATGCCCCCATATTTTCTAGCGCAAGCCAGGCAGGAATAGCATAGGTTGTCGGAATAAACGCTCCCAGAATTTGGATCCATTCAGGCATATAAGAGCGCGGCCAGCTGAATCCGCTCATAAAGAGGAAGGGTATCGAGAGGCAGAGAAAAATTTGCATTCCCGTTTCGCGGCGCTCAAAAAATTGAGCTGTCCACATACCCATGTTGACAACAGCTCCAAAAAAGGCAAGCCCGAAAGCAAACAACGTAAACAAATCGCCGCGCTGCGGAAAACCGAAAATGTTATAGATGCCAAAATGATAAATGGTGATGAAGCTAAAATAATGAACTAAGTATGCCGCAGAACGCCCAAAATAGCGAAGGAAGAAGGGAGCGTCTTCATGCTGATCTCTTCCGCGGAGCGATTTAAAGTGGCGGTTCTTGCGCGGGCCACCCAAAATGGAAATACCTATGAGCAAACTCTGCTGAAGCACGAGCATCAATACAGCAGGCACCACATAAGCACCATAGCCATTGATTCCGTTGAACATGTTGTAAAAGCGGACAGGTATCGGGTCGCGTATCGCTTGCGCTTCTGCCAAAGAGTTTCCCCTTGCCACCAAGCGCTTGACTTTAACCGTAGCCCCCTGAGTGAGCGCTACCGTAGAGAATGCCGTCGCCACATTTCTGTAAAGCATTAGGAACGCTCCATGCCCATACACACCAAGCGTTACATTGCTCCCCTTGCGCACTTCCGATTCGTAACCCTTCGGAATCTCCATATAGCCGTAAATTTTTTCGCCGGCGAGGTCATCCCTAGCTTCTTCAGAAGTATTATAAACCTTATAGACAGAAATATCTTGCGTCGCATCTGCCATACGGATCAGTTCACGGGAAAAGGCCGTTCTATCTAGATCGACAATTCCCGCCGGAACTTTTTCCGAAATTTCTTTCATATACGGAAGTGGATAATAGATTGCGTAAATTAACGAAGCGACGACAAGCAAAAGTACCGCAAGCGAGTCCGTATAAAAGAGCGTCCACTCTCTAAATGCAATCTTAAAGAACCGTTTTACTATGTCAAGCATCTTCTTCGGCCCTCACATATTTCTTAATCTGATGTGTCATTGTTACAATGCCAAGCAAAAGCCAGAAGATTACCTGCCCACCCAAAATCTGGAGAGAATCCATTGCGTGAGAAATTCCCACATCGCCAATGAACATCGCAGACTGCGCTCTTAAAAAATGTGTCAACGGCAAGCAGAACGCAAACCACTGTACAAATACGGGCATAGCAAGCAGCGGAAACGTTTGCCCGGTAAAGGCAAAAGCCGGGCCGCCGATAACCCCCGCAGCCGACGTTGCAAGGCGCATGCTCCCTGAAACCCCTACAAAAGAGAGGCTCATTCCTAAACACGCAGCAATCATCAAAAATTCCCCGGCAGCAATCACATAAAATTCCATATTGCTCATCGGAACAGCATGGCGCACGAGAACCGTTATAATCAAAAATTCAAGCCAATAAACAAAAAGCAACGGGACATAGCGTCCGAGCACAGCTATTACGGGCGACTGATTCGCAGCATAATACCAATCGGAGGTCGTCTTTTCACGAAACGGCCAAGAAAAGACAAATACGCCGCAGCTCATTACGACAATGTGAAAAATGGCTGCGATAATTCCGATGAGCAAGAAGAATATATAGCTTGAAGTCGGATTGCCAATTGTGTGAAGTTCCGTCGAAATCGGCTCTGGGATATTCTTCTTTTCTAACTTCGCACCCACAGCACCTACAACAGAACGGATCTCTTTAGAAATCAAATTTCCCGTGAGCATCGATTGCGCATTTACATACAGCGATAACTTTGGCGTTTCAGAGCGGAGCGCATCCTTCTCCATATCCGCCGGAATGTAAAGCACCGCATAGATCTTGCCCTGACGAAGCATCGCTTCGCAGTGTGGCAAGTCTTCACAAACCGTATCGAACTTGACCACAGAACTCGCGCGAAGGCCCTGAATAATCCGCATAGAGAGCTGTGACATATCTTCTACGACAACGCCCACGGATAAATGCCGCGGCGTTTCGTAAGAGAAGAGCTGCGACATTAAAAAAGACATCGAAATAGGAAGAACGAATATCAAAAACCACAGCGGGAAATTCCGCTTTGCATATGCTTGTTTAAAAACGGCAACCAGTGCGTTAAACAAAACTTACTTCTTGAGGTTAAGGTCTTTCTTCCAAAGAACAGTCATACCCGGACGAAGGCCTGCCACAGGAAATTTCGGACGAAGGCGCACTTCAAACGTCTTGAGGTCGAATCCGCCACTTTCTTTACTGCTCTTCCACACGGCGTAATCGCCCGCAGATGCAATGTAATAAACTTCCATCGCAACAGTCGCATCCAATGCAGGCACATACATATCAAAAATTTTTCCCTTGGTCACGTCCTTCAGCATATCTTCACGGAGGTTGAACACAGCCCATTCATCCGTCAAATCGGTTATCGCCATCACCGGAGAACCCGCTCCAACAACTTCTCCTTCTTCCGAAATCTTGAGGGTAACTTCTCCTGAAATCGGAGCGAGAATCTTTGTTTCATCGAGATAAGCATTCACTTCTGCTTCTGCTCCCTTCGCCTGCATTACCAAAGCATTCGCAGCCGCCTTATCCTCATTGCGTGCACCAGCCAGAGCTTCTGCATATTGAGCCCCTGCAGCTTCCGCTTGTGACTTTGCCGCTTTCATCTGTGCTTCTGCTTCGTCTCTCTTTTGAATGGGAAGGACTCCATCGTCATAAAGCTTCTGCACGCGCTCGTAAGTCGTCTGTGCAATCTTCGCACCTTCCGCTGCACGTTCGCTCATTGCCTTTGCCGCAGCGATCTGTTCGGATCGGGCCCCGTTTTGAGCCTTATTCGCCTGCGCTTTCGCCGCATTGAGCGCACCCTGAGCCTGAATCTTTTTCGCTTCGATTTCTGCACTGGAAATAATCGCCATCACCTGCCCCTTGGTCACAGAATCGCCTTCCTTGAAGGCCAAAGAAGCGATACGGCCAGGAATCTTCCCTGCGACCATTACGCGGCGGGCTTCTACTTGGCCTTGCAAATATTCCGATTTAGGCTGAGTCGCAAAGTGCTTAATTCCAAAGAAAGCCGCCACAAGGAGGGCAATGATAATCAAAAGAGTGATGATTGCTGGAATGCGTTTCATTTTATTTCTCCAGATACTTCCCGATTTGTTCTACTTCACCGCAAGCTTCCAAAAGGCCCGCCAAAGCAAGCGTTGCATCATAGTCGGCTTTGAGGGTAGCTACGCGCAAACGTTCAAGAGAAAGCTGGGCATCGACAACATCGAGGCTCGTACCCATACCCGCTTCAAAAGCCTTCTTCTGATCTTCCAAAGATTCCTGCGCAAGTTCTTCTGTTTTCCTCAGCGTTTCAAGCTGCCCTTTTGCATGCTCATACTCGCGGTAGCGCTTTTCTACCAAAAGGGAAATATTCTGTATCGCCTGATTCTGTAACCCTTCTACTTCGCGCTTGGTCGATTTGGCTTCAGCGACTTTTCCAGCCGTTTCGCCGCCGTGGAACAAGTTCCATTCAACACTCACGCCCACGGCCCATTCCGGTTGAAGAATCGTCAAATCTTTTGTATAAAGTTCTTTCTGTCCAAAAAGAGCGACCGTAGGGAAATACTCGCCACGGGCAGCCGTCACGGCGCGTTCGCTCCGCTTCTTTTCCACTTCAAGCTGCTTGATCCCCGGATAGTTTTCTTCCGCACGCTGTCTGTAAAATTCCAGGCTTTCCTTTATTTCCACGGGCTCGATCGGCGTCGTCGCACTCAAAGCCGTATCGCTAGATCCCAAGCTGTTCGCCAAAGCGAGACGAGCAAGAGAAAGATCCCGTTCTGCATTGTCTTTTTCATTCTGGGCTTCTGCAAGCGCCACTTCTGCGCGCAAGCGTTCCGCTCTAGATATCTGCCCTCCGGCTTCCAGCTTCTTTGCCTGATCTACATGCTCTTGGAGTGTATTGTACGCTTCAGTGCGGAGCGAAACCATTTCTTCATAAAGGCGAACGCCAAAATAGCGAGCACAGACTTCCATTAAAATGGAATTCTCCGACATGGAATAAGCAGATTTTTGAGCATCTACATTTTCACTTGCCGCCTTGTATGCAGAAAAAATCCGGCCACCGGTAAAAATCGGCCAGATCAAAGTCGCCGTAGCATTAAAGAATAATTTGTCTTGAACTTGGATATTGAAATCATCTTCAGGAAGCTTGGATGCTAAAGCCGTCTGCCCTTGAGTCGCTGCAGAAGTAGCTAGCGTATTTGCGGTCTCCGCACCGTATGAGCCCTGCGTCATAGAATACACACTCGTATAAGTCGAAGCGTAATTACTGCCCAAAATAGCGGAACGCATCGGCGTGAGATCTATTGAAATAGGCTCATCAATACGGGTCATCTTGCCCGAAAGAGTGAGTTGCGGGAAAAAACGGGAACGAGCTGTCGTTTTTTCACTTTCAGCTTTACCGAGATGTGCTTTATTTATAATAATTTGAGGATTATTTTGCTTGGCCCTGGCAATTGCATCATTCAAAGAAAGCGGTTCGGCAAAAACAACTACGGAAAAACCCAAAAAGAATATCAGTAAACTATTTTTTCCCATACATTTGAAAGATAAAAAAATTTAAATTCAAAAGACCACCATTGCATAGCAAAGGCGGTTAAAATGCTTTCAATAGGTGACAAAATGCTTTATAGCCCGTCAAAGCATTAAATATGCATTCAACAAAAATGTCTCAGATTTTCCCAGGAGTTGGTTCCGCCGCTTCCCAATTCGAGGGCTCGTAACCCGACTCCGTATAATCGATGCGGTTCAAACTATAACCGTCGCCATCCGCTTCCGCAGGCCAAAGACCGTCATCGGAATAGAGCACAGCATCCGAAACTCGGTAATAAAGCTTAGAAACGTAATCCGCCGGTTCTTCGACAGAAACGAGCTCACCTCTGTTGGAAAGTTTGCCTGTATATTGAAAAATCTGGACTGAATCAGGAACGCTTCTACTCGTTCTATATTCCGCCGTATCCACAGACACAGAGGTATAACCGTCTACATCTGTATAGGAACTCGGCAAAAGCAACATTGCACGACCAGGAGCTAGCGTTACGACATCATCAAATGTAAAACCGATGCCAAAAATTTTCCACACCGCATAATTATTTGCATTTTCCATAAAAAACTTAAATGTAACAGTCGAATCGCTTTTATTTACGAGTTCCAAGAATTCAATATCTCCATCTGGCGGATTATAATAAAGCTCACTCACATAGATAGGCCCGAGAGCTATTTTGGAATTTTTTGCCCCAGGCGTAGGCGTTACAAGCGTTCCCTGTTCGACAGAACCATCGCTAAGTTCAATGACACCGGCAGAGTGCCCCGTAGGAACTGCGGAATATTCTATGCCGATTCCTACACCGGTCAATGCTCCCGAAACGGCTTCCCTCAAATATACTTTTTCCCCACGAGCCGTACAATAAATACTATCCGCACTACCATCAGCCGTATTCAATGTATGAAGGACTGTATAACCGTCCGCAGGCACTGTCGTTCCCGAAGGAACATAGCGGACGCTATCCGTAGCGTCTACACGTACCACTTCCCAACCGCCTATATCCGCATCGGTAGTTCCCGAATTGTAAAACTCAATCCAAGAAGCGCCGCTATTTCCATAGGGCATAATTTCATTTATGCGTACAGAAGATGCAGCATACGTAGGATCATCGCCTGAACCCGGATTTCCACCGATCGTGCGGCTCGCGGCCCAAGACTCGGCATAGGCAGGGTTGCTTCCCACATAAACGAGGGAACTTCCATTTCCATCCGCAGCACTCGGCCAAGGAGGATCGTCATCAAAGCGGGCGTCAAAATCGCCATCGCCTTTAATTTTGATTTCAATGACATCGCCATCATTGGAAAGCTTTCCAACTTTCGTCATATTTTCATCGCTAAACCACGGTCCAAATAGCCGCCCTGTAAAATTTGGATACTTTGTGTGAAATGCCACGGTATCATTAGTAACAATGATATATTCGTTTGTATCCAAAGCTTCGTCCGGGAATTCATAATAAACAGCGCCATCCAAGCGCAAATTTACGTCGGACATACTCGAAATCGGAGCTCCTGTCGCTTTGACCTCTACAAATTCGACGGAATCCGTTCCTGCGGGGTGGTACATAATTTCTGTACAGACCATTGCCGTATAAGCAACAGTACGCGTCTTTCCTTCGCCGCTATCGCAAGCGGAGAGCGAAAGCAAGGCAAGCATTCCAAGAAAAAGCCCTAATTTATGTATCATCTAAAAACCTCCTTGGAGTCTTCAAAATCGCCCGCAAATTGCGGAAGGCGCGAATCCCTAAAGTCTTTTGGATTCTCATACACGCGCTTCCATTCCGCGGCTGCATTACCGAACTTAGAAAAACCGCCATGCTTTAAATTGAAATGACGGATCAAATCCAGCATCCAGAACGGCACTTGCAGCGCCGGGCATTTGAGTTCTAGCACGGCATTGCAATTGCGCTCAAAAAAACGGGGTAGCCCGGTAGACCACATATATGCGGGATCCACGGAATAGTCGAATCCATTTTCTTCGCGGAACCGCATATCCGTATCGATCGTCACGCGGGAATATTCTTCGTTAAGCCCAAACCAAGCACGGCGCTTGTACTGGGTAAGAAGCCTTGGGCGCGCATTGTAAGCCGTCGTCTTATAGATAAAATCGTGCAAATATTTGCGATCCTTGTCCGTTTTGCAAGGCCACTTGCTTTCGGGATTTTCCCACACAAACGAGGGATTTTCTCCGTTGATGGTGGCGCGGCTCTTGTAGCCCACACTTCCCAATTTTCTCTTCACTTCAAAATGAAAAGTACCGTCTTGCTTTGGATGCTCGCCATAACAGCGGACGCGCATATTAAAACGGTCCAGCAATTGCGCTTTTCTCCAGCTGAGGAACGTCCACTTGGGCGAATCCAAATAGAGGTTCGTAATCCAGTAAAAACCGCCCGGAGTGATTTTAGAGTAATAATCCTCTTCACAATACGGAGCGATAAAACGCCCGATATCATCGGTCATTTCCACCGGAATATGATACTTGAGCTCAAAGCGCTCAAGCAAGCTGAATCCGCGCGCATCGCTCATTTTGACAATCCGGCTTTAAAATGATTCTCTACATCCGTACGGGCAAAACTACCCATCTCATTCAAAAGATCGAGATAGACATCAAAAATATCGCTATCGAGCTTCACGATCTTGAGAGTACTTTCCAATGCACTCTCGCGGGCGCGGAGCAACAGGAGCGGATCATTGCCGGCCTTAGCCGCGAAGTCCTGGAACAGGGCCCCTGCATCCACTTGATCCACAAAATTCTTCTGTACATCGCGCTGGGCCATCAGTCCCATAATTTCTTCACGCATGCGAGAAATTTTCTGGGAGGCATCACGGCGGACCTTCAAATAATCGCGTTCGCTTTCAAGGACATCTATCTGACGCTTCAAATTCGTAGTGCCGTTGCTTGCAAAGAAGGGAAGCTTGATACCAACATCAATGTAAAACTTATCGATCGTCCGGCGGTCATCATCGCTTCTCTGCAATCTCCACTCTTCATTGATGTTCGTTCCGCTGACACTAGTCGTTACCCATTTGTACTTGTATTCGCCAAATTCATGGACATAGCCGACGCCGATCTTAGAGATGTAATCACGGTCACCAGCCATTTCCTCTTCATAACGCTTTTGGTCTACCAGCCATTTTGCTTTGGTCTTCGCGACTTCAGCATAGCTCTCCGGATTGTATGAAGCATTATTCAAAATGGACTTCAATTCATCAATCGTCGGAAGCCAAGCGGAATCAAGAGCAATGGAATCCAAATCCGGCGTAAAGGAAAGAAGTTTCATCTTGGAATCTTTAATTGCATTGGAATCTGCAATGAGTTCCGCCGAAAGCGAAGCTTTCTTTTCAAGAGCCGTTACCAAATCCTGCAGGTCGAAGCTCTCGGAACCCGTCTTTGCATGAAGGACTTCAATACGGTCTTCGCAAATCTGGAACAACTGAAGATGCAACTGTTGAATTTTATAGCGGGTCACATAGCGGAGCGCATGCTCGTAACGCTCATAGAGAACGGAAGCGCGATCCGAGCCTTCAACGCTTTTCTGATATTCTCCCTGAGCCTTCCAATAAGCGGCATCGGCAGATGCTTCGCCAAAAGCACGCGGTTTGATTTTAAGTTCCATATCGTGCTTCATAAAGCCAAGGCCATCGAGCTTATAATCCAACTCAAGGTTTTCCCAAAGCTTGGTACCCGTCCGGTTGCTGATCGCGGTCTGCCTTTGAGAAGCCGCTTTCAGCACGGGATCCTCATCTACGGAAGAAATGAGCCTCTCCCAGGTCAAAGGTTCTGCTGCGGCACATACAACCAAAACACTGCACCACGCGAGAATCTCTTTCATCTATTACCCCCATTCGAACCCTTGAGAATTTTCTTCAAACCAGAAAGTTCCGAAATGGAGACTCTTTCTCCGAGAAGCATTGAATTCTGTTCTGGAACGCGGATGCTGACTTCGCGACCATACATCGGCATATCCGGCATTTTCAAAAGGCGGAGCGGGAAGGGAACTATACGGCTGGACATCCCGATAATCGATCCTATAACTTTTTCCCCATTGCCTTCAATAATTTCTACATCATCGCCGACCTTAATCTTGGAATACACCTTTTCATTGATGTATCCGCGCACAAGCGACGGGGATTTGCGGGTCAAAGTGAGAAGCGGGTTAAAACTCGAAACCTTTTCTCCATCGCGGACCTCTACGTTAGCGACAACCCAATCCGCCTTGGAAATGATCGTGAGTTCCTTCTGCTGCTCCTTGAGCATATCCATTTCGCGGTGCAAAGCCTGAGCCTCCGCCGCGCTGTTCGTCTTTTCTAGCCCCTGGCTTCCGCGCAAAAGGCGGATCTGAGATGCAGCGCCGTCTTCAGCGACCTTGAGCTCCTTCTGAAGATTGCGGATACTTACGAGAAGTCCGTCATTGCTATCCACAGCCGAGAGAGATCCTGCTGGAAGACTCTTGAGCTTGCCTGCGAGTTCTCGGTTCTGCTGGTATTGCATCTGGAGTTTCTCAATTTCAAAGTTGACCGTATTGCGCTTAACCGTAAGAGCCGCCTGAACTTCGGCGACCTTCTGGTCAATGCCCGCAGTATTCAGGCTTCCGCGGCCTTCAATTGCATCTAACTCGCGAATAAGTTCATTCATACGGAGTGCAAGATCCGGGCGGCTGAGTTCCACAAGCGTGTCGCCTTCCTTCACCTCTTGCCCCGGCACCACATGAATCTTTACCACTTCAACGGCTTCCTGCACACTGATCGTCGTCTCAGAAGCTTCGGCAATACCCGAAAAAACGATGTGCTGACCGTGAAAGCAAAAACCCAGCGTAATAATCGCCGCCAAAGCGAGCACCCACGCAGCAAGCATCTTGTGAGATTCAATGGCACGGAAACGGGAACACTGGCTATCGTTGAAAACGTCTAATTTGTTTACAATTGCATCGATTATTTTCATAGTAGAACCTTACACTTCGGTAGTTGCGTCTTGCATCATAAAATGAATATCCGAAATTCCGGGAACTTTCGTCAAATCCGTAAGGACTTCTGCAGCCGGATGGTTCCTCCGGAGGCGAACCTGATAAGCGCAATCAATGCGGGCTCCGCCATCCACTTCCCTCATCGTAATCAGAACAAAAGTCTTGATGTTCGCACGGAGAATCTTTTCAAGCTGTTCGCGAGAAGCGCTCTCATTCGGCATCGCAAAGCGGAGCATACCATCAAAAAAGTTTTTGGTGCCAAGTCCAGAGCGGGAAAGGATAAAAGCAATCGCACAGAATGCGACCGTGCCGCCGGCAGCCACGCCCCA
>Ga0172378_10007413_pt1 | contig 10207 bp, 18 predicted proteins | sample GrowelOW332metaG_FD_119755 | JGI IMG/M metagenome (GOLD analysis project Ga0172378, IMG submission 119755) | Groundwater microbial communities from an aquifer near a municipal landfill in Southern Ontario, Canada - Pumphouse #3_1 metaG | ecosystem: Environmental > Aquatic > Deep subsurface >... | reverse complement strand
GATCTTCTATGTGAAATAGAACTTGTGCCGCATTTCCCATGCACATCAATATTCGTTCTATAAGGGATAAAATTCTCTTGATGTTCATTCCAAATATAATGATCTGCATACGCCCAATCGCATGTATCAAAGTTAGCATCAATTATCTTCAAATGGTTTTCACCTATTATATCATCCGTATCAATGTATGTGATAATATCACCTTGCGCTTTAGATATCCCGGCATTACGCACTGCCCCTGACCAAATTTTCTGTTTAGGTATTCCAAATAATTTGATTTTAGGGTAATATTCCTGAATATAAGGTTCGCATATTTTGATAGTCTTTTCACAACCATCTGATACAATTATCAACTCGAAGTCTTGGAATGTTTGTGCCATAACTGAATTAATCATGCGCACTAATTTCCTATCTCTATCTTTAGCTGCATTTGGGTAATCTCCCAAATATGAAGGACAAATTATTGAAAATCTCATTTCTTTTTACGTTTAGATTCAGATATTGCAATTGCAATTGCTTGTTTACGGTTTTTAACTTTCTTTTTACTTTTGCCAATATTAAGTTCTCCGGTTTTGAACTCATGCATGACTTTGCCTATTTTTTTCTGTTTACGTGTTGCCATGTTATTCTCTTATTATATCAATTTCATCATAATCCCATGATTGGCTTTCGCAATATTCATCAAGATATAAACGCAATCTGTCGAAGTTCATACCTATGCCTTTGCGTATCAATATTGAAGTGTAAGGAGTTGGCGATGTAACGGTATAAATATTAAACGCTTTAGTGTAAACCCCATCTTTAAAAGAATATTCATAATGATTATATGAATTCGGCTCTGTATCATGTATTATAATAATATCAAAATATTCTTTAAAATGCTTTATCCAAAGATTACGGGAACATGTGAATCCATCTACAAAAAGCAATTTTAATTCTTTATCCTTAAAAATATTCTTTTCAATGGCAAATTTCTTAGCTAAGGATAAAATATCACTATCCATTTGGAAGTAATCATCAATATCTACATCCTTCTGAATAGTTGCTATGTCTATTTTTTCAGGTAGCCTAAATAATGAAACTTGATCTTTTGTATAAACATTTTCAGCAATCATCTGATTATAGAATCCTTCGTTTTCTTCAAATCCATAATATTGTTTACAACCCGATACTAATATTGGAGTTGAATGTACACCTGACCCGTGTTCCATGATAATGTCTATATCATATTCACGGGTGAAATATTTTAAAATAGGCAAATGGCTACCCCATCCCCAGTCCATATTAAGCTCTATCATAACTCTTCTTTTATAAATTGTAAATAATGCCGGCAAGAATATCCTCCAAGTTGAATAAAAAAGTCAATGTCCTGTATTTTGCCTTTCCAGTCTAGATTATTCCATTCTTTACCTTGCTCTAAAGTATATTCATTCCCATCTCTTTCAATGCAAAAATCTCTTGATTTTTCAATAATTCCACCTTTATATATAAATTTAGTATATCCATATTGCCTAGCCAACTTATAAGATGTACTATTCAACGTTTGCATAACAGGATCGTAAGCATATTTCAAATAATATTTAGCGAGTGCCGATCTTTTTTTAGTGGTCGATTTAAACAAAGGCTTTATATTTCTAACCAATACATTTAATTTCTGCGAACTTGCTATTGCATTCAATACTAAATCTTGCATTCGTTGTCTGATTTCTCCCAATTGACCTAAGTTCCAAAGGAAACTACCTTTAATGATTTTATTCCCATCTAATCCTAACCTATTTGATAAATATTTTACATCATCAATAGTAGCTTTAACTCCAATAGAATTAAAATAATCAACAGCGTATTTACCACCTTCTAACAGTTTCTTACCATACCATACAAGAAAAGGAGCAATAAATGCATTATAGGCTTCATTGAATTGGTTATTCAATTCATTAGCTTTGATATAATTACCTGACGTATTTTTAATAATCTGATCATCAACATAGAAATTGGAAAGATAATCAGAGAATAAAATATTAATAAATTCGTCTTCCTGACTTTTTATTTTATCTTCTAATTCCTTATAGGTTGCCTCTATCCAATCATCAATATTATTCATTTTCGCTATTTAGATCAGGGGGTTCAACTTCTGTTGTTTCTAAATTTGAAGCTATTTCTTTTATTTTAGCCTGCAATATTTCCCACTGTTTATCTCTCTTTTGCTTGAAGAAATCAACGCCCAATTGTGATTGTTCCAATTCAATTAAATCAAAGATATATGAGAAATTAGCCCAAAATATTTTAGTTTCCAAAGGGACTAAATTTCCTGCAATGATTATGGCTATTTGATCCGGTGATTTACCGTTAAATGGATACCAGCTTTTACGGATATTGTATTTAAGCAAATCACGTTCATTTTCAGAATAGATAACTCCGGCAATATCATCTTCAATGGAAGATTTAATAAATTCAGATGCTTTGGCATCACCAACTGATTTTAAATCAAGATAAAGGTCTGTTAATGATTTCAATTTAAAGTCCTTTGAAAACTTATAAAAAGCGATCAGCCCTTCATCCAAATCTATAATCTTAGCAATTGTATGTACGAAAAACTCCCAATCGGTTGAATATCCAACAGCGATAGGATATAAAGCATCATATACATTTTGCAATGATATGTTTTTACCGGTTGCTGTTTCAGCCACTTGTTGACGTGAGAATATCTCTGTGTTAAATATTGATTCCTTAACCTGATAGGTTAGCGAATCTATATATTCCTTTTGGAATTTAACCAAATCAACAGGAGGTGAATTATAATGAACCATGTTTGAAAGTTCATACATATCATCCTTTGACTTTGGTAATGCTAATGTAATGGCCTCCTGTGCCGTTTTAACAATATTAAATCCAGTCCCATCACATGAAGGACATGGGCTTCCATCCATTCTAAAGCCATCATGGCAATCTATGGATTGGCATCTGCCCATGTATTGTATTTTCTGCGGGAATGCATGTAAGGCCATAGTTAAGTCAAATTCGCTATTAGCCTTAACCATTTTCATGAGTATTGGAACACCTTTATCTAATGGAGAAACAAATGTACGACCATTAGTTGAAAGGTCATATAAAACGCCAACACTTTCAGCAGGTACAAATCCTAAATTATGGGGGGTTAAAATCACTATTCTGAAATAATTTTCAGAATCTATATTAGGCCTGAAATATTCTTGTCCGATAAACAAATCTTTACTGCGTTTAAATGCAACTCTAATCTCTTTATTTAAATTATCATCTTTAATTTGAACAAATTGTATGGTTTGGTATTTCCCATACATGGTATAGACATCATAATTTTTAAGTTCCCAATGCTTATACAAATCTTGCACCCAATGGCTTTTTTTATTCAAAGAAACAAGATATTGCAATACATTTTCTTCATATTCATACATGATTGCATTCTTAGAATACACTTCGTATGGATATGGTGATGCAAGTTCTTTATTGTTATCAAATGCGCCCCATTCGACAACTATGAATGCATTAGGATCAAGGAAATTAAGGTCAATCCATTTCGTATTCATATAATCATCAAGCGATGATTTCCCCCAAAAATTTCGCAATTTAGTGTTTAAGTTGGATTGCTTATCATTATCATTATCCTCATATCCGACAAATCTCTGTACAGAATTAGAACGAGGAATTTTATGATAGACATCTTTCACATTTTCTGAAACTGTCTTTGTGATATGTTGGGTTATCCTCAACCTTTGTGCAAACATTTCATCACTTTCACGTAAATCAAATTTACGCATAAGTGAATCCATATCCTCACCGGTGATCAATTTTCGGTATAATTCAGCTTTACCAACTACCTTAGTGTAATCTTGGTGCCTTTCGTCACGTGATATTATCTCGCCTAACCGGTTAATTTCGTCTTGTAACTTCATCTATTATGTTGCGTTTAAGTTGAGGGGCTTCTGTAATATTATCCATTGTCTTTTGTTGCGGCAATGCAGCATTAGAACTTGGCTCAAAATTGATTATAATGGGCTGTTGTGAAGTTAATTTTGGGTCTGTACGTTGTTGTTTTGGTAAAATATATTCAGAAAAATCACGGAATATATCTAATGCCTTTTTAGGATCATTATCTCCAATATTCTTTAACCATATGGTTAAATTATCAAGGTTACCTACAAGCATATTCTGTATAGCATCACGAATACCATCATTATTTTCGATTAATTCGTTTAATGCATCTTTACTGTCGCCATGTGGCAATTCGCCTACATTGCCCATTTTTGCACTTCCACCTTTAGGTCGAGCCATTGTTTATTTCTTTAATAGGCACAAATATACGACATTAAAATGAAAAGTCAATACCCTGTGCTAATTTTATAGCATACCGACTATAATTTTTCATCAATATCTCTATATGATAATACAATTTCCGCTTCTATTCCATACTTCAATAATTCGGCTTTTAATTGATTTCTATATTCAGCAGGTGCCATATCTGTTGTAATATCTGTTTCTCTTGTAACTTGGCTTGGGAGTTCAAGCGTTATCCTGCATATTTCTATCATCGTTCGCAATATTTTATGATTAATCTTTTAGTTCCAACAGTAATAAAGCATAATGGTTCATCGAATAAATCAGTTACCAGTTGATAGGATAAATTATCAGGCTTAGGTATTAGTTTGCAAGAAGTTAGTTTCCCATCTAAATATTCCTGCATTGATATTTCAGAAGGAAAATTCACCACCATATCCATACAAGTTTGAGAAGATTTATCAGGGTCATTAGGAATAAAGCGATACAAGACCGTTACACCAGTTTGTGGACACTTATATTGCAAAGAGTATTTCGATGCACATGCGAGGCTAAAAAGTGTATCCTTTGCCATATTATGTCTTATGAACCCTCTTGAACTTCCAATGGCAATTATTGGCTGTGCGAACGTGTGTCCGATTAACAATAAAGCAGATAGTGCGATTACTATTACTATCACTATTCTTTTAAATGTTTTCTTCATGGTTTATTTTGGTTTTTAGTTCTGACATAAATTTAATTCCTAGCATTGAATATTCAATACTTTCCCTTGCAAATCTTGTATTCCTATTGGGGGATTGCTTCCAAATTTTTATGTTCTCAATGTCGAGCATAATACAAGCATCTATTTTTTTTATTGTTTCAGAAGGGGACATTTAATGGGGGATTATTATTGTTTTGATAATCACAATTTGAAAAATAAGTTAGCATTGGGTTGAATTTAAGCCAAAATTTACCAACCCCGTAATTTCTTCCTTTTGCAATAATAGCCTCTGCTGTTCCGATAGTATCTGCCAAAGGGGAGTCTTCATAAGCAAGTATGTTATAATATTCAGGCCTCCAAAGAAGAATAACTAAATCTGCTGCTTCCTCAATCTGCCCTGATCCTCTTAGCCTGCCTATTGTTGGTTTAGGATTATCAGCCCTTCTCAATTGTGAAAGTAATATCACCGTAATATTTAATTCCTTTGCAATGTTTTTAAATCGTCTTGTGTTGCTTGCTATCTCTGATTCATCATTCCGTTTAGTCGGGTCTTTTATTAGTTGAAGGTAATCTACGATAGCCACCTGTATCCCATATTTCAAATAAGCTGTTTTTATACCTGAAATAATATAATCAATATTCGAGTTCTTACAATCGTCAATATAGATATCAGCTTCTGATAGCCTTGAAATACCGCTTTTGAATTGTGCTATCATTTGGGTATTTAATGGGGCAAATAGTATTTGTTTGCTTGATATATTCGTACTCATTGAAGCTAAACGTGCCGTTAATTGCAATTCAGACATTTCTAAAGAAAATATCCCCACCTTAGCACATTTGTCAATAGCTACATTATGTGCTATCGTTAAGGCTAATGCCGTTTTCCCTTGCGATGGTTCACCGGCAACTATAATTAAATCTGTTGGTTGTAATCCACCTGTATGTTCATCAAACTTATCTAATTTGGTTCTAATCCCACTAATCTCATGGTTTGCAAGTTTTTTAATGTGATCTACTAAATTCTTTAAATGGTCAATAATATGAGTTATCCTGTTTATAGGTCTTATTTCGTTTGATGAAACAAATTCTTTTATGTCTGTAAGCGTTTTATAAACGTCTGCACCATCTATAATATTTTTAGCTGCTTCTCGCAAATACATAATTGTGCTAATCTCTATTTTAGATGTTACAATTATGCTTAATGCGCTTTTGAAATCAACATTATAATCAACTTCCTCAAATAATTCGGATATGGTTACAATATCCAACTTGGTGATATCGCTCAATGAAAGAATATCAAAATCTTTACCATCATGGTTTAATTTAACAATAGCACTAATAACTTTTTGACAAGTAATATCTGTAAAAACATCACGGCTGAAAATATCAATATTTGTAGTGAACAGGTTTGGGTTGTTAAGTAAATATCCAGTAATTACCCTTTCAAGTTTAATAATCTCTGTTGTTTCTCTCATATTGCTTTAATGTTTTGTTCAAATGCCATTCTTGATTGTGATTGTTGTGGTTGGTTATTGGATTGTTTTAATTCAAACAACCCTTTATAGCCGTTTGAAATACTATTGTTTATTATTTTCTCTGCATTTAAAGGATTATTGTTTGATAATTTTAACATTACATTAAAACCTGTTAATTCAGAATTATGCGACTTAAATGAAAATCCAAATTGTGTTTTTTTATATTCAAGCCATATTAGCCATAATTCTTTTAACTTTTCAGTTTTAAGTTCCATGTCAGATAAATTTGTGATTCTATAAGTCTTATTATTATCTTCTTTATTATTAATATATACATTACCATTACCATAAGACTTGGCCAAGTCTTGACTAAGAGTTAGTGAACTGTTCAATGCTTGTAAATCAACAACTTGCCCATCACGAAATAATCCAAATTCACATAGCCTTTTTATAGCACCAGATTGTTGGTTGACATTGCTTTTTGGAAAGTTAGGATATTGGAACTGTATAAACTTTGGAATGAAAAAATATTTATCCCTTAAATTAATCAACCTACTATTTAACTCTTGACGAACTATTGGCCAAGACTTAATTCCTGTTTGTAGTATAATCAATTTTTCATTGATTTCAATTATCCCTGCATGGTCGCATTTAGTAATTAAGTATAGCCATGCTATCTTAGCATCTTTGGATAAATCCATGAACCATGTATCGTCAAATATACCTGTGTCGATAAAGCGTTTAGCCATAATTTATTTACATTAAAATAGCATCAATAAAAATACGGATATTATCTAATTCTTCTATATCAGTAAAATCAAATCCAGTCATAAAAGTAGTATTTACAGCCAACAAAAAAGCACCTGTTTGAACCCAGCCGACAGACTGAACAAGTGCTAATGTTGTTGGCGATGTAAATAAATATGTCATTTTATTCTGTCGGTTATGGGACTGGGGTTCAATCAGCCATTGCTAAGCCGCAAATATACGATATACAATGGCCTTTGTCAATCTTTTTATTGGGCATTAATCAAATTAATAATACGATGTTTTTCTTTAACCGCTAATAGTAAATTTTCTTTTAATCTTTTTATATCATCGTTAACATTCTCAATTTTGAAAGGTAAAACAAACATTCTATTTTTACCTATGAAACGAGGATCATATGATATAAATTCGTAATAATTAAATTCAAAAATCAGCATATTCATTAACACTTGCCAATAATATTCTTTCATAGTTGATTTTAAATCACGTTCTTCCATTAATAACATATGTTTAACGTGATTACTACGATTATATGGGCATTTAATTTCAATCCCATAATTATTTTCATGTTGTGGATATACAATCCCATCAGGTGAACAAGAAATTTCATCACACCATTCAGGACTTTGAGGGTCAGGTTTATCAACATTTAGATTGAAAGCCAATGAATAATATTCAGAAGCATCGGGCTCTAAATCTATACCCCATTGTGTTGCTCTATCTTTATAGAGTTCTTCAACCCAATGCGGATCAGATAATTCTTCTGCCACCTTATCGAGTATATAAGTCTTGGCGGTTTGGGTGGTTATACCACCCTTATCCCCCATCAACATATGGCATTTACTTGCAGTAAACTTTCCTATTCGGAAAGTAAACCATTCCTTAGAATAATCTTCCATTTAACCAAGGTTTAATGTTCCTTTTGCCGGTTCAGATGTTTCTAATGGCTTTTCAGCTTCTTTTTTAGTTCCTGCCTTTTTGGCTTCAATAGGCTGTGTCTTATCAAATGTCAATCCGAAAGCATCATCGACAGTAGTATCACCATCTTTTAAGGATTGTTCCAGTCCTCTTAAATCGGCAATCTGTTCAGCTTTAATCTGTCCCATAGCCCTAACGCCAATAGCCTTTAAAATTTGTTCTTCTGTTACGCTATAAGTGTCCTTGAAATATGTGATAGCCTTATTCCTTGCAGCCACCAATTTGTCCTCTGACGTCAGGTCGCCTGTAATCATTCTTACGGCTGCATTATAAGCTACATCGGTAATACCTTTAGGGATAACAGCCATTACAGCATTCCTATAAGCTATGGCCGAAGCTGCATTACCTGTAACGGTAATCATATCGTCATTATAACGCCCATATTTACCGACAATAGAACGCCTGACTTCCACCTTCACCGCATAGTTAGTTTCTAAATCAAAACAGACGGCCTCCGAAATAATTTGCTTGTCTGTTATTTGTTTTACACGTGAATCAACACGGATATTACCATATTGCTGTGCCATAATACGTGCCAAATGCACCGATACACCTGAAAGTGTTTTGCCACCTCTTGGTAGCGCATAACGGCACGTTTCAGCCGTTTCTTTGTTCATAGTGGCAATAGCTACAACGTTATCTCTGATTCGGGATAGATTACGTGGGTATTTCTTTGCCGTTGCAATCTGAATGTCATATTCAGCCCTACTTGAAGCTTCGATAGCCTCAATGTCCGTTGAATTGTTAATAACAGACATCATTTCATCATTTGTTTCTTCACTCATTTTTTGTTGAATTTTAATTTGGTTTTTAATATGTACAATTTCTTACTATAAAGAATTTTAAGATGATCCCACAATTCTCTATCACATTGGATTTCGTAAACCAATCCTATTAGTATCCCAATGATGATAGCTAATAAGGATGCTGCAATAAGCACATAAATGTTTGGTATCATTGCGTTTCGTTTTTGTTATTCATCATCACATTCTCTTTCTATTATTTCGTAAAATTCATTACATAAATCTTCATAATTGTCATTGACATAAACGTCAATCAATTGGTTTTCTTCGATGGTATATAGTTCTATATCCCAACAAATATTTACAACATCTGTGCAAACATTAGTATCAAATCCTATTCCTCCATGACATTCATAATGCCCTATGCCAGTATCTGTCCATTCCCATTCTGCATACAAATTAATAGTTTTTCCTTCAATTATTTCATCCCTATTAATGTCATGTGTCTTAAAGGTATTCTTCTTATGCTTGAAATATTTGTTCATGGCTTAGGGTCTAAATGAGCGATAATTATTTCATAAGGTTTAACAGTTGGGTCTTGTAAAAGTTGTTTCTTCTTGTAATTTAAAAAAGCCCACTCACCTTCTAAAATGGTTTGTCCCCTGAAAACCAACTTCCCATAACGTGCATGTTTAGGTTTCATAACTCAATCGAATTGAGAAATAATACTTTGCTGTATTAATTGGATTAAATCATCGTCTTTTAAAGCCTTGGCTATTTTTATAGCCGTTTTCATTGTAATGTCTTGTTTGCCATTTTCAAATCTGCAAATGGTACAAGGCATTATTCCGGTCTTTTTGCATAAATCACGCTGTGATACACCATGACGTTTGCGTATTTCTTTAAATCTTAAAGCATATTCTTTCATGTTATTTTTTTTTAAATATAAGCTTTTTAATTCCATATTTTATCTCTTCTTTGACAGCGCTCTTAAAATCTTCACATGCTTCATTAAAAGTATTAATCTGTTCAATAAGAGTTTCTTTATGTTTTATATTTGTAATTTTCTTGCTCATTTTTGCTCCTCCTTGTTGATTATAAAATTAATCTCTTACGTAATCGTAAATATGTCCTATTGATTTTAATCCTTCTAATAATTGGGCATCAGTAGGTGTAATAATTACAGTTACGTGGGGATGATAATTCTCACACAAATACTTAATCATTGG
>Ga0172378_10007412_pt1 | contig 10208 bp, 5 predicted proteins | sample GrowelOW332metaG_FD_119755 | JGI IMG/M metagenome (GOLD analysis project Ga0172378, IMG submission 119755) | Groundwater microbial communities from an aquifer near a municipal landfill in Southern Ontario, Canada - Pumphouse #3_1 metaG | ecosystem: Environmental > Aquatic > Deep subsurface >... | reverse complement strand
CTATGAAGACCATGACAAAAACTTATGGATATCAACAGAGAACGGAGAACTATTGAAGACTAGAAACTTCAAAATAATAAAAAGATACTTCACTAACGCCGAGAGTACATTATACACCATATCCTCAATGTGCGAGGATAGTAAGAAGAATCTCTACATAGGTACTCAGGGAAGAGGTATATTCATATATGACAAAAAAAAGGATAGCTTTGAATCCATCGAATATAGTAATCCCAACCTAACTGTAATGACACTCTACCCCTATGATAAAAAGAGTATCTATATTGGAACTGATGGATATGGATTAAAGATTCTAGATGTAGAAAGCAAAAAAATTAAAGAGGGTAATATTAAAGTACCATCTTTCTATCTTGATAACTCTAAGGTTCACACTATGATAAAAGACCACGCAGGCAACTTATGGATTGGTTTCTTCCAAAGAGGTCTTATGATGGTACCAAATACAGTTAATAAATTCAAGTATATCGGCCCTCGTTCCAACAATATGAATATTATAGGAACGAACAGCCTATCTTCAATATATCATGACAAAAATGGCAGACTATGGGTTGGCACTGATAATGATGGGTTATATGTAATATCAAACAACAAACAAGTAAAACATATAAAGAGCTTTGATAAAGTAGGACAATCACCTACGACTGTAATAAGTACTTTCAAGGACAGCAATAACGATATATGGATTGGTACTTTAATGTCTGGTATATTTAAGATGAGCTCAGCCAACTACTCATTCAAACAGATTAATGAGTATAAGGATAATACCAGTAATCTTATTCAGAAAGCATTTAGTTTCTCTCAGGATCACGATGGACGTCTTTGGATAGGAACAAAAGGAGATGGACTTTTTTATCTGAATTTAAAAGATGGTATCGTTAAGAATATCAATATTGGTAAAAACGGCAAAAGCCAACTTGAAAACAGATGGATTAACGTAGTATTTACATCCAATGACAATAAATTATATATAGGCACTTGTGATGGAATTGAGTGTTTCAATTTGAGAACATTAGAGTATGAGCCGTTGAACTCCATAAAAAAACAGTTTCCTCATATCATTGTATTTTCTATTTACGAAGATAAACAAAATACTATGTGGCTAGGAACCTCTATCGGATTAATGAAGTTAAGTAAAGATAGAAAGTTGATAGGCCATTATGATGTAGAAGATGGACTGTCAAATAGTGTAGTTAGTAGAATTGAAGTTGACAATGATGGTAATCTATGGTTAAGTACAAATTATGGATTGAACAAATTCAATACAAAGAATAACACCTTCATAAACTTCTATTCGAGCAATGGACTTCAGGGCAATGAGTTCAATAGAACAGCCTCAACGAAAGACGATAAGGGAAATCTCTATTTCGGAGGTATTAATGGAATTAGCTATTTTAATCCTAGAGATATAACTACATCAGTACACAGTGTTAAAGCTTTTATATCGGATATCTATCTTCAGAACAAGCCAATAAGGAAAGGCATGAAATCGGGAAGATATGACATTATTGACAAGGCAATAAGTGATGAAGACGAGGTAAATCTTGACTACGATGATAACTCATTCACTATAGAATTCTCCAGTCTTGATTTTAATAGTAATGAGCATATTTGCTACCAATATTCTGTCAACAATGAAGATTGGGTAAGCCTGCAGACTGGAGTAAACTCAGTATCATTCAGTGGCATTCCTGCCGGAGAATATGATGTAAGATATAGAGCAAAGAACTACGATAACTATTCCGAGATAAAGAGTATTAAGATAATCATCCATCCGGCATGGTATCTATCTAATTTTGCAAAAGTGTTGTATGCACTATTTTTTATTGGAATAATAATGTTCATAATATATGAGGTAAAACATTATTATAAGGTACAGCAGGAGATACTTAAGCACGTACATGCTAAGGAGATAGATGAGACCAAACTACAGTTCTTTATAAATATATCTCACGAGATCAGAACACCTATGTCGCTTATCATAGGACCTCTACAGAAGTTGATAAGCAGTGATAAAGATGTTGAGAGACAAAAATCTTATAAACTTATATATAATAACTCTAGACGAATACTTCAACTTATTAATCAGTTGATGGACCTTAGAAAGATTGACAAAGGTCAGATGCCTATGCATTTTGTCGAAACAGAAATTATAGAGTTTATTGATGATATATATAAGTTCTTCCAGTATAAAGCAGTAAGCAAGGAGATTCAATTCAGATTCTTACATAAAGATGAAAAGCTTAACGTATGGGTTGACCCAAAGAATTTCGATAAGATAATATTCAACTTATTGTCTAATGCCTTTAAATACACTCCATATAATGGAGCTATAGATATTTCTTTAGAGAAGATAACCAAGGACAATGATGAAGAAGTTATCAGGATAATAGTCTGGGATAATGGAGAAAGCATAAAGAAAGAGGATATGGAAAAAATCTTCGAACGATTCTATCAATCATCAAGCAGAATAAACTCAACAAGCATGGGAACTGGAATCGGATTACATATTACTAATATGCTTGTTAATCTTCATCACGGGTCAATCAGAGTTGAGAATAATGAAGAGGGTGGATGCCAGTTTATTGTTGAGATTCCTTATGGATGCAAACACCTTAATAGTGACGAAATAGCGCATGATGATCCAGAGGTGATAGAGAATGAGTCTAAGCAGATAATCTTTGATGCCGATACAGAAGACATAGATGATGAGGATATTACAGAAAAGGAGCTTAACAGATCTAAGAGTCACTATAAAATAATGGTTGTTGAAGATGATGAGAATATTAGAAACTATATCAGTAACGAGTTCTCAAAGAACTACCATATCATTGAGAGCTGTAATGGTAAGGAAGCACTGGCACTAATTCTTAGTAAGAAACCTGATCTTGTCATTTCGGATGTGATGATGCCTGACATGGATGGTATTACACTATGCAAGAAGATTAAACTTAATGTAAACATAAACTATATTCCTGTTATATTGCTCACTGCAAAATGCAGAGATGAAGATAATATAGAAGGACTTAATGCTGGTGCTGATGCTTATATTACCAAACCATTCAACATTGATGTATTGCATAATACCATAGACAACCTGCTGAAGAACCGCGAAGTATTGAAAAACTGCTTCACTGGAAGTCAAGAACAGGAGGAGAGACAACCTAAGTTTGAGATTAAGAATACAGACAACAAGCTTCTAGACAGAATTATGAATGTGATAAACAAGAACATAAGTAATCCTGAGCTAAGCGTTGATATGATTGCATCCGAGGTAGGAATAAGCCGAGTACATCTGCACCGTAAACTAAAGGAACTTACTAATCAGACCACAAGAGACCTTATAAGGAACACACGTCTGAAACAGGCTGTTTCGTTACTGGAGAGTAAACAATATAATGTCTCTGAGGTTGCTTTGATGACCGGTTTCAGCAATATAACTATATTTTCAAGAGCATTCAAAGAGCTTTATGGACTGTCACCAATGAATTATATAAATAATAATTCTGAAAATGACGATAATGATATAGACCTTGATAAGAAGTCGGACGACTGATATATTTGAGTGCCAATAAAGAGGGCTTCTTCAATTGAGGAAGCTCTTTTTTTTGCATAAAAAAACTTACTTTTTAATATCTACATTTAATCTAAAGTTCTTGCCAATAATACTTAAGGTAACCATGGCTACAACTCCAGATTCAAACAGAATATCTAAGAATGTTTCTATCTCAACACTTTATCAAAACTCATGTTCTCCAACAGAAGCTAATTTGCCAGCTGAGAGATAATAATTTTTCCAACTAATTCAATATGTTTCTATAAACGTTTTTTTAGGTTATTAGAATTATTACAAAAGAAATTGCCCATCTGATTTCAGGTGGGCAATTCGTCTATTAGTTATAAGATATCTGTCTATTATCGGTGAAGTATAACTACATTAATGTTATATTCATAGTCTGAAGATCATTATCAGCCGAGCTATTTCCATACATAAGTTTGTACTCACCAGGAGTAACACACATTGTATTGCTCTTCTCATCGAAACATTCAAATGACGATGCAGGTATTACTATCTCAATATTCTGCTCTTCACCTGGTTTCAAAGTAACTCTCTTATAACCCTTTAAGGATTTTAGAGGTCCATTAGTATCCGAAATCTTCTTGATATATATCTGAACAATCTCAGTTCCTGCTCTTTTACCTATATTCTTTACAGGAAGAGTAAGTTTTATTGAATCTCCATCTTTAATCTTAGACTTATCAGCGCCAGCCTTACCTATCTGAAAATCTGTATAACTCAATCCGTAGCCAAACTGATAGAGAGGATCACTCATATAGCGGTATGTCCTACCCTTCATAGAATAGTCCTCATAATCGGGCAACTGAGAGATACTCTTATAGAATGTTACAGGGAGTTTTCCAGATGGATTGTAATCACCGAAAAGAATATCAGCCACTGCATTTCCTCCTTGTTCACCGCTATACCAAGCTTGAAGAATAGCATCGCAACTCTCGGTCTCGGGAACAAGTCCCATTGCAGAGCCTGAGCAGTTTACAAAAATCACCTTCTTTCCTGCAGCCTTTAACTCTTTAAGGAAGGTGCGTTGTACAGCAGGTAACTCAATGTCAGTGCGGTCGCCTCCCTTAAAACCTGGAAGATTTATAGGCATTTCCTCTCCTTCCAGCTGAGGTGATATACCACCTACAAATACTACAACATCTACATCTTTGAGTTTATTTATTGAAGCTTTGTAATCAAGAGGTAATTCTCTTCCTAAATCAAACTTAAGGTTAGCATTATATGTCTCTATCTGTGCATAACGTAACTCAATATTGTACTTCTTTCCCTTTTCAACCTTAAATGGAATCTTATACTCTGTATCTCTCCATGAACGTGACTCCTTTATTGATTTGCCATCGACAAATAGTTCCCAATAGCTTGCTCCGGCAATACGGAATACTATATCTTCTGTTACAGATGAAGTAAGCACAGTCTGGTACTTTCCTGAGAATTTAAGAAGGTTTACTTTTGGAGCAAAAGAGTGGTTACCATAGGTAGATACATTTATAGGATCTACTATCTGTATTGTAGATACAGGCTCACCCTCCATCTTCTGGTTATTCCAGAATGTACCTTTTATACCCTTCTTACCATCAAATGAGCAATTTGGCAAGAGTGATATAAGCACCTGGTCATCTATTAGGCTGCATGCTTTATCGTATACTATTTTCTTATTTCCTAATTTACTCTTTATACCATCGAGGATAGTAATTGTTGTAAAAGGAGTACCATTATAATTACCCCACATCATAGGTTTATCATCAGCGTTAGGTCCTATTACCGCCACCTTCTTAATATTTTTACTCAATGGCAAGATATTATCTTTATTCTGTAGAAGCACCATACTCTGACGGGCCATATCAAGTGTAAGTTCCTTATGTTTCTTACAATTGATAATAGACATAGGTATTTTACTCCATGGAACAATAGATGGATCATCCATCTCACCCAGTTCAAATCTCTGTGTCATCAGACGGATTACATTCTTATCTATATCCTTCTCTTTGATAAGGTCCTTTTTAACAGCGTCCGGAAGTTTCATATATGCATAACCATATCCACACTCTACATCTGTACCCGAAAGAGAACCTTTCACAGCAGCATGAACGGCATCGGAAGATGACTTATGACTTGACCAGAAGTCAGATATAGCACCACAGTCGGATACAACCATATGTTTATATCCCCACTCATCACGTAGTATCTGTTGAAGTAGACGAGTGTTACCACAACATGGTTCATCATCAAGTCGCTGATATGCGCACATAACCTGGCGTACATCCGATTTCTGCACCAAATCCTTAAAAGCTGGGAGATATGTCTCCCAAAGATCTCTAGGATTGATATCATTCAGGTTTACACTGTGGCGTGTATACTCAGGGCCACTATGCACTGCATAGTGTTTAGCACAAGCAAGAAGTTTTCTATATTTAGCATCCTGAGGCCCTTGAAGACCTTTTACTACAGCTACTCCCATCTTTGATGATAGAAATGGGTCCTCACCATAAGTCTCCTGACCACGTCCCCATCTTGGATCGCGGAATATATTCACATTAGGTGTCCATACAGACAAACCATAAAAGCGTTGGTCTTCCAAGCCCTTTTTAACTCTGTCATTATGCTTTGCTCGCATCTCATCAGAAACGGCATCATAGATATTGAACAGAAGGCCATCATTGAAAGATGCTGCCATGCCAACAGGTTCAGGAAAAACTGTCACATCACCTTGATTAGCTACTCCATGAAGTGCCTCACTCCACCATACGAATCTCTTAATGCCCATTCTGGGAATTGCTTCCGACTCATCGCACATAAGTATTGACTTCTCTTCAAGAGTGAGTCTTGAAACAAGATCCTTTGCTCTCTCTTCTGAAGAGAGTTGGGGATTTTGATACGGCAACATCTGAGCAGACAAGGATGTTGAGCAGAAGAGCAGACCTATTACAAATAAATTCTTCATTTCATAAAAAGGTTTAATTATTATTCTGCGAAAATGATATTATCTACCTCTATGTTCTCTCCCTCTTCCATTGAGAGTACAACATTCAGAAGACCTTTGACACCTTTTACAGTAGATGCAACATTCTGCCATTCTGCAGATGCCGGCACCTTTATACTACCAAGAAGTTTCTTACCTGACTTATCCTGGCTCCATACCTGAAGTGTACCGCCTTTAGTAGATTTAACCTTAGATGTAAGTTTAAGTTTGCTAGCCTTCTTATCTGGGAACTGAACGCTGTTATAGCTTACCCATGCTTCAGGTTTACTGAATACAACCTTCCATCCTAATGTAGGAATATCGCGGTTTATATATTCAATAGCAGCATTATCCGATTTCTTGCTGAAACGGTCTATTTCAATTGTCTTAGCATATTGATGTACACCTACACCTCTCTCTGTTCTGATTACTTTCTGAATAGTTCCGTCAGCATTAAAGGAGAGTGAATCTATTCTTGTAGATCTGTTCTTATCGAACTTAGGTGAGTAATCATTATGATGGTAGAATAGATACCATTGTCCATTATACTCAACTATTGAATGGTGATTTGTCCAACATCCTGTAGGCGATTCATCCATAATAATACCGGTGAACTCGAATGGTCCCATAGGATTATCACTCATTGCATAAGCCAAAACCTCAATATTCTCTCTAACCCAAGGGAAAGTAAGATAATATTTACCATTACGTTGGAAGGCAAAAGGTCCCTCAATAAGTCCCTTCTTTGGAAGAGTATTAATTCTTAGAGGTTTAGTATCCAATTCCATCATATTGTCTTTCAGCTTAGCTACAGAGATACCTCCGGCTGACCAATAAATATAAGATTGTCCATCAGCGTCAACAAGGACACATGGATCTATACCAAAGACCCCTTTTATAGGAGCCTCTTCAGGAGTGAAAGGGCCATAAGGTTTATCAGAGGTGGCAACGCCTACTCCGAAACCACGCATGCCCTCACCTTTTGGAGCAGAAGGGAAATAGAAATAATATTTCCCATTTTTATAGACACAGTCAGGTGCCCACATTGAATAAGATTTAGGTGCTACCCAAGGAACGCTTTCCTGGCTTACTATTATCCCATGATCTGTCCAATCCATAAGATTTTCAGAAGAATACACATGGTAATCTTCCATGCAGAACCAGTCCTTACGAGAATAGTCAGAAGGAGCTGGGATATCATGTGAAGGATATAGGTATACTTTGCCTTCAAAAACTCTTGCTGTAGGGTCAGCAGTGAATTGATCCTTAATTATTGGATTCTGCCCGTTTGCATTCACTGAGAGGAGCAAAAGAAGAGAAGAAAATGATAAAAGACTTTTTATGTTTTTCATAATAATAAATTATATAGTTTTATTTTTCAAAAGCATTCTTAATGATATCATTTAGCGATGGATTCCAGTATCTCCAGTCATGACCTCCATCTCGTGAGCGAAACTGATATTGAATACCTTTGTTTCTCATCGCCTGAATAAGTTCAATGTTCATACCGAAGGTAAAATCATCATCCCCACAATCTATAAACCATCTCACACCTCTAAGCGCCCTGATATTACCATCCGAAGCAGCTGCAATGGCTTTTACCGGGTTATTAGCATCGATGATATTTTGTCTCCATTCACCTGATGGATCATTATTCAAGAAATCAAGATGAATTTTATAGAGATAACTACTTAATCCATAAGCAGTATTGAACATTTCCGGGTGATGTACAGCATATACCATTGATGCTCCTCCACCCATAGAGAAACCTGCCACTGAGCGTGACTCCTTACTTCCTTTACAACGGTATTTATTTTCAATATATGGCATGAATTCATTGAAGAAGAAATCTTCATATTTCCACAGAGGAGCATTGAACCAAATCATATTGTTCTTGTTGCCTTCAGGACATACAATGACCATCTCATCAACTTCACCACTAGCAATAAGGCTGTCGGCTTTTTCCTTCAGTCCACCAAACTGTGCCCAGTCAGTATTTGCACAGCCACCGCCATGCAAAAGGTATAGCACGTTATATTTCTTGTCGCTGTTCTTATCAAAATCTTTTGGGAGATAAACTGAATACTCTCTTAACGATACACCTTGCAAAAGTTTACAAGGCATCATACAGTTTTCGACTCTGCTTTCTTGAGAATAGACAGATAGTGAGAATAGAAAAATAAAAGATAAAATTATTGCTCTCATAAAAAAATTAAATTGTTATTAGCATTGATACAAAATTATCAATGCTAATAACAAGTCATAAATTTTTATGTTACAAAAACTTTCCTAAAGATTACATTTTACCTATTATCAATCCATTTATTATACTACACATTACATTGAGGCTATTCAGAATGGATTTTCTTACTTTATTTAAGTAACATCAGTAAAAGTAAGATTATTATGGAAACAGATACATTACCTCTTTAAACAGATAGTTGCGTAACCTGTTATCGGTATCCAGTAAGATAAGATGACCATCAAGTTGAACATCATAAATCGATGCCATAAACTCCCCGTTCTTGTCACGGAAACGATAGATTCCGTTTCTTCTAAAAAGAAGATTTTTGTATTGTGAATATACTCTGTTTCGGCAATCTATATCATTGAGTCTTATCTTGTCGAAGCCATTTTTCAATCGGCAGATGATGTCATTGAGTAGAACATCCAATTCTACATCTCTATCTATTATCTGGTATAATGAGACAGGATTAGGAGCTTCGGAATAGAATTTTTGCTGGTTGACATTTACTCCTATACCCAAAACAGACCTTGACACATATATGCCTTGCAGATCATTCTCTATAAGCATTCCACATATCTTTTTATCTTTCCAATAGATATCGTTTGGCCATTTCACTGATATGTCATCTGTATATTTACTCAGAGCATCGCAAATGGCAACTGATGTGATAATAGAGATAATGAACTGATCGCGCGCAATAACATTCGTCGGATATACTACCGTACTGAATGTTAAGTTCTTACCTCTCTCCGACTCCCAGTTATTGCCGATCTGCCCTCTACCACGCGTCTGGAAATCAGACAATACTGTAGTATATTCATCAACCTTTTCTGCATCACAAAGTTTAGTTAGGTAACTGTTTGTAGAGTCCAGCTCCTCTTTATGAATTATATGACCCCTGAAGTCATTATCATAGCCTATCATACTCCTCCTTCACTTTCTTTGTAAATTTCTTGTATACCTCCTCCACAGAGTGATCGATAAGATGCTTTATCAACTTTTCATCCACTCCTGCAGTATAGTCTATCTGATTCCAATACTTCTTATTGAAATGAAAAGCTCCCTCAATCTCGTTATATTTCTCACGTAACTCTATTGCATACTCAGGATCACATTTTAGAATAACGTAACGTGCTTTTTCCAAGCTCATACAAGCAAACATCTTCCCCATCACTTTAAAAACCAGAGTATCCTGATCAAAAGGGAATGACTCTTCTGCTCCTTTTTTAGAGAGGCAATAGAGCCGTACAGATTCTATATCCATATTTTATAATATTACAGGTAGTATACTAAGTTCAAAGTAGAGACTATTTTTCGGGTGAGCCACTAAAATATTTCTCTTTAGGATAACAAAGTTAATACGAAAGAGCATTAAACAAAAAAATCCTTGCAAACATTTGTCT
>Ga0172378_10007411_pt1 | contig 10209 bp, 6 predicted proteins | sample GrowelOW332metaG_FD_119755 | JGI IMG/M metagenome (GOLD analysis project Ga0172378, IMG submission 119755) | Groundwater microbial communities from an aquifer near a municipal landfill in Southern Ontario, Canada - Pumphouse #3_1 metaG | ecosystem: Environmental > Aquatic > Deep subsurface >... | reverse complement strand
TGCCGTCGATGTCGTAGACCGCGTACAGGGCCACGGTCTTCTTCTTGGCCTGGCCCATGGAGATCCGCAGGCAGCGGTCGGCATCGTATGCCTCGCGGCTGATGGAGATTTTCTCCGAACGGGGCTGGTCGGCCTTCTCGGCCTTGTCACCGACGACGGCCACGGCGGACTCGGCGTCCGGCGGCCAGGTCATCGACAGGTTGCACTCGTTGCCGTTGAGGCGCTTTTCCACGTCCCGGAACGGCCGCAGGTTGGTGATCATGGTCTCCCGGCCCCGGACCGCGGTACGGCCGACGGGAATCATCGGGTAGATGAAGCAGACGGCCCCGTCCGGCAGTTCGAAGCGGCAGCCGTCGCGGTAGGTCTCGAGCGGTTCGATCTTCTTCATCCAGGACTGCAGGTCGTCCATTGCGACGGTCAGGCCGTACAGTTTCACCCGTTTGGGTGAGGCGTACAGTTCTACCTTCTCGGTGCTGGACCAGCGGGCGGTGTAGGAACCGTCGTTTTTGTTCCAGCCGATTTTCATGTCCATGACCGGATCGGGGTAGCAGACGGTCTCGCCCACATATTCCACGCCGAGCGAACGCTCGGTCCGGCCGTTGACGTCGTATTCGGCGACGAAAAGATAGTGGTACTTGATGCCGCCCCGCAGGCCGCGGTCGTTGAGCCTGCTGCTGTCGTCGTGCTGTACCTCGACCTCGTCGCCTATGCCGGCGGCCTGGGCCCCCTCCTTCCGCCAGATGCGGACCCGGGAGCAGCCGCGCGGTGCGGCGAACTCGATATGCAGGCCGTCCTCGATCGGAGTGATGACCGCGTTGGTGACCTCGCGGAAGACAATGGCCGGACCGCAGGAAGCACAGTCGCGGGACAGAATGCCCCAGCGCCGCGAGTAGATCGCGTAGTAGTAATCGGCCCCCGGGTCCAGGGTGCGGTCCTGATAGACGCCGCCGGGGATCTCGGCCAGCGGTACGCTGCTCCGGTCGACCCGGGGCAGGGTGCCCTTGTTGCGGTAGATACAGAATGTCATGCCGCGCCGGTCTTCCGGGACCGCATAGCGGAGCACCACGGTATCGTCGCGGGTCTGGATGCTGGCGTCGGCCGGCGCCTCGGGCGGGAAGTCCTTGAGCTTGGAGACCGCCTCAGGATGGTCGGGACAGCGGTCGGCAGCCCGGATGTAGAGGTCCATGGCCTCGCTGCCGGTCTTGTGGGCGGCCTCGCCGCAGAACTTCTCGGCGTCAGCGACCTTCTCGGCGGCCTCCCGGTACTGAGCGGCCAGAACGGGATCGTTCAGCAGGCTCGGGAACTCGGTCCTGGTCTGTTCGGCGGTCCGCTTCAGGTCGTACATGCAGCGGACCCGGTAATCGTCATGCAGCCGGGCCAAGGTCTGCTGGTACCGCCGGTTGGCCTCGTCGGTCAGCCGCTTGAGCTCTTCCAGCGGCGGATATGACGGGAAATCCCGGGCCAGGCCGGCGGTCAGTTCGGCGGCCTCGCTTACAAGGCCGACGGCAAGTTTTGTGCGGATGGCCGATTCGGTGCGCTTGGCGCTGTCCAGACCGTTCTTGAAATCGAATCCGCACTTGATGCACATCTGGTTGGTAGCGCACTGACGGGTGTTGCAGCGGGGGCAGATGACCTGAACTGCGGCGCCGCAGACCGGACAGTAGATATTGCTGGCCCCCTCCTCGATCATGGCTTTGCAGGTGGGGCAGAGGGTGAGCCGGCTGTCTTTCTGCGAGAAGTTGGCGCCGTACCGTTTGCGGAAGCAGTAGTTCTCGAGGATGGCGACCGCCATGCTGTAGTCCACTTGCTTATTGCGGGCGTAGATGGACAGCAGGCTGTCGATGTAATTGGAAGTGAAAGGAAGCCCGGCGTCCTCGTCCATGGTCTCCATGGCGGGCTCCAGGGCCTTCATGCACCGGCCATAGGACCGCAGCTGCTCCAGGTCCTTGTCGTTGAGGACCAATTTCATCTGACGGATGGCGGTGATGTAAGCGTCCTGATTTAGGATAAGCCCGGCGCGGATGGCGTTGAGCCGGGTCTCTACAACCTGAAAGGCCGCGCGGATCTGGTCGCATCCGCAACCGTCGTTCAGGCGGTTGGTGCGGATCTCCAGTTCCGGGATGTCGATCAGGCTGTTGAGCAGCTCGGTCGGGGAATCGATTCCCAGGTCCGACATCCCGCCGAAAGCGATCTTGACGTTCTTGGAGATCAGCTCCGGCAGCTTGGCGACGATGTTGAGGCCGGAGGCCTGGATGAGCGTCTTGCCGTCCACGTCCCCCCATTTCAGCTTCTTCGCCAGTTCGTCCTCGGCCCCGCTGAGAAGCAGGTACCGGCCGTCGTGCAGGATGATTGCGTCTTTCCGCAGCTTAGAGGCCTTGGCCCGCAGCTTCTTCTGGCCTTCGATGAACTCGCCGGCCCGCAGCTGCGGGTTCTTCATGACGGTGTGCATGTCCGGCACCGCCTGGGCCAGCTGTGAGGCCTTAAACCGCCGTGAGAAACCGCTCTGGTTGTCGTTGCTGTCCTTGGTCCACTTCTTGGCCTTGGCATCGATCTTCTCGTTGATCTTTGCCGCGGAGTAGCTGGTCTCCTTGAACGGGTTGAGCCCGATCAGGAAGCAGTAGTTCTCCCGTTCCTGCGTCATCGCACTCACTTGCGCTCGCGGAGACCCATGGAACCGTTGTTGATCGCGGTGGCGATCGTGCTGAAGGTGCTGCCGAGGCTGCTGAGCGTCGTGTACACTGCGCCCTCGTCGACCGTGGCGATCTGCTTGAGGAACGAGGTATCCGCCTCGCCGAAGCCGATGGCGACGACCGCGATGTGCGAGTTGCGGCAGTTCAGGGCCTCGCCTACGGCGAAGTCCCGCTTGCCCCATTCGCCGTCGGTCAGGACGACGATCATCTTGACACCGGGTTGGTTGGCGAGCATCGATTCGGCAGTGCCCAGCGGGCAGCCGTCGGTGCCGCGGCCAAGCATGTTGGGCTTCAGATCCGGCAGGGCGCCGATGATGACGTCACTGTCGGCCGTCATGTCGCGGATGACGCCGACCTTGTCGCCGAAACCGACCAGGCCGAACTTGGTGTTCTCACCGGCGGTTGTCTTGACGAAATCGGTGATGGCGCTGGTGACCTGCTCCATCGAGGGCTTCATCGATCTGGACAGGTCGACGCAGATGATGATGTTCCGGGCGATCTTGGAATCGTCGGCTGCGGCCATATCATGCGGGTTGCCGCTCATGAAGGTCAGGTCCTCGGGGACCGGCTCTGAGTCGACATGGAGCTCCTCGTCGCCCTGGTAGGCGTAGACGTGCACCACGCTGTTCTCGTCGTAACTGTAACCGATGTCGATGGCCGTGCCGCTGCCGTCGTTGGCGAAGCCGGTGATGACCTCCTTAGCCAGGACCACACAGTCCGTTGGCACGCGGCTCTCGCCCTGCAGGGTGTAGACCTCAATATGGTCGGTCATGTTGCCTTCCTGGATCCGGAAGGGCTTCTTGACGCTGGCAGGGATCTTCGAGTTCCGTTTGATTATGATCTCGTTGACGTACTTGTTGCCGTCGATGCTGACGGAGAGTGCGCCCAGGCTGTGGGCGGTGACGTCGGAGATCCGCACGTCGCCCCGCAGACGGGTGTCGGTGCTGGCGTATAGTTCCGCGGTGATGGCGGCGCCCTTGGCGACGGCCAGGTCGGTATCCTGGTGAGTGATGACTTCGCGGCCGGAAATCTGTTTGAGATATTCGGACACCTGCGGCATCCGGGTGGACCCGCCGCAAAGCAGTATCTCGCTGATGTCGCCCCACTGGAGCTTCAGGTCCGCCATCAGTTTGTCGATGACGTCCTTGGTGGCGTTGAGCAGATACTTGGTGCCGGCGTCGAAGTCGGCGCGGGTGATGTCGTACCTGCCGGTGTGCCCGTTGTATTTGATAATGAAAGTAATGCTGTCGGATTTGGTCAGAAGACGCTTGTAGTCTTCCGAGGCGACGATGAGCTCGTTCTTGGTGGCCGGGTCGTCCCGCGGATCCTCTTCGAACTCCTCGTTGAACCGGTCGCAGGCGTTGTTCATCAGAACGGTGTCCCAGTCCTTGCCGCCGAGAATATGGTTGCCCTCGGTGCCGATGACGTCGATATTGCCTTTGGAGACCTTGACGATGGTGACATCGAAGGTGCCGCCGCCCAGGTCGTAGACCATGATGGTCTTGTCTTCCGAGTGCTTGTATCCGTAGGAGATAGCGGCGGCCGTAGGTTCGTTGATGATCTTGAGCACCTTCACGCCGCAGGCTTCGCCGGCCCGGATGGTGGCCTTCCGCTGCAAGTCGTTGAAGTAGGCCGGTACGGTGATGACGACCTGGTCGATCTTCTGGCCGGAGGTTTCCTCTGCTTCCTTGATAAGTTCTTTGAGCAGGATGGTCGAGAGCTGCTCGGCGCTGTAGGTCTTGCCGTTCGCTTCGACGCTGAAGTTCGGGTTGCCCATGCCCCGCTTGAACGCGGCGGCGTTGATGCCCGCTCCGCCAGCCTGCATGTCCTTGGCATCTTCGCCGATAAGGATCTCGCCGGAGTCTAGGAAACAGATGACCGACGGGGTCAGTTCTTTGCCGAATCTGTTCAGGATGACCTCGGGTTTCGAGGTCATCCGGTCGTACCTAGCTACTGTCGAGTAAGTGGTCCCTAGATCAATTCCCGCTTTCATTGTGCATCCCGAGAAAAAGATATGGCTCGTGCGTATAAAAAAGGTGTTCTGTCCGCTACGGAATTCGTAAACATCACCGAAAGCACTGCGGTTTCGGTAAACATCCGTTAACGGTTTTTCGAACAGATACGATTTTCGTAAACGCATCGGCGCAGTCAAATACCGGCAGGTGCCGGAGCAGACTCTTTGCGGTCTTTTCCGGGTACCAGGAACGCCCGAGCCGCGTTTAGGACGGCGATCAGCAGTACGCCCACATCGGCGAAGATGGCCAGCCACATGTCGACGAAGCCGAATGGGATCAGAGCAAGCACGGCAAACTTGACGGCAAGGGCGAAGACGATGTTCTGACTGACGATCCGCTGGGTCCGCCGGGCGATCTTCAGTCCGTCGACGATCTTGGCGGGGCTGTCGTCCATGATGACGACGTCGGCGGTCTCCACCGCGGCGTCCGAACCGAGTGCGCCCATGGCCACACCTATGTCGGCGAGAGCCAGGGAGGGTGCGTCGTTGATGCCGTCGCCCACATAGACTGTCTTCCGGCCGGGCGGTTCAGCACGGATGAGCGCGGCGAGCCGGGCGGTCTTCTCGTCCGGCAGCAGGCCAGCGTCGTAGCCGTCGAGACCCAGTTTTCTGGCCACCGCCGCGGCCACCGCCGGTCCGTCGCCGGTGAGCATCCATACCCGGCGGACGCCGGCCCGGTGCAGGCCTTCCACCGCGGTACGGGCGTCCCGTTTGAGGGCATCGGCGATGACCAGATGGCCGGCGTAAGTGCCGTCGACGCTCACGTGGACGTTCGTCCCGACAGGGCCGCAGTCGAAGGTCCGGGCGATCCCGGCCTCGCGCATGAGCCCGGCGCTGCCTACGTGGACCCGGTGGCCGTCGACAACCGCCATGACGCCTTTGCCGGCCACGTTCTGCACAGCGCCGAGCCGGGACGGGTCGGGCGGACAGGCTGCGTAATGCTGGATAGAGGCGGCGATGGGATGGTCGGAACGGTATTCCGCCTCGGCCGCCAGGTCGATGAACGTGTTCTTATCGATCCCGTGGGGGTGGACGTGCTGGACGCTGAATTCGCCGGTGGTCAGCGTGCCGGTCTTGTCGAAGACGACCGTGTCCGCGCGGGCCAGGGCCTCCAGGTAGTTGCTGCCCTTGATCAGGATCCCCTGCCGCGAGGCGCAGCCGATGCCGCAGAAGTAACCCAGCGGCACCGAGACGACCAGAGCGCAGGGGCAGGAACAGACCAGGAAGACCAGGCTGTAGTACAGATAGGTCTCCCACCGGGCCGGCCAGAGCAGCGCGGGCACCAGAGCCAGCAGTACGGCGCCGATGACGACGGCCGGTGTGTAATACCGGGCGAAACGGGTGACGAACCGCTCGGAGGTGGACTTGCGGTCGGCGGAATCCTCGACAAGGGCCAGGATCCGGGCGACAGTGGAGTCCGCATACGGCCTTGTGACCCGTATGGTCAGTGCCGCCGCGGTGTTTATACAGCCGCTGAGCGCTGCAGACCCGGGATGCAGGTGCCGCGGAACGGATTCGCCGGTCAGGGCGCTCGTATCGGCGTAGGAGTCGCCGGCCACGACCTCACCGTCCAGCGGGATACGTTCGCCCGGGCGGACAACGATCCGCTCACCCACGTGTACCCCGGCGGGGTCGACAGTGATTTCCTGCCCGTCCCGAAGGACAGTGGCGGTGCGGGCCCGGATGTCGGTGAGGGCGCGGATCGAGCGCCGGGTGCGGTCGACCGCCCGGTCCTCCAGCAGTTCGCCGAACTGGTAGAAGATCATGACCGCGGCGGCCTCCAGCTCCTGACCAATGGCAAAGGCACCGATGACGGCGATGCTCATGAGGAGCTTTTCGTCCGGGGCCTGCCGGCGGAGCAGACGCTGAGCGGCACCCCAGAAAACATCCCCGCCGGCCGCCATGGTGCTGGTCGCGAAGACCAGACCGTACAGCAGCGGGTCGGCGGTCGTTCCGTACTGCAGTACCGCGCCGAGGGCGATGGCAGCGAGACCGACGGCCAGGCGGGCGGTCAAGGATTTCTCGGCCCAGCCGGATTCCTCGGCGCTGCCGCAGCCGCATTCGGACTCACTGCTCTGACAGGCCGCGCTCATTGCTGTCTCTCCCGGAGGTGGATGAGCGCGGTGCTCATGAGATACCGGACGTGCTCGTCGCACAGCGAGTAGATCACGTTCTTGCCGTCCCGCCGTCCGCGGACCAGGTTCGCGTCCTTCAGCAGTTTCAGCTGATGGGAAACGGCCGAAACGGAGACGCCGAGGATGTCGCTCAGACTCTGGACGCACATGTCGCCTTCGTTGAGGGCCCATAGCAGGCGGACCCGGGTGCTGTCGCCAAAAAGACGGAACAGGTCGGCAAGGGCCATGACGCTGTCGTCGTTCAGCATGCCGGCCTGGATCCGGGCGATGAACTCGGCATCTTCGGTCGTGGGAACTGAGGGGGTCTTGTCAGTCATTTGAACACTTGCTCAATTGTTCAAATGTATGCAGGATTCCTATATTAATATATTGTTCAGCGGATGCCGTCATATGGCAGCCGCTGTGTCAGTTTACCATATATCATATGTTTGAAAAGGACATAACGGCGGCGTTCTGCACAGCTGTCCTGCCGTGCAGGTTATTAGGGAGAGCGGTCTTTACCGGTCATGAACCAGCAGGAAGCGCAGGACAAATGCGCCCGGGCCGTGGCCCTAGTCACCGGCGGCGGGGCGGTCGCCGACCCTGCCGGGGCCGTTGCGCTCTTTACCGAGGTGGCGGATGCCGGCTTCGCGGAAGGTCAGTTCGGCCTTGCCGAACTGAAACTGACCGGCAACGGTACGGCGTTCGACGATGCCGGCGCGGTAAAACTCTACGAGCAGGCGGCGGCGCAGGGTAACGTCCCGGCGCTCTTCCGGCTGGCGCAGATCTCGGCCGCCGACGGCCCTTACCACAACGGAGACAAGGCCAGATCCTGTCTGGAAAAATGCGCGGCCGCCGGTTTCCCGCCTGCTTTCGGGGCGCTCGGCGACTGTTTCTTCTACGGCCGGGGCACGCTTCCCGACCAGGGCAAGGCCGCCCAGTGGTACGCCAAGGCCGCCAAGAACGGCGATTTCTCCTCTATGTACAAACTCGGCTGCATGCTGGAGGGCGGCATGGGCCTGGCCGCCGATCCCGAGCTGTCGCAGCAGATGTTCCTCCAGGCCGCCTACGGCGGCATTGCCGAGGCTCAGTTCCGGGTGGCAGCGCTGGCCTACGACGACAAGATCAAAGGCGGCAGGAAGGCCGCAGCGCAGTGGTATTCCTCGTGCGCCGAGAAGATCCCGGTGGCCAAGTTCAATCTTGCCACCATGTACAACAACGGCGACGGAGTGCCTGCGGACAAAGAGAAGGCGTTCAAGCTGTATTCCGAGGTCGCAACGACCGGCGATGCGGATGCGCTCTTCCAGGTCGGCAAGATGTACATCGACGGTGACGGGGTCGCCCAGGAACCGGCCAAAGGTTTTGAATTCATCGGCAAGGCCGCCCAGGCCGGCAGCGACGAGGCCAAGGTCCTCATCGAAAACCTGAAACGCCGGCAGAACACGCAGTTCGTCAGGATCGACGGGACCTGAACGCTGCGGCAGGGCGGTCGGGCTAATTTTTCATATACGGTTTTTAGCAACGGTTCGTTCAGTCATCTTTGAAATTTAGTTATACCTAAATATAAATAGTATTAGGTATCCCTAAAAATCATGGACTGCAACGGATGTAATGCCTGCAACCACAGATGTATGCCCGGAATGGTGTCACTATGCGAGGGACCGGCCCCCTGCAGCGGCGGCGTGCCGATCGCAATGTCGTCTGCCGGTGATTCGGGGATCGTGACCAGGCTGACCGGAGATAAAGAGATCAGACTGCATCTAATCAGTCTGGGTTTCAATCCCGGCTCTGTTGTTTCCATTATAAGAAAGCAGAACGAGGATCTAATCGTAGAGATCAAGGGCTCGCGGCTTGCCATGGGTCCTGCCATTGCGAGACGGATCTATTTTCTGCCCGGAGTGTTAAAATGAGAACGATAAAAGATCTGCAGAACGGTGATTCTGCCACGGTTGTCAGGGTCCACGGGACAGGTGCGCTAAGGAAGCGCGTCCTGGACATGGGACTGACAAAAGGTGCGCCTGTACTGATTGTCAAGAGGGCCCCTCTGGGGGACCCCATCGAGATTAAAGTGAGGGAGTACAGCCTGAGTCTGCGGAGTAAAGAGGCCGAATTGGTCGAGATCGAACGATTCTGAGACGGTGACTGAATGAACACTGCGCACATCTGGATCAAAGGAGGCAAACTGTAATGGTCACAGTGGCTTTGGTCGGCAACCCGAACAGCGGGAAGACGACCCTTTTCAACAGACTTACGGGAAGTTCTCAGAGAGTGGGGAACTGGCCCGGTGTCACGGTCGAGAAGAAAACTGGTAAACTGAGGAAACATGCCGACGTTCACATCGTCGATTTGCCCGGGATATATTCGCTAACGCCTTACTCACCGGAAGAAGTGGTTACAAGGGATTTTCTCTCCGAGGTAACCCCGGACATGGTGATCAACATTGTTGACGCTTCCAACCTGGAAAGAAATCTCTACCTGACTACCCAGGTAATGGAGATGGGCGTGCCGGTCACGGTCGCGCTCAATATGGTCGATATTGCTGAGAGCCGTGCGATCGCCATTGATGCTGGGAAACTTTCTGCCGCGCTTGGTTGCAAGGTGGTGCCCATCTGCGCTCTCAAAGGCGAAGGAGTGGACCGGCTGATCGAGACCGTTCTGGCTGCGGTGGGACAGAGGCCCAAGCACCTGGAATTTTCGGAGAATACCGAAAAATGCATCACTCAGATTGAAAAGGTCATCACCCCGCGGAACAACGTCTCGGCCCGTTGGTATGCTATCAAACTGATCGAAAGCGACAGTCTGGCCGAAAAAGTGTTCAAGGATAAACTGGGCGAGATCAAACCGTATATCCAGGCGCTTGAGAAATCTGCAGACGACACCGGCGAGGCGATCATCGCCGACGAACGCTATGCGGCGATCGGCAGGATCACCGCGACTGCTAGGACCGAAAAAAAGAAAGATGCGGTCACGAAGACCGATAAAATCGACAGGTATCTTACCAATAAATGGCTCGGCCTGCCGATTTTCGCCGGCGTTCTGCTGGTCGTTTATTTCTTTACCATCGGAAATCCCGAAGAGGCCAAATGGTATAACGTGGGCGCCTATCTCACGGGGCTGCTAAATGATTACCTCAGCGGTCCGGTATACGACGCCTGCGTCAGTTTCCTGACCGACGCAGGGGTCAGTTCAACGATCATCGGTCTCGTCTGTGACGGTATTGTGACCGGTGTGGGCGCGGTCCTCGGATTTTTACCCCAGATCCTGGTCCTCTTCCTCTTCCTCTCGATTCTGGAAGACTGCGGGTATATGGCGCGGGTATGTTTCGTCATGGACCGTATTTTCCGGCACTTCAACCTGTCCGGCAAGTCATTCATTCCGCTGCTAGTCGGCA
>Ga0172378_10007410_pt1 | contig 10209 bp, 6 predicted proteins | sample GrowelOW332metaG_FD_119755 | JGI IMG/M metagenome (GOLD analysis project Ga0172378, IMG submission 119755) | Groundwater microbial communities from an aquifer near a municipal landfill in Southern Ontario, Canada - Pumphouse #3_1 metaG | ecosystem: Environmental > Aquatic > Deep subsurface >... | reverse complement strand
TTTTTCTTTTTTGGGTGTTGCCAGCTTGGAATTTGATACCACTTCCTAGTCGCCCGGTGACTATAAATTGGAACTGCGTGAACTTTTTCCACGGCGAGAGCAAAGTTCCGTCGAAAGCGATTTGTATCATTCCGGTGGACACCACTCACTTTATTGAGCAGATTACTGACCATGGTCGAACCCTGATTTCTTGACAATCAGTTGTTGCTTGACAATCATAAGGAGTGTGTAAGATGAGAAGGAATTTTACTCTTATTGAATTGCTGGTGGTCATCGCAATTATCGCCATTCTGGCCTCAATGCTTTTGCCGGCTTTGAGCAAAGCCAAAGCTAAAGCCATTTCTACTACCTGCCAGTCTAATATGAAACAAGTTTCGATGGCTCTATTTTTTTATATGAATGATTGCGACGAATACCTGCCGCCGCCAGAGACCAATTCAGCAACATCCCATTTTTGGGTAAATGATATGCATTGGGGTGAATATCTGAAGTATTCAGTCAACACCAGTATGCTGCAAGTATACAGTGATATTGTTACTTGTCCCATGTCTGCTTATAAGCATGTTGGCTACTCGGGAACCTACGGTATGCGTCGCTGTGGCCAGACCAACCACTGTTTTCGGATGAATGGCCGGCCTAAATATGTCAGGTCAAACGGTACTTGCGCTTATGAATGGCAGTCAGCGACTGAAATGATTCTGCTTGGTGATACCTGTCAGCGGACTAATCCGCTTTTCCAGCAACGCCTTCTTGATGATAATAATTACGGTCAGGGCGGCTATGGATTGCCTCATTTCCGCCATAGCGGACGTTGTAATATTCTTTTTGGGGACGGACATGTTATGGCTGTCGAAGAAGCAAAGCTTGAAGATTCAGTCAAGAAAGCCAATGATTGGACCTGGTACAGCGGTTATAATGTCATGCGAGGCCGCTGGGTTCCCTGAAGGTCATACTTGCTTCTCTGTTAAGCATCAAGATCCAAGCCAAGTCATTTTTAGCTCGTTTGCTTATATTATCACAGCTCCTAAACATCAACAAACCAAATCAATCTGCTTTAACTGATAATCATCCTTTAATTTCATAATTAACATTTTTTTCATCATCACTAATAGCCTGCCGCTGTCCGCGCAAATAACCCAGAGCATCATTTCGGCGGCAATTTTTCATCTATCGGGACTATTATCACCAAGATTTTGACGCTTGAAATAACAATAGCTACTAAAAAAATAACAGAAATGGAGTCAAAAATGAATCGATTTTTTCTTGTTTGTCTTTTGTGCCTCAGTTGCTTGCCGTGTTTCGCCGTTGCCGGCAGTCTCAAAGCCCCCAGAATCCCCGGAGACCCGCCGAAAATTGACGGTTTTCTGTCTGAATCCTGCTGGCAGGAATTGCTGTGGGAAAGTTCATTTTATCTTTTAGGAAGCGAAAATTCCCCTCAGGCTCAGACGAGATATAAAATTTTTCATGACGATGCCTACATCTATCTCGGGGTTGAAGTCGAGGAAGCCGAGATGGCTAATTTGCGCCAAAAAAAATATTCCAAAGACTCGACTATGATTTGGCTTAATGACTCATTGGAAATCAATTTTGTCCCAGACAAAAAGATTCTCTCTTTTTATAAGATTATTGTTGATGTCAATGGCGTTTTTATTGACATGAAAGCTGTTGATGATAATACCAATACTGAAAAATATTTGCTTATCAATGAGTGGAACAGCGCAGCTCAGATAAAGGTGCGGCGCGATAGCCAACAGTGGTATCTGGAAGCAGCAATTCCACTGGGCGCGATAGAATATACTGAGGCCTCGGACTCGGAATGGCGCTTCAATCTCGGTCGCAATCGTTATACGGTGACACCGGCAGAATTATCGTCGTCTTCACCAATAGCACAAAAAAGTCACATGGTGCCCAAAGCATTCCGGGCCATCGAAATCGCGGATTTTACGCCAGAACGGTTTCTGATCGATATTGATGAAGTCAACACCTCCTTGACCAGAAATGAAACGGGTCAATTCGAATACATGATTTCAACCGTACTGCATAATCACAGCGGTTCTTTTAAAATCTTTAACCTTAAGGCTTGGATGGTAGATGACAAAACTGGAAAAGTCTACCAGAATACCGCGCTGCTGACATTGCCGAAAGGTGAATATAAACAATTTCAGATTTCTCTTGCTCCGGAAACTCCGGGCAAGTATGCCTTGGAATACGAACTTTATGCCAATACCACAAAACCACTGCTGTTAAAAAAACTCAGTAAAGAAATAAGCGTTGAATATCAACCCATTCAGATAAAATTGCTACGCCCATGCTACCGCAATAATATTTATGCCACCATGCCAGATAAAACAATCGAAGCCGATATTGAGTTAGAGGAATTTACCGGCTCGCCTTTAACCGTCACCTTGACCGGTTCCAACGGAGAAGTGGAAAAGACTCTTTTTGAGCGGGCTCAAAAAGTTAATAAAGTTATTTATGCCGGCGAAAAGCTTCCGGATGGAGTATATTTTCTGCGAGTTTCTGGAGGACCAAAAGACAATCCCCTCGTCAAGCAATTGCGGATTCAAAAACTCCCATACCGCAAAGATGAAGTCTGGTTCGATAAAGTTGGCATCACCCATATTGATGGGAAACGTTTCATACCCTTTGGCTGGTATGGCAATCAACCGGAAAAACCCAAGCCTTGGGTGAATTCCATACTGGTACTTACCCCCTTCGCAAACATCGAAGCTGCCCGCCGAACCCATGAAAACTATGCCGCCAGCGGGCAATATCTAATGGCTTTCCCTTTCCAAGAATTGCCCGGTAAATCATGGCAACCCAAAGTCATCTTCAAAGACCCGGAAACCAGAAAAAAAGGACTGACTCCGGAGCAACGCCAGAAAATAGTTGAATATATCACTGGCATTCGGGATGTCGATGGTATGCTGGGATATTATATGGCCGATGAGCCAGAATGTCGGGACAATAACCCGCTTTGGTATGAAGAAGCCCACGCCCTCATTAGTGAATTAGACCCTTACCACCCTTGCATTATGCTGAATTGGGGCCCCAGCGGCATAAAAAAGTTTTATACCGGCTGTGATGTCTTGCTTCCTGACTGCTACCCCCAGTATTTTGAAGATCATTCCACCGGTCATTCCCGCTGGTGCTCTTCCGATTGGGCCAAAGCTTCAACGGCCTTGCGGCCAGCATGGCAAATGCCCTTGATGACTTCCTGGCCAGCTTATTCCAGAGACGGTAAGACCAAAGGGGTGCCACCGGACTACTTTGACCAGCGCAGTCAATTTTTCCAGGCCATCATTCACGATGTCAAGGGATTCAACATGTATTCTTACGCAAGGTCTACCTGGTATTCATCGCTTATTTTTGGGCCTGATGCCATCGGCGAAACCCTTTATCGATTGCGTGATTACCTCCTGCCTAAGACTCAAAAAGATGCTTTGGAAGTTACCTGCGAACCCGTTGCATCTCAGTTTCAGACTGGCTTAAAAATAGAGAATGACAAGATTTGTCTGCTTGCTGTCAACACCTCATTACAAACGCTGACAGTTCATTTCAAACTTAAAGTTAAGGCCGGAAAACAGCTTTATGTGGCCGGCGAGAACAGAAGCATGCAGTTGGCCGGAAATTCGTTCACGGATACCTTTGCTCCCAAAGAAACTCATATATATATCAATAATGAACAAGCTGCCCAAGCAGTGCCATCCGTTGCTGAAACTTGTCGAAAAATTGAAGAACACCAACGCCGACGCAAAAAAGACGGCAATGTCATTGCCGTCGGCGAAATGAAAGACGCTGATTACCTGGAATTTTCCCAAAATAAAATCCCGGATGAAGTGCCGAAATTGATGGCTTCCAGCGATTCTACTTATTATGTCACTACTAAAATAGGCTCCCTTTATTTTCTGCTTGATGGAATTATTGATCCCTTACGGGTTGAAATGTCTTGGTCACCTAAAATCGATGACAAGAATCCTTGGCTCAAGGTCACTCTTCCCAAAACTTCTCCAGTCAAACAAATTAAACTCTATACACCGGAAGCAAACCTGATCGCCGGAAGAATTGTTGCCGGGAATCAGACTGTTGATTTCAAGGACAATACCAGCGACATGATTTCAATTGATCTGAATGGAGATAGGATCGATTCATTCAAACTCGAAATCACCCTGCATAAAAATAAAGAGCCTTGGACCGGAGGAATCAAAAACCGGCTCCTTACCGAAATCGAAGCGTACTGAAACATCAGGGAAACCCCAACCCGAATACTTTGAGGAAAAAGATTATGAAAATTGTTGATTCGTTACCTTTAACAATCATCTTGTTTTCGGCTTTGTCACTGACCGTTTGCGCCGCAGAAGTCCTAGCTCCCCCTTTCCAGGTTGAAACGGACTTGCAAACGGCGGCAATTTTTCCGGTCGGAGCCGAAATTAAGTTCAAAGCATCTCTGACTTATCCCGACAGTTATACTTTTCAAGGCTCAAGTATTTACGCCTATCTATTTAACTTGCCGGGAAATTTTGCTGCAATAACCGGAAAGGAGGTCAAAAAATCGTATGGGCTGAAGTGGGCTTCGGTCGCGATTGAGCCAATGATTTGGCTACCATCGGCCCAAAGACAGCTAAAAGAACAGCTGCGTTCCTTCTCAACTCAAGGCTGGCCGCCGGGTGATTACAGCCTTACCCTTTCATGTTTCCTTCAAGGCAAAAACCGCGACGAAAAACTCCCGGATAAATACATCGTGGCAAGAATGCTCTTCTCACTCGAGTGACTGGCAATCGTAAATTCTTGGGGTGAAATGGCGTCCACAACCTAAAATGTTCCCCCACAGATTACGCAGATAACACAGAATTTTAGATTTTTTTTGCAACTTCTATCCTTTTAGCGTTTATAATTTCAGAGTGCTCATCCTGTTTGTTCTCAACTTCTTGTAGAAATTTTATCGAGTGTGGTTCTTGGCTCTTTAGACTGTTTACATCATATTGAAAGCACAGCATACCATAACCATGGTTTCTCCATGAATTTTGCTGAAGAGGCATAGGGGAAAGCCATAGCCCCGACCACGGAATGTGTTTAAGTTCTTTAACTATGAAATACATTTGACTTTTATACTAAAAGAGTGTAAACTATTTGTTACATCGATTGACAATTTGCGTTGCTTCTGCCGAAATAGCTTTTCTTTAAAAACGTTCCTATCCAGCAATAGTTTTATATATTACTAAAAATACAAGGAGTATTGATGAGATGTTTTCTATGGGGATTATTCAGTTTTTTCTTTTGGGGCTTCTGCCAGCCATTACCGGCCGATGATTTTGCAATCCGCTGTATTCGCGAACAGCCGGTACTGGATGGAGATTTGTCGGATACGGTTTGGCAGCGGCTTTCCTGGCGGGAAGGGTTTATGATTCCCGGTTCGGAGCAGCTGGCAACGGCAGCGACTCGCTTCAAGGTCTATCACAACAATCATGAGCTTTATATCGGGATTGAGTGTGAAGAACCGGAAATGGCGAAAATCGTGGACACTCCGATTTACAGTTCCGGGAGCTCTCATATTTGGATGCACGACAGCATTGAAGTCAATATCCTTCCCCAAGAAAATTTATTAAATTTATACAAATTCATCATTAATAGCCGGGGGGTGACTTGTGCCTTATGGGGTGAAGACGATAATACGGATCGTGCCAACTATGCTTTCAATCAACCCTATGCCAATCATCTTCGCTGCGAAGTCAAACGATATGCGGACAAATGGGTGCTGGAAATGGCATTGCCTTTTGGCGCTATGAATTTTCCCCCTGAGGTTAACTCTCAGTGGCGTTTTAATATCGGACGGAATCGTTATACGGTCAAACCGGCGGAATTGAGTGCATCCTCCCGACTAAGCAAACCGAAAAACCATATGCAGATCCGGGATTTTCAGAAAGTCGAATTGCAGGGCTTTGTGCCCAGCCCCTATCAATGGGAATTTGCCAATTTTGAAACCGGTACGCAACGCCAGGAATCCGGTATGCTGCAATGCCGTTTTGGGCTAGATGTGATCAATCGCAGCGGAGAATTCCGCATTTGCCGTGGGCGGGTTTCTGTGCTTAATCAGGCATCTGAAACGATTGGCCGGGATGAATGGGAATTTGATCTCAGCGATGCCGCTTTCAGTCGTCAGCAACGTCTCTTTGATTTGTCTCAACAGGGGGAATTCTGGCTTGATTTCGAATTAATATCCAGCCAGGGATATCTATTGAAGAAGATGCGGCAACTGGTGGAATTGCGCTATCAGCCCTTGCAAGTCAAAGTCCTTCGTCCGGCTTATCGGAATAATATCTATGCGACCATGCCGGATAAAACGATAGAACTGGAATTGCAGTTGAAAGAATTTATCGGAATCCCTTTGGTAATTACCGCAGAGGGCGAAGGTATACAGGAAAAACTTGCTATCGCTGTCAGCCAGGCGAAAAATCAAATTATTTTCAAGACGGATGCCTGGCCCAATGGACGTTACCAGATCAGCATTGTCGGGCAAACTGACACTCAGCAGTTGCGACAAGTAATCCATATCCGTAAATTACCCTATCAACGCGGCGAAGTTTGGTTGGACGGCGAGGGCGTTGTTCATTATGATGGCAAGCCGCGTTTGCCAATCGGGTGGTATCTGAACAGTCCCCACAATCTCCTGTATGATACGGCGGTCAACAGGACGCATTTCAGAGATTTTGACAGTTTCAGGAATGTGGTTGCTAATCAGGAAGAAGCAGGACGCATAATTATTTATAACCCGTATCAGGAATTTCATCCGGTCAAATATAACAACTGGCGCTGGGAAATCTTCAGAGATCCCGAGGATCGGCGCGGCGGAGTGACTGCTGCGCAGAAGCAGAAAATGAAGGAATTCCTCCCAGAGGCCTCAAAATTGGCTGGGATCATGGGCTGGTATCTGGCGGATGAACCGGAGGGACGCGACCACAATCCCGGCTGGTATGTTGAGATGGTGGAACTGATGCAGGAACTCGATCCTTATCATCCGACCTTTATGTTGAACTGGGGAATCGATGGCATGCGGAAATTTTATAGCGGCTGTGACATTCTGATGCCGGATTGCTATCCACAATTTTTCCACGACGGTAGCACCGGAAAGCCGCTCTGGTGCAGTTCGGAGTGGATGCAGGCGCTGAAACAATTCGGGCGCCCCGGCTGGTTGATGATACAAATTTCACCTTGGCCGGACTTTTCGGCAGATCGGCAGCGCAAAGGTGTGCCGCCGAGTTTTGACGATATCCGCAGCCAATTTTATCAGGCCCTGATTCATGATGCCAAAGGCATCACCATGTATGCATATTTTGATGCTTCCCGTTTTGAATCCGCCCGCTTAGGCAGTGATGCGGTCCTCCGCGAAATCCGAATTCTTGAACCTTTACTACGGCGCAACAGTATTCCCGGAGCAATTCAGTACCAGTCCAAACCCGACGAACGTTTTTTCCAGGTCGCGATGAAAAAGAATGATGGCCTGACAGCTATTATTGCAGTAAATACCTGCCGGGAAACGCGCAAATTGCGCTTCCAGTTGGCTGAAGATATCGGAACGAAACTGTATGTCGCCGGTGAAAATCGCAAGGTCACGCTGCAAGGCAAAGTTTTTACCGATGAGTTTGCGCCTGCAGAAACGCATGTTTATCTCAATGATGCGGCATTGGCAGCTCGAGTTCCAGCACCGGAAGCGGCCCGGCAGGAAATCCAGGCGGCGATTGCCGCCCGGAAAAAACCGGGTAATCGGATCGGTACCGGTGAACTTTTTGCTGGCGATTATCAGGATTTTGGCAATGGTAAATTTTCGCAAGATATGGTGCGTTTATCGGCTTCGACGGAAACTACTACCTATCCTACCAAGAATACCGGTACTTTATACTATCTTTTGGATGGTTTGACGGATCCGACACAGCCCTATTACTCCTGGCAGCCGAAAAAAGACGATGGAGTTCCCTGGCTGGATATCACTTTGCCAGAGGAAATGGAAGTCAAAGAAATGAAGCTTTATTCCGGCTATGATGCTGGCGACCGTCGTCCGCTACTGCAGGCAGCCAGCATCCTGCTGCTGCAGGAAGATGGCTCCTATTCCGTCTTGGCAAGCAATGACCAGTTGCAAGATCTCAGCATGAGCCTGTCATTTACACCGATCAAAACCAAACAGCTGAGGATACGAATCGACCGCTGGCAACCTGAACTGAAAGGCTATCTGCTGACTGAAGTAGAGCTATATTAAGATGCGTTCCGAAAAAGCCTGCAACGGAATGACGACCATAACTCTGAAACTTGAACAGACACCAAAACAGCAGCAGCAAACCTATGCATAAGCTGCATTCAGAAAATCATTCGCACAAACCAGAAACTGGCAGATTGCAATACAGGAAGAAAAAGGAATTTACAATGCAGAAAGCCTCCTGGCATAAAAAAACTTTTCATTTGGCACTTTTCTTTTTTTGTTGTGGTTTGCTGCACTTAAATGCGGCCAGTGATATTATGGTCAAGGCAGAACCCGAAGCCCGGCTTGTGCGGCAGGGCGAAAAAGTACGCCTGCAAGTTGATTTTTCCTTTCCGGAAGACCGCGTTCTTGGAGGATGGATGCTGGGAGCCTATTTGCCATATCTTCCCAAAGCCTTCCCCGAGGCCGCTGGCATAAAGGTCAGTGTCCATAAAGATCCACGCTGGAGCAGCGTCTGCATCAGCGGCTGGCATTGGTTGCAAGGAGAACAACGCCAGCCAGGTCGAAAAATCCTGGAATTTGATACCGCTTCCTGGTCACCCGGTGACTATAAATTGGAACTGCGTGGACTTTTTCGACGGAGAGAGCAAAGTTCCGTCGAAAGCGATTTGTATCATTCTGGTCACTTTTTACTGACCATTGTCGAACCCTGATTTTTTGACAATAAGTTATTGCTTACCAATCTAAAGGAGTGTGTAAGATGAGAAGGAATTTTACTCTTATTGAGTTGTTGGTGGTCATCGCGATTATCGCTATTCTGGCCTCGATGCTTTTGCCGGCTTTGAGCCAAGCTCGGGCGAAAGCGATCGGCAGCACCTGTCAATCAAACCAGAAACAGGTGAATCTTGCGCTTAATTTTTATATGAACGATAATGATGACTGGCTGCCGCCGGTGGTCACCAAATATTCTCCAGCTAACACTTGGCTTTTGCCCATGCATAATGGCTCTTACCTGATCTGGTCAATTAATACCAGTATGCTACAAAGACAGAGTGATATTGTTACTTGTCCAATGCCAGGACTCAAGCATCTTGGATCATACGGCATGCGCATACCATCGCAATATGGTGAAAAATATTGTTATCGTATCTCTGGAAAACCGAAAATGGTGCTGAATGGCGTAAGTAAAAAAGAATGGATTTCTCCCGGTGAAATGATCTTGCTGGGAGACTCAGTGCAACGGATTAATCCCAAAGTTCAGCAGTATCGTATTGATGATAATAATTATGCCCAAGGAGCCTCTGGTCTTCCCCATTTTCGACACTCTGGTCGCTGCAATACCCTATTTGGGGACGGACATGTGGAAGCAGTGGCGGAAGGAAATTTGGGCGATTCCGTTCGGGCAGCCAGTGGTTGGACTTGGTATTCTCAGTTAAATGTCATGAAAGGAGCTTACCCGCAAAATTGACATCACACTCTGTTAATGGCAATCAAAATCGCTGCCATTTTTGACAAGCTCTGGCTCTGTTTTCGAAGAAAACAGAAGAAGCGGATTTTGCTCTACGAAATCCTGATTAAGACTTGGGGTGAACTGGTGCTCACAACCTGTTTTCTAACCGCGAAAGGCACGAAAACACAAAATTTTTTGGATGATGCTCATATGCAGAGACTTTAGCGTGAGTCCACGGTTCGCTTTCAGAACAGGAAAAGTCGCGGGGATCTGCCGTTCTGTTGGCGGTCGCTTGCGACCGCCGGGAGCGGTAGCAGGTTCGGAGCTGGAAGCTCCGGCCACATTCTGGGGAGAATCCGGGGGGAACGGGGAAGCGGGCTGAAACCCGCTGGAGCCACGCAGCCTCAAGGCTGAACTACAAACGTGCCGATCCGACGAATGCGCCTGCCCAGAAATAACCCCATGGCGCAGGGTGGAATCTTTCGGAAACGGGAACGGATCCGGAGCTGGAAGCTCCGGCCACATTCTGGGGAGAATCCGGGGACGGGGAAGCGGGCTGAAACCCGCT
>Ga0172378_10007409_pt1 | contig 10209 bp, 7 predicted proteins | sample GrowelOW332metaG_FD_119755 | JGI IMG/M metagenome (GOLD analysis project Ga0172378, IMG submission 119755) | Groundwater microbial communities from an aquifer near a municipal landfill in Southern Ontario, Canada - Pumphouse #3_1 metaG | ecosystem: Environmental > Aquatic > Deep subsurface >... | reverse complement strand
TTTTACTGAAACGGATCGTAAATTCAATAATTTAATGAGAACTACCTCCGAAATAACCTTAGGCACATTTTTTCAATTGTGCAAAAATAATTTTATAACAATTTAAATTTTATATTATGAGTGAATATAAACCTTGGGGTGTCATTTCAACATCAGATAGAAATGCCAACAAAATAATATTTTCTGTTTTTGAAAATGGAGAAACTAAAGAAATCACTATGACGTTAGAAGAGTTGGTGTCCATGGCATATAACATTAATTTGACTATAAAGAGTATGCAGAATCGTATTAATCATTTTGCAGAACACTTAATAAGTCTATCAAACGTGTATAAAATATCTTCTGAGAAATTAAGTAGAGTAGATAAAGAATTATCTATCATTAATCGCCAATTAATTGCCTATTTGCATCCTGGTAAAATGCTTGAAATTGGATCAGCAGCAGCTTTGCTGGATTTGAGTATATCTCGTGTTTATCAGTTAGTTGAGGAACGTAAAATTCTATTTGAGAAAAGTGGTGGTAAATTATGGTTCAAAACTTCCGATTTACTCGAATGGCTTGATAATGGGCGTAAGTTCAAATTTGGTAAGGATTCTTCGAGATAATAAATTTCATGGTTTTTTATTAAGAGGGGGCATTTGCTCCCTCTTTTTGTGAGAAGATTGCTAAACGCTATTAAAACATAGTGAATAGCTACCAAACAATTGCTAAACCTCTATTAAGATGTTGTGAAAGATTTATAGGAAGTTAATAAATATTCTTCTTTTAATATTGTGTAATAATATATAATAATCAATAGTTTATATCGGTTTTATTGTGAATTACTATTCACAATGTTAGTTATTCTTGGTTCAAAATACTCCAAACAAATCTAGCTGTCTTCCAGATTAATCGGTGTGAGGATTTGATGGTAAACATTCATTTGTAACAACCTCGAAAGCGACCATTTCTGGTCGCTTTTTTTGTACTAATTAAATTTTTTGGAAAACATGTTATCTTTTATGTGTTTTTTTTTGTTAGAAAAACCGCAAAAAATTAAAAAAACTTTTTTGTAAAAACTTGTTAATTAAAAAATAAAACTTTACATTCGTTGCGCCCAATAGTTTAAAAACGCAATTCTTAAATGCTTTTTATAAATGTAATTAAATGATTTATTTATAAACAATTATAATTTAACAATAGGTTCATTTACGAATGTTTTAAATGGGTAGTTACGTAAATAAAACGTTAGCATTCAGTGGAAGAAAACCCAACAGCAACATGAAACAGTAACAAAAACAGATAAATTAAAATGAATATTCACAATTAAAAAAGGAAGTCAAAAATGAAACACAAACGACTAAAATTAAGTGCCCTACTCTTTTTAGGACTTGGACTGACAGGACTACAAGCACAAACAAGCTTTAACGCCACAGGCGGCAATGCTTCAGGAGAGGGTGGTTCGGCGAACTATTCCGTTGGACAAGTTGTTTACACCACTCACACGGGAGCCAATGGTTCGGTAACACAAGGCGTGCAACAACCTTATGAAATTTCGGTCGTAACAGCCATAGACGAAGCCAAAAGTATAAACCTATCGGTTTCGGCTTATCCAAACCCAACGACGGATTATCTAACGTTGAGTATCGATGAACTTGAAATTTCAACGATGTCGTACCACGTATACGATGTAACTGGAAAACTCATACAAAGCGAAAAAATAACAGGCAACCACACAACTATTGGGATGAATAATCTTGTGCCTGCCACCTATTTTGTAAAAGTAATTCAGGGAAACCAAGAAGTGAAAACATTTAAAATCATAAAAAAATAAGGAGAAACAAATTATGAGACAACTAGTTACATTTTTAACCGCTATTGTATTTACAGTAAGTGTGTTTGCTCAAAGTCCCGAAAAGATGAGCTATCAGGCTGTCGTCCATAACAGCAGCAACAACTTAGTGACTAATACACAAATTGGCATGAGAATCAGCTTATTGCAAGGTTCTGCAAGTGGTACAGCCGTTTATGTAGAAACTCAAACACCAACTACCAACGCCAATGGATTGGTAAGTATTGAACTAGGAAACGGAACGGTGGTAAGTGGCAATTTTGAAACCATTGACTGGGCAAACGGAGCTTATTTTATTAAAACTGAAACCGACCCCAATGGAGGTTCAAGCTACTCTATTACAGGTACTAGCCAACTAGTAAGCGTGCCATATGCTTTGCACGCCAAAACAGCTAAAAATGGTATTACCACAGAACAAACTGCAAAACTGGCAGGCGTAGCCGAAGGTGCTGAGGTAAACGTACAAGCCAACTGGAATCAAACAACAGATACAGCCGACGATTATATTAAAAATAAACCAACTATACCCACAGCAGCCGACGGTTCTGAAACCAAATTAACCGCAGGAACCAATGTAACCGTAACAGGAGCAGGAACCACTGCAAGCCCTTATGTGGTAAATGCCGTGGTAAGTATGACACAAACACAAAGAGATGCTTTAACAGCTACCGAAGGTATGATTGTTTATAATACTACCACACACAAACCTAATTATCATAATGGCACTGAGTGGATGAATTACGATGGCACTTCTGCAAAAACACTGGCTATTGGTGTTGCTCATGAAGGAGGTATCATCGCTTATATATATCAACCTGGCGACCCAGGTTATGTAGAAGGAGAAATTAATGGCTTAATAGCAGCACCAAGCGATCAAAGTACGGGAGCTGAGTGGGGTTGTTACAGCACCACAATTACAGGTGCAGATGCTCAAGCCATAGGAACAGGAGCCCAAAATACCATTGACATTGAAAATGGGTGCACGGCTTCTGGCACCGCAGCTGACATTTGTGCCAATTTAGTATTAGGCGGTTATGATGATTGGTATTTGCCAAGCAGGGATGAACTATATAAACTATATACAAACTTGAAGCTTCAAAACCTTGGCAATTTTGAAAATGCCGACTATTGGAGTTCCTCCGAATCTGGAGGAAATTATGCGCATGGAGTAGCCTTTAGCCATGGTGGTCAATACTTCTACTATAAAAATATCGGGTACTTTGTCCGTGCCGTCCGGTCGTTTAAAAAAATATAAATTACCACTGGTTGTAACACAACAAGCACAAGCCTTAGTATTTTTTACTAAGGCTTGTTTCGTTTCACACACCGCCACTAGTAAAAAATTAAAAAACTTTTTTTGTAAAAACTTGTTAATTAAAAAATAAAACTTTACATTCGTTGCGCCCAATAGTTTAAAAACGCAATTCTTAAATGTTTTTTATAAATGTAATTAAATGATTTATTTATAAACAATTATAATTTAACAATAGGTTCATTTACGAATATTTTAAATGGGTAGTTACGTAAATAATACGTTAGCTGTGATTTTAAGAAGACCGTGAACCAGACAAATAACATATTCAGACAAATACTTAGGTGGACATTTTTTATTCCACTTGCTACGACTATTTATATTGTTTCAAAACTCTGTCTGTCTTGGACATTTTATTTCATAAGTAGCAATATGGTGGAAGACATTAATTCCGTGGACGACTATGGCGGACACTACTTTTTAGGACCTTTGTTTGTTTTTTTAAGAGAAGCATTTGCAGTTGGATTTGGTGTTTACTCAGGTGTTTATCTCGCACCAAAGCACAAGAAAACTGTATTTACTTTCTTTATTTTCCTTTGGGTTTTATTCCTGTTACTCATTTCATTTGCTATCGGACTGACATTTTTCCGAATGGAATGGACAACTGTAAAACTTCTCCGTAATTTCACCTTCACGAACAACTACAATTCCCACACTGCAAACACTTGTAGCATGCTGATTGGCGGTTTCGAAATCTATGGCGGCGAAGGAGTTCATAAACGCAAAGTTAATGGAAAATTATACATTGACTTTGATAGTAGTGAAAAAAATAATTCCTCACACCACTTCCCTTTCTAAAAGTCTCTCCTTCAGCCCGGTTTGGAGGGGCTTTTCTATCTCTGCATTCTTTATCATAAAATGCAAGCGGTTAAAGATATTTGCTTCGCTCATGCCGCTATCGAAATCAAGGAAAAGCAGATTAAGATTCGGATAAATTTCACGGGTGCGTTTTTCTATCCCTTTAGAAATGACATGATTGGCTATACATCCGAATGGTTGGAGGCTGACCACGTTATTCACACCGTTGTGTGCGAATTCGCCAAATTCTGCCGCAATCCCCCATCCTTCGCCAAACTGCGAATTCAGATTGATGATTTTGGATGCCGCCGCTGCATCCTCATACACATTGCTTACAGGGATATAAAACGGATAATGCCTGATACCTGCTTCCATTTTCCGGATAATTTTGTAGGCGTATTTTTCTATCCAATCCGTGATAAATTTCGGCGTGGAACGTTCCGTTATATTTCCTTCAATTCGAGCTTCTTTGCTGGCAAAGGCATTTAAGAAAAACTTGGAAATCGGCGGTAAAACAGGTTCTACGCCCTGTGAGATAAGCCAGTTTACTACGTTTTTATGTCCGAAATTATTGTATTTCACATAAATTTCACCCACAATCCCGATGCGTGGAATATCATGCCGGTTATTTATTTTCAGAAATTCATCGGCAGCTTCCTTTATCAGCTTGTAAAAACGCTTATCATCATTGGCACGCATGACTTCAATACCCAGTTCAATGTATTTATCTCTCACCCGTTTAGCAGCGCCTTCTTCCTTTTCTCTCGGCGCAGTGGAGTAGTAAAACTGCGAAATGCAATCGGCGTAAACAATGCACGTAAGCAGTGATTTAATCATTCCCCGCCATTTCATTTTCATGCCGGGCTGGTAGTTCAGGTTCCCGTTGCTTGTACTGACCGTAATGACCGGAATATCGCCGTAACCTGCCGCAATCATAGCTTTTTTTATCAAAGCCACGTAGTTTGTAGCACGGCACTGACCACCCGTTTGCGAAATGCCCACAGCTATTTCATCCCGGTGGTATCTCCCGCTTTTAAGCGCTTTCACAATGTCGCCGACTATCAAGGTAGCCGGATAGCAAATTTCATTATTGGAATATTTCAAACCAAACTCCACTGACTGCATATCGCTTGGCGGCAGGTTCTCGTATTTGTAGCCCAGCGCTTCAAACGCTGCCGGAATAAACGGCGAATACAAATCGCCAAACCACGGCCCGATAATGGTTCTGCGCCTGTCTTCATCCATAAATGGCGGAGTGTGAACAGCAATTTCTTTTTTGTAATACCCGTCGTCATTCTTAAATTTCAAACTCTCAATCAGCGAGCGGATACGCAAACGGGTAGAACCAAGGTTGTTAATATCGTCCACTTTGATGATGGTAGCGTTTTTTCCGGCACGGTGCATGATATCATTCACTTCATCCAGAATAAACGCATCGGGCCCGCAGCCAAACGAAGTAATCTGCACGTAATTAACATTGCCCGGCGCATCATTTGCCGCCCAAAGCGCCGATTTGAAAATCCGGTTGGTGTACGCCCATTGCATCACACTTTGCACATCGTTTGCGGGCATATAAAGCTCACGCACAATGTCTTCGCTGATTACATCGGCACCAAAATCAGTAACCATATCAGCTATTTTATGCTGAATAAGCGGGTCTATGTGGTATGGACGTCCGGCAAGCAAAATCACCAGACGTTCCTCTTCAACGGCTTTTGCCAAAATTTCTTTGGAGCGGTTGTTCAGCGATTTTTCATAATCCAATTGCGCCTGCAGTGCATTGTCAAAAGCCCGATTGATAATTTTTTTGTCAATTTTCGGGAGAAGTTTCTGAATATATTCTTTGCAAGCTTTTTTCATCAATTTTTTATCGGCAAATGTAAAAGTAGGCGCATCCAGCGGAATGCCGAAGTTTTTCTCCAGGTTCATCGCACTATTTATCACATCCGAATATGCCGACACAATCGGGCAATTGTAGCTGTTGACCGTATCTTTGTCTTCCTTGTTTTCATACACCACAAAGGGCATGAAAATTCTATCCACTTTTTTGTCTATCAGGTTGAGAATATGCCCGTGAACAAGTTTTGCCGGGAAACAAATATTATCCGCCATCACCGTACCAATACCGGTTTCGTATTGTTTCATCGTGGACGTGTCGGAAAGCTCCAGTTTAATTCCACAGGCAGAAAACAAGGCGTGCCAGAACGGATAATTTTCATACGTTCCCAAAGCCCGGGGAATACCCAATGTGATTTTTGGATTTTCCACAGTCTCTCTGTCAAACAACAAAGCATATTTCTCTGCATGCTGATTGGCGCCTTTTACTTGCTTTTCCCCTGAATTGGAAAATATTTTCTCGCATTTGTTTCCCGAATAAAACGTATTTCGGTTTACAAATTTGAAACAGGTTACCGTGCAATTATTTTCACACCCTTTGCAAACTGTTTTTCTTTCCGTATAAGGCTGTGGCTCTGACACTTGAGACAGCGTTCGAGGCATGGTTTTGCCCGTTTCAAAACTCCGTTTAGCATACAGCGCCGCACCGTAAGCTCCCATCAATTCCGGGAAATCGGTTATCATCACTTCCCTGTCAAGTTCTATCTCCAAAGCCCTTATCACAGGCAGATTCCGGAAAGTGCCGCCTTGCACCATTACGTGTTCGCCAAGTTCTTTTGTGTCTTTCAGTTTCAACACTTTATTCAGGCAATTTTTTATGACCGAATAGCCCAATCCTGCCGAAATATCTGCCGGAGATGCTCCTTCACGCTGTGCCTGTTTCACTTTTGAATTCATAAAAACGGTACATCGTGTTCCCAAGTCGCATGGATTTTTGGATTGCAGGGCAATTGTCGAAAAATCGGACACATCAAAATTAAGCGATTTGGCAAATGTTTCGATAAAGGAGCCGCAGCCCGATGAGCATGCCTCGTTGATTTCAAGCCGTTTTATAATTCCATTTTCAATAAAAACGGCTTTCATATCTTGCCCGCCGATGTCCAGAATAAAGGAAACATCCTTATTAAAATGGTAAGCTCCAAGATAATGGGCAATGGTCTCCACTATTCCCACATCAAGTTGAAACGCTTTTTTAATCAAATCCTCGCCATATCCGGTAACACTGCTGCCCAGCACTTTCATCTCCAAACCTGCATCCTGCGTCTGTTTCAGCAGTTTTTGCAATCCGGTTTCCACGGCACGCAGAGAAAGTCCGTTGTTTTTGGCGTAATGCCTGAAAAACACGTTTCCATTCTCGTCCGTTGCAATGATTTTTGTAGTGGTGGAGCCGCTGTCAATACCGATGTAGCAGTTTGGATTTCTGATTTCGCTGATAGCGATAGCCGGTATTTTGTATTTTTCTTTCGATTTTTCCCAGATTTCTCTTTCGTCCGCATCTTTGAAAAGCGGTTTCAACGGATTAGGAGCAAATTTAAACGTTCGCTTTACCGGCTTTTGAAAAAGAGTATCGTATTCAGAAATCAAGCGGGTTTCTATTTGTTCATCAGCCAAAATTGCCGCACCCCAAGCTGGAATTACTTCTGAATTTTCCGACAAAATAATATCCTCCTCTTTTAAGCGATTAGCCTGCACAAATGCTTTGCGAAGCGCCGGGACAAAAGTGAATGGTCCACCGCAAAGAAATACTTTAGGTATAAGCTCATATCCTCTTGTCAGAGAAGTGATTACCTGCATGCTCACGGCATGAAAAACGGAAGCGGCAATGTCTTCTTTACACACATTTCGAGCCAATAAATTCTGCACGTCGGTTTTGGAGAAAACACCACAACGGGATGCTATCGGGTGAATGGTCGTGGAGTTTTCAGCCAGGCGGTTAAACTCGTCCATCTCCACATTGAGCAGCGTTGTCATCTGGTCGATAAACGAACCCGTACCGCCTGCGCAACTTCCGTTCATCCGCATATCCGGCGATTTTCCTTTGGAGAAAAAAATCATCTTGCTATCCTCACCGCCAATATCCACGAAGGCGTTTATTTCCGGAAAGTGTGCCGTGATTACCTCGCATGATGCCACTACTTCTTGCACAAACTGTACCCCGCTCCGTTCGGAAATTCCCATTCCGGCAGAACCAGTAATGCAAAGCTTTGCCGGCTGGTCGCCTATTATCCCGATTAATTCCTGCAATATTTCATGGAGAGTCCCGGCAATATTTGCGTAATGGCGGCGGTATTTTTTGTAAATAACATGATGATTACTGTCGGTTACCACCACCTTTAACGTAGTAGAACCGGCATCAAGACCAATATTTAGTAGAGAATTCATATTTTAAGTTAGAAATAAGTAGATGAAAATAAATGTTATAGTTGTTAATTTCAACATTAAACCCCTATCCGCCGAACCCTCCCGAAAGTTATCGGGACAGGTAATGCTGATTTAACTTCCGCATAAGTCTTCCATCTTTTCAGTTTGCATCAACAATTAATTTTTTCAGCATAAACTTCACATTGTCAGCATGATGGTCGTAGTATTCGGCAATACGTTCTCCATCGTTACTATATAACTCTTTTACCATCGGCGAAATAACATACGGCATAAAAATCAGTCCGTAAAAGAGTGTAATCAACTCTTCAATAGGCATTTGAAACACATAATTTACGCCTTCCGGCTTTTGTGTAGTGTCAAGCATCTTTTTAAGAAACGATAAATAGCCGTTGATTTTTTTACTGTTTTGTATAAATCCGGCTAATAGTCGCGGATTACGATTGATTTCCGAAATGATGAAAAACGGAATATCGGGGTTAGCACGCAAAAACTCATTATACGTATCCACCAAATCGGCAATCCGCTCTGAAAAAGTCTGATTTTGCTTTTCCAGTACTTGCTCAAAATGTGGCAACAACCCGTCAAATATCTGGTTAACAATGCTGTAAAACAGATTATCCTTTGTACGAAAATAGTAATTAAGGGCAGTACGGCTTATACCGGCTGTATCGGCTATTTCCTGCATCTTGGCTTTCTCAAATCCTTTTTCAAGAAAAACACGCTTTGCAGAGCTGATAATTTTATCTTCCAGCACTAATTCTTCATTCATTGTAATAGATTTTATTAGTTTTGACTTTAGCGTTTGACATCGGCGTCAAAGATAAGAATATTATTTCAAATACAAAAATTTAATTGTAAGAAAAAATGCACCAAGTATAATTTTCATTGACGAATTAGATGCTTTAGTTCCAAACCGCGACAATTCGAGTGTCAACCATATGAACACTAGTGCCGTGAACGAATTTTTAGCACAAATGAATAACAGTGGAGATGACGGAGTATTTATAATTCTTGCGACAAAGATGATGACAATGACGGTAACGCTTCAAAGATTACAGCAACAAATGTAATCAATGGCTCTACTAATATCAAAACAGTAAAAGCTCTTGCTTATTGGGAAAGTGGCGAAAATGATTATGGTAACGACGCAATTACACAAGCACCATTCACAAACAACGGATTTACATTGGAACTTCCTGCAACTGTTGGAGCCAAATACTTGGAAACGATTGATGCGTATGATCTGGATGGAGTTGCCGTAAGCGATAAAAATTTCAAATCGTGTTTTCTTGATGACCTTAGAGGTTACAACGAAGATGATGATGAAATTGGCTATTTTTATTTGAAAGAAGAAATTGGCGATAATAATTATTATACTTCTTGGTTTTATTCAGATAGAGATGTAACCCTAAAAGGAGAATACAAAGAGATTAACGAGGAGTATGACGAAGAATACATAGATAATTATGATTTAACACTTAAAAAAGGTTGGAATGTTGTATATGATAGTTATACAGGCGATAGTTATTCTCTTACAAGTCAAAAACCTTCGGGCGTAAACTACACTTGGAATTTTTATGATGATTCTAGTTTTCGTTCAGCAAGTATAGCAACCAAATCTGTTGAAAACACAAAGTCTGCCTTCTCAAAATTGAAAGAAAGCCGAAAAAAGCGATAAGAAAAACTGCCTACAACACGCAGTTTGCCATAATGCGGGGTGCGAACATTCGTATTCCCCGCACTACGGCAAGCTGCAAAACGTTATAACTCTTCAAAAGCGACCAATTATGGTCGCTTTTTTTGTACTAATTAAATTTTTTGGAAAACATGTTAACTTTTATGTGTTTTTGTTTTTTGTTAGAAAAACCGCAAAAAATTAAAAAAACTTTTTTTGTAAAAACTTGTTAATTAAAAAATAATGTGTACATTCGTTGCGCCCAATAGTTTAAAAACGCAATTCGTAAATGCTTTTTATAAATGTAATTAAATG
>Ga0172378_10007408_pt1 | contig 10209 bp, 8 predicted proteins | sample GrowelOW332metaG_FD_119755 | JGI IMG/M metagenome (GOLD analysis project Ga0172378, IMG submission 119755) | Groundwater microbial communities from an aquifer near a municipal landfill in Southern Ontario, Canada - Pumphouse #3_1 metaG | ecosystem: Environmental > Aquatic > Deep subsurface >... | reverse complement strand
ACCCTCGAAAACGGAGAGATGTATACGATTTTTAATTTTGAGCGCGTTATCGGGGCATTTATGAAGCTTCGTGCGTCAATATCGCCTTTGTGCGACGGCTCTTTGACCGTTCGGATAAACGGTATCGCCCGCACCGAAACGCTGCGAATCACCGTTGAAAACGGTATCGCCGAGGTGCAGCCCTTCGACGGTGAGCCGGAGCTTATCCTCGAACACAAGCGCGCAATATCCTTCTTCTTCGCCCTCTACTCCCCAGAGCGCGACGCTGTCGGCGGTATGGCGGCGTCATGGTTTCCACTTCCGCTCTTCATCTCCTCTCCAGACGCAGTTTAAGCGAAACATATACACGCTTTTCGCAAGAAAGACTGTGCAAAAGATTTTAGCTATAATATAGTCAGTATGCCGTACTGCTTATATATTTGTTTTAGGTTTTTGCAAAAATCCGCGTCCCCCTTCAAACAGAAAAGACGTATCCCGACGGATACGCCTTTTCTGTTTGCTTTTATATTACGGACTTATCTCTTTGCGAGAACGTCCTTTTCATACTTCTTAGCATCGGTGAACCAGCTCTCGCGCGCGGGAACGCCCTGAGTTTCGCAGTACATATCCCAAATTGCGCCGAACGGATAGCTCTTATATTCCTCGAGCAGTGCAAGACGTGAGGTATAATCGCCCTCAGTTTCAAACTTGGTGAGAGCGGCGTTCGGCTCGAGCAGAGCCATGAGCAGCGCTCTCTGCATATTGCGCGCGCCGATTGTCCATGCGGCGATGCGGTTGATGCTGGCGTCGAAATAATCGAGTCCGATGTGAACGCGCTTGGTGAAGTTGCCGCGGATGATCTCTGCGGCTATGTTTTTCAGCTCGTCGTCGAGAATGACCACATGGTCGGAGTCCCATCTGACGGGGCGCGAAACGTGCAGCAGCATTTCGTCGATAAAGAGCAGAGCGGACGAAATTTTATCCGAAATGACCTCGGTCGGATGGAAATGTCCGCTGTCGAGGGTGAGCAGCATATTGTTCTTGACGGCGTAACCCATATAGAACTCGTGCGAGCCGATGGTGCAGCTCTCCGCGCCTATACCGAACACCTTTGATTCGACCGATTCGACGTCGTAATTCTTATCGATCTCAACCGCCATGATCTGATCGAGAGAATCCTTAAGACGCTCGCGCGCCGCTAAACGGTTGACAGGAATATCCTTGAAGCCGTCGGGAATCCAGATGTTGTCGATGACCTTGTTGTTAAGCTCGCGGCCCATATATTCGCCTATCTTACGGCAGGCGATGCAGTGCTCGATCCAGAATTTGCGGATGTTTTCATCAGGATGAGAAAGCGTCAGACCATCATAGAGAGGGTGAGAGAAGCAGGTGGGGTTGAAATCGATGCCCAGATCGTTCTCCTTTGCCCACTGAACCCAGCTTGTGAAATGCTTAGGCTCGATCTCGTTGCGCTCGACCTTGACCGGGCTGTCGAGATAGATGGCGTGGAGGTTGATGCGCTTCTTGCCGGGGACATAGGAGGCGACCTTCATAAAGTCGGCGCGCAGCTCCTCGATATTTCTCGCCTTGCCGGGATAGTTGCCGGTAACCTGAATGCCGCCGGTGAGATCGCCGCCGACGTTTTCAAAACCGGTGACGTCGTCTCCCTGCCAACAATGGAGGGAAACCGGTATCTGCGCAGCAGCCTTGATAGCGGCATCGGTATCGACGCCTATTGCGGCGTACTGCTCTTTCGCGAGAGCGTATGCTTCGTTAATTTTCATGTTTGTACTCCTTATATGTATATAATTAGGTCTTGTTCGTAAAATGAAAAATTACGAGATAAAAACCATATATCCGAGTTTTTATTTCGGATTTTTCGGTGTAATATAAACTTTTTAAATATACTCTTATACAGTTTGACCGTTTGCAGAGATTTCACAGCAAGCCCTATGCGATAAGCATTATTATGACTCGCTTTTACTGCGCGAGCATCGCTTCAAAACCATCTGCAAGTGTATTCTTACAGAAGCTTTTCGAATTTTGCGTAGGCTTCGTCCCACATAGCGGAATCGGCGGTTTTCGGCTCATAAAGCTTGATTTCAAAGGAATTGCGGACGACATGGCGCGCCTCGGCTACGTCCTTGATAGCTCCGGCGGCAATCATCTGCACCGAGAGGTTGCCGATAGCGGTAGCTTCGACAGGACCGGCATAGACGGGGCGTCCGCAGCAATCGGCGGCAAGCTGGCAGAGCGGAGGTTCCTTTGTTCCGCCGCCGACGATATTGATAAACGGCGTGCGGCTGCCCTTCATGAGGTCGATGCGCTCGACCGCCCAGCGATAGCAGAGCGCAAGGCTGTCAAAAATGCAGCGGACGATCTCGCCGCGGTTCTGCGGAACGTGCTGACCGGTTCTGCGGCAGTATTCCGCGATGCGTCCGGGCATATCGCCGGGCGCTGAGAAGGACGCGTCGTTGGGATTGATGATGCACTGGAGGGGCTTTGACGCCATTGCGGCTTCGGAAAGCTGGTCATAGGTGACCTTGATGCCCTCGCGCTCCCACTGGCGCTTGGATTCCTGCTCGAGCCACAGTCCCATGATGTTTTTGAGGAAGCGTATCGTCCCGCCGACGCCGCCTTCGTTTGTGAAGTCGTACTTCGCGGAATCGGGTGTGATGAGCGGAGCTTTGATCTCTGTGCCGAGCAGCGACCATGTGCCGCTCGATATGTAAACGAAATCGTCGCCCTTTGCGGGAACGGCTACAACGGCGCTCGCGGTATCATGCGCACCGACGTGAACGACATTCGCGCCGATCTTTCCGACCTCGGAAAGCACCTGCGAGGTAAGCGGTCCGATAACTGACGCCGGCTGAGCAATGGGCGTGAACAAACGTTCGGGTATGCCCAGCTTTTCCATCATCGAGTACGCGTACTGGCGGGTAGCGGCGTTGAGGATAGCTCCGGTGGAGGCTATCGTATACTCGGTTTCCTTTTTGCCGGTGAGGAAATAGTTGAGGAGATCGGGTACAAACAGCATTTTATCGGCAGCGGCGAGCAGCGCGGGATTATCGCGGACGTCGGCGGCGAGCTGGAACACCGTGTTGAAATCCATAAACTGGATTCCGGTTTCGGCGTAGATATCGCTTTTCGGCACTTTTTTGAACGCGTAATCCTGAATGCCAACGGTGCGCTCGTCGCGGTAGTGGACGGGATTTGAGAGCATATGTCCGCTTTTGTCGATAAAGCCGTAGTCGACGCCCCAGGTGTCGATACCTATGCTTGTGATGTCGCGGTCGTCGGAGAGAGCGCATTTGCGGATAGAATTTTTGATCTCGCAGAAAATGCGCATGATATCCCACGAAAACGTACCCGCGATGTTCTGAGGTTCGTTCGGGAAGCGGTGGTTCTCCTCGAGGGTGAGCTTTTCGCCGTCAAAACGGCCGATGATCCCTCGTCCGCTCGACGCGCCGAGGTCTATTGCGAGCATTTTTAAATCTGCCACGATTGAATCCTCCTATCAGATGATAATATTTTACATAATTAATAATTTTTGTCATATCCGGAGCTGATATATATACAAACTCTGAACCGGCGATTGAATGTAGAGCGTCCGTTATGCCGTATACAGAAGCGCATATCGATAATATTGCTGAGCCGCGCACAATCGCAATCCATTTTACATTTTGAAACAAACGTTCGTGTCACAGTTCATCACAATCAATATAAAATGCAGCGATTACGCTAAAACGTTTTACCAAATGGACAACAATTTTCCGAGAGGTTTCCCTCCCGAAAAATTCGCCTTTATATTAAAGCGCTGTGATAATACCGCGTATAGCGTCGACGGCTGCCTTGAAAGCGTCCGCCGAGGTCGCGTATTGGTTCTCGACCTTGGTGCGGTGAGCGGATTCGAGTCCGTCGAGTCCCTTGAAAACCTGAAGATGCGGCTCGACTGTCAGAATAAAGTGACGGTCATATTTATTTAATTCCGCAAAGGTTTCGGCGAAGCGTCCGATACCGTGTCCGGCGGGCGCCATATGCTTATCTGCGGTCGCGTCCTTAATGTGCATATAGAAAATGTAGTCGCGCAGCATATCGAAAGCGTAAGGGTAAGGCTCGTCGTCGCAGCAGATGAAGTTTGCGTGGTCGAAAACGAGCTTGATCTTGCTGTCAAACTGCTTCTGAATGTCAAGGCAGCGCAGCGCGGTGTCGCCGTAAATGCCCTTCTCGTTTTCGTGGCAGAGGATAACGCCCGTGCTCTCGGCTATACCGAGCATCGCGCCCAGCCGCTCCATGACCTCGCCGCGGCAGTCCTCCGGCTTTTTGCCCTCGGGAATATAGAAGCTGAATACCCTTATGCGGTCGCAGCCAAGCGTATGCGCCGTTTCGATAACAGAACGCAGCTGCTCAAGATGCGGCTCAATGGGATCGCAGAGCGATATTTTGCCGAGCGGAGAGCCGATCGACGAAACGCGAAAGCCCTTCGCGTCGAGCTTTTTCTTACATTCGGCGGCTTTTTGGGGCGTCAGCGAGGCGACGTTAACGCCGTCCACGCCGCGCATTTCCATACAGCGTACGCCGTTTTTTTCCATGCCGACAAGCTGTTCGTCGAAATTCGGCGAATATTCGTCGGTGAACGCCGCGAGTTCAAATGTTGCCACTATTTTTACCTCCGGAATATCAAAGCGGGCAGCTTCCCGCGTATTTTGTACATAATCGATTAAAAATAACGTGATACGACGTTTTTGGCGCGTTTATCACGGCAATAATGCCGCTTATACTTATTTAACGTGAGTTCGACGATAAAGAAACAGGTACGCGCTTTCTGAAGAAAGCTGTGCAAAGACTTTAAAGAGGGTAAACTATAATAAAATCACCTTTGTTTTAAGGTTTTTGCCAGGCTTTTTGCAAAAAGCCGCGTACCCCTCGCTACCATCGAACTCACGTTATTTAACCGTCACGACGGTAACGCCGAGATCGCCCTCTCCGTATTGACCGATGCGGAAATCCTCCACGCGCGGATCTCCCTTGAGATACTGCCAAACGGCGTTTTTGAGCGCGCCCGTTCCCTTGCCGTGGACGATGCGGACGCTCTTGATTCCTGCGATTTTCGCTTCGTCAAGATATTTATCTATCATAAAAGAGCCGTCCTCGCCGTTCATACCGCGAATGTCAAGCTCCTGCCTGAAATTGCGCGACACGGCGACGTTGTAATCGGATATCACCGGTTTCTTTTTGGCGGGCGCTCTGCCCAGAACGCGTTTTTCGGCGTCGGATGCGAGCATCAGATTCTTTATATTCGTGCGGGTGTTGATAATTCCCGCCTGAACGCGGACGTTGCCGTCGCGGTCGGGATCCTCGATGAGAACGCCGTTTTTGCCGATGTTAATCAGCATAACCTCGTCGCCCTTATGGAGCGCACGCGGCAGAACATAATCGTCGGCGCTCCTTTCGCGAACGGGATTTACGATATCCTCGCTTTCGCGCAGCTTGCTTTTGATACTGCGGCGAGCGTTTTCGAGCGTTGCGGCGAGGTCTGCGCTCTCGCGGGCGCGCTTGACCTCCTCGAGCTGAGCGAGCACATAATCGCTCGTCACCTTCGCGCCGGAAAGCAGCTGCTGAGCCTTGGCGCGCTCGCGCTCTATCTCCTTGTCAGCGTCGGCGACGCGGCGGCGGAGGTCGTTTTCGGCGTTAACCTTGAACTCCTCGTATTCGCGGCGCAGCTTTGCCGCTTCGTCGCGCTCGCGCTCCATCTCCATACGGTTTTGTTCCAGCTTTTCGATAACATATTCAAACCGCTTGCCCTCGCCGGAGATGAGAGCGTTCGCGCGGTTGATGACCGCCCCGTCAAGCCCCAGCTTCTGCGATATCGCGAACGCGTTCGATTTGCCGGGCGTGCCGATTACAAGCTTATAGGTCGGACGCAGCGTTTCGATATCAAATTCGCAGGAAGCGTTGGCGACGCCATCGGTATCGAGCGCATAGGCTTTCAGCTCGGCGTAATGCGTCGTCGCGGCGCAGAGCGAATGGTGCTGACGAACCCGCTCGAGTATAGCCTCGGCAAGCGCCGCGCCCTCGACCGGATCTGTTCCGGCGCCAAGCTCGTCGAACAGCACGAGCGAACGTTCGCCGCAGCAGCCGAGAATATCGACGGTATTCACCATATGCGCCGAAAAGGTCGAGAGCGACTGCTCGATCGACTGTTCGTCGCCGATATCCGCGAGTATCTCGTCGAACACACAGACGTGCGATATCGCATCGCATGGGACATGAAGCCCCGACTGCACCATCAGCGCAAAGAGTCCAAGCGTTTTCAGCGTGACCGTTTTGCCGCCGGTGTTCGGGCCGGTGATAACCAATGTGTCAAATTCGCCGCCCAGCGCGATCGTTATCGGCACGACCTTTTTCTTATCGAGCAGAGGATGACGCGCACGGATAAGCTCGAGCTTCATATCGTCGTTTTTGCCGGCGAATTTCGCGTCCTCGCTGCCGTTTATGGCGGGAGACGCGGCGTCCATGCGGTATGAAAGCTCGCTTTTGGCGAATATGAACGCAAGCTCTGTGATATTATAATAATCGAGCGATAAAGTGCCGCTGTTGTCTGCGACCTCAGCCGAAAATTCGGCTAAAATGCGCTCGATCTCGTGACGTTCCTTGGCTTCAAGCTCGCGCAGCTCGTTGTTCGCTTCGACGACGGCGAGCGGCTCGATAAATACCGTCGCGCCGGAGGACGAGGTGTCGTGGATAAGTCCCTTGATCTCGTTTTTATCCTCCGCCTTGACCGGTACGACATAGCGCCCGTTGCGCATTGTTACAATGTTGTCCTGTAAATATTTGGAATATGACGATGCGCCTACATATTTCTGAAGCGTATCCTTGATATGATTGTTTGTAAAACGCATTTTGCGGCGGATATCGGCAAGCGCGGGGCTTGCTTCGTCGGCGATCATATCCTCGGCGATGATAGCGCGTCTGATCTTCTCCTCGAGCGTACGGTTGCCGGAAAGCCGAGCGAAATTTTCGTCAAGCGAGGTTTCGCCGCGCTTGTCGCTCTCGATGTAATCGATTAACCTTCGCGCACAGGATAAAATCGCCGCGACGTCGAGCAGCTCGCGCGGGGAGAGAACCGCGCCCTTTTCGGCGCGTGTGAGCGAATCGGTGATGTCGTGGACGCCCGAAAAGCCGGGCATTCCCTTTATCGACGCCAAAGCCTTCGCGTCCGAGGTCTGCGTCTGCATTTTACGCACTCGGTCGATATCGGAGGTTGGACGCAGCGCCGCCGCCATATCGCGCGAACCGTCAGTCGGCGCGCATTCGGCGAGCAGCGCAAGTATTTTATCAAATTCGAGCGTTTTTATCGCCCGTGTAAAATTTGGCATTGTTATGATCTCCTTTCCGGAGAGGTGTTATAGGTTTGAATGATGACACTTATATCGTCACAGACTGTTTTCATGTTGATATACGGCGTTTCGCACATTTTAGGCGGCTTGTCAGCCGGAGACGGCTTTATAAAAATCGAGCGTTTTATAACCGCGCTCAAGATGCGAGGTGAGATATTTTTCGCAAACCTCGGCAAAATCGCGCATCGACGCGTCGTCCGGCATTATGAACGCGCAAAGGCGTTTCAAACCAGCGTATACGACGTAGCGCATGGCGTCGAGCACCGGCGGAGCAAGCTCGATGGTCAGCACACTTTTGCCGTCCTCGTAAAAAAGCTCCTCGAGCGGCTGCTTTGCACGGCATTGGGCGCAGCGTATAACCCCGCTCATAACATCGAGATACATGACCGGCGAATCGGTGCAGCCGCAGCCCGCACAGGCGTCGAGATCGGGCATAACGCCGAGGATACAGGCGCAGCGCAGTTCAAACGCCGCCTTTATTTGCCGCGGCGGTTTTATAGTCGCCGAAAGCGCAAAGAGCATATTGAGGGTGAGCGCGAGCAGATCGCTTTCATTCTCGCCCTCGACCGAAACGTCCGAGCAGACATCGCAGAAATACTGTGCGAGCGCAAAACGCTCAAGATCGTCGCGCAGAGCACGAAACGGCTCGAGCTGAAACGCTTCCTTCATCGTATAGCGCTCGCCGCGCCGCTCGATCGTGAATTCGTTATAGCTTGCCAGAACGCAGATATTAACGTACGGACTTTTGATTCCGTGGACGCCGTGAGCGTAAACCGAGAGCCGTCCCCGCTCCGCCGTGAGCAGCGTAAGGAATTTATCGTTGTCGCGCACGTCGGTTTCACGCACGACGAGCGCTTTTATAGTGAAGCTCTCGCGTTCGCTTATCCTGTCCATACCGGTGTCAGTTGTCCTTGTCGCTGTTTGAGAAGCCGAAGTTAGCAACGCTTGCCGCGCTGTCCCTCCAGTTTTCCTTGACCTTTACCCAGAGGTTGAGGTATATCTTTGTTTCGAAGAATTTTTCGAGATCCTCACGCGCGTAGCTTCCGATTTTCTTGAGAGTATCGCCGTTTTTACCGATGATAATACCCTTATGGCTCTCTTTTTCGCAGAATATTTCAGCGCGGATTGTGAGCAGCGTCGGCTTTTCGGTGAATTCCTCGATGACCACCGCGACTCCGTGCGGAACCTCCTCGTCGAGCAGGCGCAGCAGCTTCTCGCGAATGACCTCGGCGGCGATCTGCTTTTCGGGCTGATCGGTCAGCTCGTCCTCATCGAAATGCCATTCGCCCTCGGTGAGCAGCTTGGCGGCTTCGTCAAGTACGATATTGACGCCGTCGTTTTTCATTGCCGATATCGGTATTATCGAAGCAAAATCATAAAGCGCGGCATAAGCCGTTATTGTGTCGGCGATTTTATTGCCGTCGGCGCGGTCTGTTTTGTTGATAACCAGTATTGCGGGCATCGAATCCTTGCCGAAGCGCTCGATAAGTCCTCGCTCAATATCTCCCGGCTTCATATCCGGCTCGACGACGAGTATCGCCGCGTCGACGTCGCCTATCGTGCTCGAAACGGTTTTGACCATGAAGTCGTCCAGCTTGTCATGAGCGCGGTGCATACCGGGGGTATCGAGAAAGACGAACTGATCCTCGCCGCGCGTCAGTATTCCTGTGATACGCGTGCGTGTCGTCTGCGGTTTTTTGGATACGATCGCGATTTTTTCTCCGGTGAGGGCGTTGAGCAGCGTCGATTTGCCGACGTTTGGACGTCCCACGATCGCTATAAAGCCGGTTCTTGTCATAATTTTCTATTCCTTTGGGCGAAGCGCCGTCTGTTGATTTATTCGTTCCGCACGCTATACCGCGTGATCGTCACACGTTGCTTTGCGTGACCGGTCACGCGCTGTTCCGCGTGATATTCTTCGCGCCGGACAGTGCCGCCTAAGCTGCATTTTCCGCGCTCTTTATACATAATCCGTTATATGTTTTCATTATAGCATATATTGTTTTCTTTGGCAAGGGGTATCGTTAAATTTAATTTAAAACGTTATAATGCTGCGTTTGACCTGCGATTGGTGTTATTATCGCGTTAAATTGCACCGGCAAAATTATATTCAGCGGCGAATTCTCATCTCGTCGAGTATCTCGCGCTGACGATCGAACATTTCGGTTTCCTCTGCTTCGCTCATATGATCGTAGCCCAGCAGATGAAGCACCGAATGTACGGTAAGAAACGCGACCTCGCGCTCGAGCGAATGTCCGTATTCCTGCGCCTGAGCCTGCGCGCGCTCAAGCGATATCACAATGTCGCCTAAAACGTCGTTTTCTCCGCCCTTGCCAAGCTCGTCCGCTTCGTCGAGAGGGAAGGAGAGGACGTCGGTGGCGCGATCGACGCCGCGGTATTCGTTATTGAGAATATGGATCTCCTCATCGTCGGTGATGGTCACCGAAACCTCGGCGCGTCCGACATACCCCTCGTGCGCGAGCGCCGCCGTAATTGCCGCGCGTATGATATTGCGCAGCTTAAAGCTGAAATATACCCTGTTCTGATCATTTTTTATAAAAATATCGTGCTCGCTTCTCATTATCATTTGATTTCTCCTTATCGCGTCCGTATTTTTCATACGCTGTTATAATTTTCTGAACCAGACGATGGCGAACGACGTCGCGTTCGGTGAAGGTGTGAATTCCAATGTCCTCGATGTCGCGAAGGACGTGAACGGCTTCCGCGAGTCCGCTGCGTTTTCCGAACGGCAGGTCGGTCTGCGTCAGATCTCCCGTGACCACCGCCTTCGAGTTGAAGCCGAGCCGCGTGAGGAACATTTTCATCTGTT
>Ga0172378_10007407_pt1 | contig 10210 bp, 7 predicted proteins | sample GrowelOW332metaG_FD_119755 | JGI IMG/M metagenome (GOLD analysis project Ga0172378, IMG submission 119755) | Groundwater microbial communities from an aquifer near a municipal landfill in Southern Ontario, Canada - Pumphouse #3_1 metaG | ecosystem: Environmental > Aquatic > Deep subsurface >... | reverse complement strand
CGTGGTAATTGCCATCATTGCAATTCTGGCTTCCATGCTGTTGCCGGCACTAGGCAAAGCCAGAAGTTCGGCGCAAAAGATTTCTTGTCTTTCCAACATGAGGCAATGGGGTACGGTTCACCTCAGCTATACTTCCGACTACGATGAATTTTATCCGAGCCGGGGCAATTCAAAAAAGAGCGGTGCGATTGTTCTGAGTAATCCACCTTGGTCTTTGAAAAATCTGAACTATATTCCTACGTTTAAAATGTTTCTCTGTCCGAGTCTGCCAAAACCCGGTGGATATGTAAAATGTTCTGGGGGCGTTATGGAGTATTACGGCGTCGGACTTAACGGAGCATTAGGCTATTACAACTTAATAAAAGCATTGCAGGTTCAGGAGATCAAATATCAGAGCAAGGCCGTTTTGATGTCGGAATTTAACAATCCTAACAATTCCGGCGATATGCGTTCTCTGTATGCAATCAGCTGGACCTGGGGCAGCAGATATTTTGCCAATCATACGGATTACCGGCATCATCTCAGTGCCAATTTCCTTTTTGGCGACGGCAGTGCCCGCAACTATCTGCAGTTTGATACCCAGAAATTGAAGCAGGAAACTTATGAATACAGCAAAATTTTCTAACTGTTTCAGGAGATATCACATGTTGAAACAAATTATCAAAGCTGCCGCGTTCTTAAGTGCGTTATTGCTGTTCGCCGCGGAAAACCATCCGGTCTTTCGATTCACTAACAAAGTCCCTTTTCAAAATGGTAAAAAGGTCGCCGAATTATGGAGAAAAACCGACATTCTAACACGTTTTGTTACAGTGGTACAGTATGATGTCGCAAATTTCCAGTCGGAAATCCAAGGCATGTATGACAATAATAATCTTTACATCACTGTCAGGGGCAGTTTCAACCCGAAACACGTACAATCCTTTCCAGAAAAGTCACTGTTTGGAAACAATAACTTTGAGATATTTATTCAGCCGGATTCGGATGGGCCATACATCCAGGTGGCAGTGGACGATAACGGCAGAGTCTATACAGCACGCGATGCGGGAGAGATCGCCCTTCCCGGTGCAAGGGTTACGATTGAGAAAGGAAATGATTTCTGGATTGCCAATCTGACCTTGCCTTTCGAAGAACTGCGTATGAAAGTCCCAGATGGAGATAAGGCGATTCGTTTCTGCGTTATGCGCAATAACGTAAACACATTCACAAAAAAACCGGAAGTCAGCTCATTTGTTCCGATCAAAGGCAGCTATCATGTGCCTGCAATCTGGGCCCAAATCAAAATGACGAAAACACCGGCAACGAAAGACTGGAATCGAGTTTTTGGCCCTGACCAAGGCATGCAGATCAACCTAATGCAGAATCCAGACTTTTTTAATCCTATAACCGTTAATCCAAATGATCAAGAGTTACACTATATGGAAACGCAGGCCTTAACCGATGACTGGATACTCCGGGTCAGCGGCAAAAAATACTTTTTCCATTCCTTCCGGCCTTATGACATGCAGCCGGAAACCGAATATACACTGCGTATCCGTGCACGCAATTTTGGTGGGGAAGGAAATCTGATGGTTATTCTGCTCAACCGGGTTGGAAATGGGTTTAAAGAAGGGACTTATCTTACCGGTAGCCTGACGCTAACGCCGGAATTCAACGAGTATTTTATTCCGTTCAAAACCAATCAAGAACATCCATGGACTCTGGCCTTTTACAAGAAGGGTGGCAATGCCCCCGACAAAGGAATTGATCTTGCATCTGTCCGGCTATATAAAGGAAAAATCGCCTCGTTCGAAATCCGCGGTATCCAAGGAGTTGGTGGACTGGCTTCAGTTCGATCCACAACCCCCATAATCCCTCCCAGTTCTTACGGAAAAAGCGACAAAAAAATCCGCGTGCTGGTGCTGTTAAAAGACAGCCAGAGTATTTATGAAGCCCGTGAGATTTTCTCCGGTAGCGGAATTCAGTTTGACTGTATAACAGTTTCCAAGAACAATAGCGACATTTATTCATCGGATGGAAATACCAAAGATATTCAGGAAACTTTAATTGCCCAAGGATATGATGCCTTCATTATTGGGAGAAATTGTGCTGAAAAGGTTGGTCCGACACTGTATGACTATATCGCAGAGAATATAAAAAAAGGAAGCGGGGCTTATGTCTTCAATGCCAGCGAGGCCGGCCGGTTCGCAAAACTTCTGAAGGAAGCCCAGCTGGCTCCCGCTACCGAAAATGCTCCGCAGTTGCAGGCATTCCCGGGAGGAATGTTCCCCTTAAAGGATGAAACCAACCCAACACAGAGTTTGATGATTGGTAAGTTTGGCGCAGGTACGGTGGTCTATGTAGATAGTCCTTCCAAAAGCGGAACGCAACTTCAATTTCGGATCGCTGGATCGGAAGCCGGTTTCTGGAAATTTCCCCATTCGCAATATAGCAATGCATGGATTGTGCGTCAGTCTTTCTTGCTTTCCGGTAAACAGACTGTCCAGATCGATTCAGTAAAGATTGACAACGGAAAAGTGACCGTCAGGGGTAATCTGCAGGGAGGAACGGTGCTGGTTTGGAAAGTATTGGACCAAGGCGGCACCGTTCGCGCCTTTGGAAAAGATGCTTTTACCACACCGGAAACCGTTCTTGCATTGCCGCAGGTCACATCCAGCGGCAGACATTATTTCTCTGTCCATGCGTTAGATAAAAACGGCGCAACCATTGATTATAATGCTGCAAGTTTTTCGCAAACTGGAGCAAAGCTGAGCGGCTTCATTGCATCCAAAGAGAGCTACCGCAGTAATGAAACTGGAGAATTTTCCATCGAAGTCAGCAATCTGGCAAGCGGGTTGTCTGTTGACTGGACTCTTGCCGATTTTTCCGGACGTATTCTGGAAAAAGGGAGATTCAAGGCTGCGCAAAAAAATACCTTCCGTATCCCTTTTGATGCCATGTTCACGAATATGGGAAAGATCCGCATGGAACTGAAGCAGAACGATAAGGTTCTGCACACACAGGTACAAGCGGTTTATGTGCGTGATCTGGATATGAAACGAACCATGAGTGATTATACCCCCGGCGTCTGGCCAGCGGGTGTTACCTCGCCGGAAGGCAGCCAGATCGTCGCAAACCAGTTGGAATCGATTGGTATTCGTCATTTCCTGATTTCTTATCTGAGCCCGAGTCTGGATCTTTCCTATGGATTCAGCCTGGGCGGAGGATGGATCGGCGGTTATGAAAACTTCGGCAGTTACCCGCAGAAAAGCAATATCCGCGCGCAACAGTTCAATACAGTTGCCGCTCGTAAACGGATCGCTGAGACGGCGGAAAAGCGAACTAAATCTTACGCTCGGTACGGCATCATCCACCAGCAAATCTGTGATGAACCGCAGTTCACCAAACGCGGAACTTCCTGGGAACTGGATGCCCATCCGGAAAATATTGCGAAATATCGTCAATATATGGGAAAAAAATACGATACTATTGTCAATTATAACAAACGCCATCAGACCAGTTACGGGAGTTTTGCCGATCTCGACCAGGCTGTGATCCAGGAAGCTCGTGCTTCCGGAAAATATGCCGAATTCATTGAATGGCGTAATTTTAATGTGGACCGTTGGTGCGAAGCGATCAAGCTCGTTTCTGAACATACCCGCAAGATCGATCCTGACACAAAGTTCGCTTTACTGGATTCCTTCGGGCAGGGTGCCTTTGACACCAATGACTACTGGAAACTCAATACAAAAGCTGGACTGGATATGTCGATGGACTATACCAGCATGGTGTATTTCAGCAAAAACGCAAGCTATAATTTTGATGAATTTTACCGTTCATTCGCGCCGGAAATGAAGGTATGGGGTTTTACTGGATATTTTTTCAATCGCTCCCGTGCCAACTTCATGCCGTGGTGGTTTGCCGCACACCGTTACGGAGGGTTCTGCTGGTTCGCTGCTTATTCGCCTGGGTATAATCTGCTTGATATTTCAACACTTGCACTAACCAAGGATGCGGTCGATCTCAGGAACAGCTTGAATAATTCAAAATTGCTGGAGGGCGTTGGCAAGATTTTTACTGATTTCCAGTGGAGGAAAAACGATGTCGCGATCTACTATTCTTACGATAGCATGCTCCTCAACTTTGCATTCGGGAAAGAGACAAAAAGCGGTGAAATCCATCCATCCGGACCTCTGCATGATTATTTCTACAGCCGCCAAGGGGCCCAATATTTACTGGAGGAACTGCTTTGGCAGTACGAATTCCTTGCACAAGAACAAATTGCCAAGGGGAAGCTGAAAGAATACAAAGTGCTTCTTCTTCCAAAAATTATCGCCATGTCAGATATAGAAGTTACCGCATTGAAAAATTTTCTAAAGACTGGCGGCAAGTTGATCGCTGATGATATGCCGGGGCTGTATGATGAACTCGGTGTAAAACGAGCACAGGCTCCGTTCAGCGCTTCGGAAGTCACAATAATCGGAAGGAATTTTAGTGAGCTTGATAAGACACAGAAAATTCTGATAAAGGATTTTCTGCTCACGGCAAATTGCAAGCCTATCCTCGAAAGCAAAAATATCGTTGATTTCAGTGGGCGCGAGGCCATGCAATTAATCAGGGGAGACATGAGTATATTTTCTGTTCTGCGCATGCCCGGGCGCTCTGATGACGAAGATGCACAGACCTTCGTTTTTCCGATGAAAGGACATGTTTATGATATACGCGCTGGCAAGTATCTCGATGATACCGATACTGTCACGGTGAAAGTTCCTCACGCCGATGCCGTGTTGTTCGGTATGTATCCCTACAAAGTGGAAAAGCTGAAACTAGAGGTGCCAGAGAAGGTGAAAGCGGGCGATGACCTTGAAGCGGATATTGCGGTTGTCACTTCAAAAGGTCGAGCCGGACAACATGTCTTTCATATTCAGGTATTGAATCCAGATGGCAAGGCACGATTTCATATGAAACGCAATGTATCTGCACTCCAAGGAGAATATAAACTCAAGTTCCGCATGGCATTTAATGATCCGAAGGGGCTCTGGACTATCAAGGTAGACGATGCAATGACAGGCATTACTACCGAAAAAATGTTTTCGCTTCAGTAAGCCCGTTTTTTCCTGGAGCACAAAGCAGTCGTTGCGAAAAGCGCTCTGCGGAAGTCAATCATATGACACCCACAGAATTTTAGCACCAAATTCTTCCCTGTTTTACCCCGAAAACATCCGCATATTCTCTGTTTTGCCCAATCCTTGCTGAAATTTTCAAAGGCCAGAAGGGCAGTGATACGATGCCAACCTCACCAACATTTTTCAAACCTTGATCTGAAAAATATTCCAACTTAACGGCTGGATACTACCTCACGGTCCTGACTGGAGAGCCATTCCGAGTAGGTCTTGGTTGATTTGCCGTAAGGTTCGCCGGTTTTGGCATTCACCGGACCGTCCGAGACGATATACTGTTCATCGAAAGCCATGCGGCCTTCCAGAATTAGGCAGTGTGTGGCTCTGCCCAAAGCCAGGGCGGGCGACTCGCTGTCTGCCACTTCGCCGCTGATTTTCTTGTGGTAGAGTGCTGGCGATTCGCGAAAGTCGGCCAATCTATGACTCGACATGTACTGCCCATTCCTGCTGGCGGCGTGGTATTCCTCTGCCGGAATTCCAAACATCAAATCTTGGTTCATTGATTGTGACCTCTTTTGGGGGGTGGTTGATAAGCGCAGGCCTCATTGCCTGTCACAATCGTATCCAACGAAATTTCCCAAATCCGCAAGTGCACCGTGATTTTATTTGATTTTATTTTTCAGAGCAGGGCACAAAAAAAGCCCTGATAACAGGGAATCCTGCAGGCAGGGCCAGATAATTTCCGATTGATATAAGGTTTTTATCGAGGAAGCAATCGGCTGATCGACTCCGCAAGTATCGTCATTGCAAAAATTTGAGGGGTTTTCGGGTTTTCAGATTATTGCGCTTGAATTTTCAGATAATAGAAATATCTTTCAGCTAATGTTACTATTTGTCAACACGCACAGGAAGAGGAACTGCCCGTTCAATGCAACAGGCATTCATTTCGGTTCCACATCAGTTCCATTTCTTATCAAGAACTGTAAGGTGGTTTTTAGGTAATTTCAGTCGCGGAATTAACCATGTATGACAATGATGACAACTTTGGTATGGAAGAGCTGAATCGACATTACGCCCTATCTGAAAACTCATCTACGAGCTAAGTTCTCATTTGTGAGATATCTGATACCAGTCGAGCATGCCAGTTCCTTGATTTTTCCCGCTCAAGGTTTAAGGTAGTGTTGGTCAAGTCTCACGTTCAGGTTTTTTGCCAAGAAGGACATATGTTTGGCAAACAAATAATACGCCGGGGACGATTCATGATGCGCTTGTCGCGGGCGAGCCCAGCAGGAGGAAACGATAATGAGACTATCTGTGGCAGGGGTGTTTCTTTTGCTCGTCGTCCTGACATGTTCGGCGTGCCGGACGATCCGTACCTATGATGTCGGCAAGATTGGTGTGGAGGATGCCATGCGTCTTTATATTACTAATCCCACCGTGGCCGAGTGGCTCAGCAAGACCCGGGCTACGCCGGTGTTTCTGGGGCAGGACACCTGGAAAATCATCCTACCGGACGGCGAGGTGTTCTATACCGAATACCGCACCGACAAAGGCATTCTATATGTTAACCAGCTTCAGGCCTTCTCTGATGATCCTCAAACAGCAGAGCGCATCAAGCAGCTGAATCAGGAAATTGAGGCGCTGTTTCGTAGAAAACACTGACGCCGTCCTATCCATAAATTCACCCGCTGCCCAAGTTCCTTTCTGTGAGATATCCGGTGCAAGTCGAGCATACCATTTCCTTGATTTTTCCCGCTTAGGGTTTAAGGTGGCTTTTGTCAAGTTCCAAGCCCGGGATTTGCCAAGTAGGACGCTTTATGACCGCCCATTCAAAAGGGCCTATGGAAATCCTGGAGTTGAAAAAAAACAGGTGGTACATAAAATGACTGGTTTTGGTTCAACTTTTGATTGCAACAAAAAACAGGGGCAATATACGAAGAAAAAAACCGATGGCTTCGGAGGCATCTTGAATAGCAACCGGTTTTATTGGCTGCTAGCCATTATTCTTCTTCCTGTTCCGATGCTTTTGGCTTATAATATGTTTCCCATTGGCTGTAGGTGCCCCTGCGGTTTAGAAACTGCCAGGGTGTATGACAAAGGTATGTATCTTCTCTGGGTTAGACTTTTTGCAGGCTTTTTACTGGGAGAAAAAAGGAGTAAAATAATAATTTACATGATCATGCCATTCGTCATCGCTTTGGTGGTGTCAGTTCTTGGACAAATGATTTGGCCGCATAACGTCCTGCCCTAACCCAACTTTCGCACAAAAAAAAGTTTGAAAAAAGTTTTCCAAGGAGAAAAGAAATTTTTCCTGTTTTTGTAAGTCCTTTATAGTCAACAATGTGATTTTTCGAAAATCGAAATGTAGTGCCTGTGCGATTTCAGGGGATAATTTGCTTTTTGTGGTTGTCAACTTACTTTTTTTGCATGACACACAATTTTGCATTTCAAACCGACTTTCGATACTACAGGAAAAAAATGAGTGTAGTGCCTTTTTGACCAGTGGTTTTCCCCCAAATGCGAAAGTTGGGCTAAAACTCATCTGCGGGCGAAGTTCTCATTTGTGAAATATCTGGTACCAATCGAGCATGCCGCACTTGGCCGGTTCCTTGATTTTTCCCGCTCAAGATGCAGGCGGCGATCAACTGCAGCTTACCGGTGGCTTTGTCCATCGTCTGAGAAGGTAAAGCTTTGTTTTTTCCAATTCCAGCGTCAGCTAATGTGAAAAGGAAGGAACCATGTCTAATAGAAATTTTAGGTTGCATTTAACTTATTTTCCACTGGTTCTGCTGTTGTCTTGTTTTTGCGGCTGCATCAACGGTCCGGCCAGGATGCATCTGAACGGCAAACTTCGTTATATAACTGCCGAGACCATGCGACGATGTTCCTGGAAGAACTGTCTCTACGGTGTGCCGGCTGCCGCAATAACAGATTTGGGCATCATTGTCGCGGATACGCTACTTGTGCCTTTGGATGTTTATTATCGTGGACCTTATGATGACGGATGTTCCGGAATTTGGGTGATTTGGCTGCCGTTCTATCCCTGTGTATGCGCAGTGCAACCTTTCGCGTACCAAGAGAAGCCAGCTAATGGCGCTCTGTATCGCCGGTATTGGGGCTTCAGCTATATGGACAGCATCAACGGCACTCTGCAACTGTTCGACTTAGAAGCCCCGCCTGCCCGGAGGACAAGGATCTTCTGTAATAACCAGAAGGTCAGTGAAATCCTAGGTCAAATAGAATCTCTGACCTCAAGTCAGAACCATCTGGCTGTTTTGACCAGCCAGGGGAGACTGTATTGGTGGATTTGCGATGATACTGGGTGGAGGCCGCAACAGCATAATTATATTCCAAGCAGCAATGCACTGCTTGAGTACGGCATGAAACGACTGGCGAAAGCTAAGTTGGGGACGGTTAAGGACGATTACTGGCGGCGGTTGCAGGAATTGATGATGCAGATGCCTGTGGAATACAGATTTGGCCAAGAGCTGGAGCTTGGCAAAGAGAATAAGTTGTTTTATGATTTGTTTTTTATCTATCCGGCAGGCGAAATTTGTGTCAGTTGCAGTATTCTGCCTGGGGTCGAAACACCGCAAATCTACAACCTATATATGGAAAAATCATCATATGTACCTTGAAAATGAACATTGCAAAATTTATTATGAGAACAAATCTGCTTAAAATCATTCAGCGAATTCTGTTCATCGGGATTGGATTATTGATTATAATCTCCATCCTGTCGACTACTCCTCCAGCCTTGATAAAACATGAGCTGATTCATTCAATTAAAAATTCACAAACGGTTGATTTCAAGCTCGATAGCGGGCATGCTCATCATCTTATTCTTGCTATGCCAAACTCTGAAGAAGAAGGGCACCTGGAAGGGGCTGTAAAAATTACTAATGATAAAGGCCATATTTTTTTCGAGAAAAAATTCGATACTGATATGCTTGAGAAAACCGATATATCACATAATAAAGACATTTTGCAAGCATGGATCATTACATCCGATTTAGTTGCCGAAAGTAGTCGTTTGCTAGATGATACGGTTCTTTATCAACTGCAAATTGACATAACCGCTACAAATCAAAGCACCATTGTTAGCCTGTGGCACAAGTATTTAAAACCTTTTGGAATTTCGAGAATATGTTGGTTTATCGTGAAACAGATTGGCCTTTCATCTTTTCTTAGGTATATGAGTTTCCTTTGGTGGTGGTTGTATATGTTACTGTGATGACGATGGCAAGCCCATCCTACCCAACAATTAACCCGCTGCCCAAGTTCATTCATTCGTGCCATTACCAGTCGAGCATGCCAGTTTCTTGCTTTTTCCCGATCAAGAGGTAAGGTGGTTTGTCAGTTGCCAGATACGGGATTTTGGCAGGAAAACAAACGAAAGATACATTACGCATGTGATGTAATCACCAATTTCCAGTCACTATCGGAGAAAAATCATGTTTAGTGTTAGTGCATTATTTGTCTGTGATCATATGCCGATGTCTTTTCAGAAAAAAGATCGGTTATGGGAAGAGAAAATCGTATGTATATGCTGTGAAGAAGATAAAGCTATGACCATTGCAGATGAATATTTCAGAAATGAAGAGATAGATTACGAAACTCAGGAGGGCATGGCTTCTTGGCGTTTCGTTCATATAATTGATATTTACAAGCCTGTTGAAGACACCCTGGATCGCCTATTCCAAAATCAAGGACTAAAAGTGATAGAGGTTTTTTCAAGACTTTTGACAGAGCAGCAGGCAAAAAGTTTGTTAAAGAATGTTCCAGCCGAATATAGAAGAGATGTCAGATGATAATACTCAAGGGAACTACACTAAAAAAAATTCCAGTTGACGGCTGGCCGGGCGAGGTGCATTATTCCTCTCTTCAAATCCTACCCAAAAATCACGATAACATAAAAATTGGCGCTCTGTGACCACGGTTTTAAGGAGGAAATCACTTCTCTGATTTTTATAAAACGGCACAGCTGGGGGTGTGGTCTTGGTTCAACCCTGGGGGTGTGGACTTTTGACCACAGGGTAGAGAGAAATTTGAGAATTGTGGCTCAAAAAAACGAAAAAAGCCGCCTTCCGGGAGTTCTCCGGCGAGACAGCTTT
>Ga0172378_10007406_pt1 | contig 10211 bp, 11 predicted proteins | sample GrowelOW332metaG_FD_119755 | JGI IMG/M metagenome (GOLD analysis project Ga0172378, IMG submission 119755) | Groundwater microbial communities from an aquifer near a municipal landfill in Southern Ontario, Canada - Pumphouse #3_1 metaG | ecosystem: Environmental > Aquatic > Deep subsurface >... | reverse complement strand
GTATTAATATCAGTAATATCGCACATCATAATCATGACAAACAATTCTTGCTGAATGGTTTGAGAAACATCATTAATATTAACATTGTATTTTGCACACTCACCGGATACCTTTGCTAAAATTCCCACTGTGTCTTTTCCGACAACAGTTAATACAGCTCTCATAAACGTAATTCCCTTCAATAGTTATTAAACTAACGTGATAAGAGTAACATATGTAAAAATAAAAGTAAATAAAAACACTATATTTTATTTTTAAAATGTGCTATTATATAGCTATGTATAAGCCAATATAATAAATTAGCAGTAATTTTCTAGGCTAGGATTAAAAATAATATTGAACTAGTGGTGTTGTTTATGCTATATAAAGATTGTGTTGATTTACATGTTCATACCGATAATTCACCGGACGGCAACAGTTCATCAACGCTGATATGTGAATATGCGTGCAACAAAGGCTTGCGCGCTATTTGTTTTACAGATCATTGTGAATGCGATGCATATTATAAAGATAGATATGATTTATCACTGAAGCAGTCGGTTTTTGAAGCCTACAAATCCCGCGCCGTGTTTTCTGGTGAACTTTTAGTATTGGCAGGCGTGGAGCTTGGTCAACCGCTGCAAAATTTGGCGGCGGCGGAGAATGCTCTGCAGAATAAATTGGATTTTGTTCTTGCTTCAAACCATACCCTGACCACAAAAAAAGATGACTTTTATCTTTTGGACTATTCTCTTGACGAAAATGATCCGGATTTGCTTTTTTCACAATATTTAATTGATTTAAAAAATATAGTTGAGTGGGGAAAATTTGATTCCTTGGCGCATTTAACGTATCCCTTGCGGTATATTATGGGCGAGCATAAAATTGATTTCAACCTAAAAAAATATATGACTCAGATTGAAAATATTTTGAAAAAGCTTGCGCAGAGTGGCAAAGCACTTGAAATAAACACCTCGGGTTTGCGTCAGGCATACGGAACTATGATGCCTGACCTTGAAATAGTGAAACTTTTCCGCTCGGTCGGTGGTGAATATGTAACTGTTGGTTCAGATGCTCATAATTATTTTGATGTGGGAGCCAATATTGAACAAGCTTTTGACTTGGCTAAGGCGGCAGGATTTAATTTCGTTACTATTTTTGAAAACAGAACAGCTATTCCAATATTAATAAAATAAAAATAGGGGGTAAATTGTTGTGAACTTAAAACTTTTAAAACTTCTAAGCGACAATTGCAGATACACAAATAGAGATTTGGCTGTTATGGCAGATATGAGTGAGCAGGATGTTGAAAAGGAAATCAAGCAGATGGAACAGGATGGCTTGATTCGCGGATACAAGGCAGTTATAGACTGGGAACGTCTTGATACCGCAAAGGTTTCTGCAATAATTGAGCTCAGGGTTGCACCGCAGCCTGATGCCGGATTTGAGGATATTGCAAGAAGAGTAATGAAATATGACGAGGTAGAGTCTGTCTATTTGATGTCAGGCGGTTACGACCTTTGTGTGCTTGTTAAGGGCAAAACATTTCAGGCGGTTGCAATGTTTGTTGCAAAACAGTTGGCACCCATGAAATTTGTCCTGTCAACATCAACACATTTTGTGCTTCGAAGATATAAGGAGCTTGACATTGAACTTTATGATAATGCAAGCGATGACAGGGGGAGCCTGTCGCTGTGCTAGACTATAATAAGATACTTAACTCGAAAGTAATCGATATGAAACCATCGGGTATTAGAAAATTTTTTGATATTGCAATAGAAATGAAAGACGTAATTTCACTGGGCGTTGGTGAACCGGATTTTCAAACTCCTTGGCACATACGTCAAGCGGGGATTGAATCGCTTGAGGAAGGCAAAACTCGTTACACTTCAAATTGGGGCTTGAAGGAGCTTCGTATAGCCGTTGCAAAATATATGCAAGAGCGCAATAATGTTAGCTATGATCCGAATGATGAGGTTCTTATATCAGTTGGAGGCAGCGAGGCAATTGATTTGGCAATTCGTGTGATAGTGTCACCAGGGGACGAAGTGTTGATTCCTCAACCAAGTTTTGTTTGCTACGACCCTATAACAAGGCTTGCAGGCGGGGTGCCTGTTGCTATTTCAACTTCAGCCGAAAATGAATTCAGATTGACAGCAGAGCAGGTTAAATCTCATATTACGCCAAAAACAAAAGCTCTGATTTTGCCTTTTCCAAGTAATCCGACAGGTGCAGTAATGCGACGTGAACATCTTTGCCAGTTGGCAGAGGCACTTGAGGGAACTGACATTATTGTTATATCAGATGAAATATATTCCGAGCTTACATATGGTGGCGTGAAGCATGTGTCTATAGCGTCTGTTGGCAATATGCGTGAGCGCACAATTGTTGTAAATGGATTTTCAAAGACATATTCTATGACAGGTTGGCGCTTGGGGTTTGCTTGCGGACCTGCACAAATTTTAAAACAGATGACTAAAATTCATCAGTTTGCTATTATGAGTGCACCAACAACAGCTCAGTATGCTGCCATAGAAGCACTTCGAAATGGTCGCCCTGATGTTGAAGCAATGATTGAAGAATATGATATGCGCCGTCGCATGATTGTGGATGGTTTTCGTCGAATTGGACTTGAATGTTTTGAGCCAAAGGGTGCTTTCTATGTTTTTCCCTGTATTAAAAGCACTGGATTGTCTTCAGAGGAATTTTGTGAGCAATTGCTTTGCTCAAAGCATGTTGCTTTGGTTCCAGGCATTGCATTCGGCGAAAGTGGAGAAGGATATTTGAGAGCCTCTTATTGCTATTCTGTTTCACACATTAAGGAAGCACTATTACGTATCGGAGAGTTTGTTGAAACTTTAAAGAAATAACAGCGTCAAATTTTCGCTGTGCGGGGCTAATATGATTATAAAAACAAATGCATATGCAAAACTCAACCTAACGCTTGACATCACTGGTGTTTTACCGGATGGATATCATTCGGTTGACATGATAATGCAATCGATAAGTCTTTGTGATATTGTTACTTTGACCACTAATGATTGTGGTGCTATTGTTTCAACAAGTGATGATGAAAAGCTCAATTCATTTGGCTTAAATATTGCAAGTAAAGCGGCAACAATGTTTTTTGCAACGGCGGGTATTTCGGATGGTGTGGAAATTTACATTGAAAAGAAAATCCCGCTGGCGGCAGGGCTTGGAGGTGGCAGTGCAGATGCGGCCGCTGTGCTATGCGCACTCAACAACGCATACAGTAATCCTTTAAGCGAGCAAGACCTTCAAAAAATAGGTCTGACGCTTGGCGCAGATGTTCCTTTTTGTATGATTGGCGGGACTATGCAGGCACTTGGAAAGGGCGAAAAACTAATGCGCTTGCAAATCATTCCTGATTGTTGGATTGTGATTGCAAAGCCGTGTGAGAAAACAAGTACAGGTCAACTTTACAGTGCAGTGGATAACATAAAAGTTTTACGGCATCCCAATACAGAGGCGGCAATTAAAGCAATTGAATGTGAAGATTTAACAGCCCTTTGTGACAATATATACAATGTTTTTGAAATGGTGTGGGACGAGTCAAAAATGGATAATGTTAGGCTTGCAATGCTTCAGCGTGGAGCAATAGCAACTGGAATAAGTGGTTCAGGTCCAACTATATTTGGAATATTTGATGGACGAATTGTGGCACAAAAATGTTGCGATTTCATTAAAAGTAATCAAGTATGGGCAAAAATTGCAAGTCCTGTTAATTCTGGAAACCAAATTTTGGAATCAACTGATTAAAATTAATTCATCCTGTCAATAGTATAATTAATACTTATTTGATAGGAGTGTTTATTTTGATTAAACAGAACATAAAAGACATAAGAATGGCAATTGCATTTGGCTTGATATTTTCAATGATGTTATGCTTTGTGAGATTTGATGCTGAATGCACGAAAATACGCCAAAGTGTGTTAAGGTTTCATGTGCTTGCAAATTCGGATAGCGACGAAGATCAGTCACTGAAGCTCAAGGTGCGTGACAGGCTGCTTTTAGAGGCAGACAATTTGTTTGCTGACACTTCTACGGAAGAAGAGGCAATTGTTGTTGCAAGAAATAATTTGTTACAGTTACAACAAGTTGCGCAAGAGGAAATAGTTGATTGTGGATATGACTATCCGGTTACGGTTGAAATAGGAAAAGCATATTTTAATACAAGAGTTTATGATACTTTTACTCTTCCAGCGGGTAATTATGAGGCTGTTCGTGTGTTGATCGGTGAGGCAAAGGGCAAAAACTGGTGGTGCGTGATGTTTCCACCTGTTTGTGTTCCGGCAGCAATGGCGGATGCAAGTATAGAGGATGTTCTTGATGAGAGCCAGACAGACATTGTCGAAAATTCAGATTCTTACGAAATAAGGTTCAAAACAGTTGAGGTTTTTGAAGAAGCAAAAGACTATTTGTCGAAAATTTTCAAATAAAATAATATGATAACGAAATAAAATTTGAAAAATAATTGATTTAGTTATTGCATTTTGGTTGAGAATGTGATAATATCTTTATTGTTAATGTAATATTACTGAAAGGGGTGACAATATGAAAGAGGGTATTCACCCGCAGTACGAGAAAGTAACTATTCGTTGTGCTTGCGGCGCGGAGTTTGAGACATGTTCTACAAAGAAAGACATCCGTTTAGATATTTGCTCAAAATGTCATCCGTTTTTCACCGGCAAACAAAAGCTGGTTGATACAGGCGGCCGTGTAGACAGATTTAAAAAGCGTTTTAGCATTGAAGAAAAATAATATCTATGCACGATCCAATCTCCGTAACTGCTCACAAGGTGGTTGCGGTTTTTTCGTCTTTATGGGAGGTGAGAAAACAATGCCGGAATATATGACTGTTGATTGTTTGGCATCAGATGAGTTTGTGAAGCATCGTTCAAGGTTTATCTGCACTATTAAACCAGTCAGGTCAGAAGATGAGGCACTAGAGTTTATAAACGAGTTAAAGCAAAAATATTGGGATGCAACTCATAATGTTTATGCCTACGTGTTGCGTGAAGGCAATATAAAACGCTATTCTGATGACGGAGAACCTCATTCCACAGCAGGGATACCTACGCTGGATGTGCTTGTCAGGCAAAACTTAACTGACTGTGTTGTTGTAATCACAAGATATTTTGGTGGTGTGATGCTCGGTACAGGTGGACTTGTGAGAGCATATTCCGAGGGGGCAAAAGTTGCCATAAGGATTGGTAAAATAATTGTTATGCGTGAATGTGCACTGTGTACTGTGGAGTGTGATTACACACAGTATGGAAGATTGGAAGCACTGATTCGCTCAAGTGCGGACAATTTGGATAACACTGTGTTTGCTGACAAAGTTATTGTGGATTTTTCTGTGAAAGCGGAAAACCTATCATATTTTGAAGAAGAACTGAAAGAATCGTTTTGTGGCTCATTAAATTTGAGTGTTACAGGGGAAAAGTATATCAGAATTCAAGAAAAATAAAATATTTAAGATTTTTTAATAAAAATAAAGGGAAAAATCAAAAAATCCCTAATATTATAGTAATGGGATTTTTTTATAAAAGGGGGCGTCGCTTGATGGAAAACATAAGGCAAAGAACGGAACAGATTGAAAGACAAATTCTGTCACCACTTGCCTGCTTTTCTGATGCGACCAAAGGTCGTAAGAAAGCGGAAACTGAATGCGACATAAGAACAGTTTTTCAACGTGATCGTGACCGTATAATACACTGTAAAAGTTTTAGACGTCTAAAACATAAAACTCAGGTGTTTTTATCACCGGAGGGTGACCATTATCGCACACGTTTAACGCATACTCTGGAAGTCGCTCAGATCGCCAGAACAATAGCAAGGGCATTAAGACTGAATGAGGATCTAACTGAAGCAATTTCGCTTGGACATGATTTGGGACATACTCCATTTGGCCATGCGGGTGAACGGGCAATTCGTGAAATTTACGGTGATTTCAATCACTATGAGCAGAGCGTTCGAGTATGTGAATTGATTGAAAAAAATGGAAATGGTCTAAATCTTACTTGGGAAGTTCTTGATGGAATCCTTCATCACACTAGGGGCATACAAGCATCAACACTGGAAGGACGCATTGTTAGATTTGCGGACAGAATTGCTTATATTAATCATGATATTGATGATGCTGTTCGTGCCGGTGTAATCAAAGATGACGATATACCTCTTGATATTTGTGTTGGATTGGGTAAAACAAAGAGCGAGCGAATAGATACCTTGGTGAAGTCTGTTGTTGATAACAGCACTGATGATATTAGAATGGACAGTGATACTTTTCAATTGTTCGAAGCATTGCATCAGTTTTTATTTGACAATGTCTATTATAACCAGATTTGCAAGGGTGAAGAAAATAAGGTTGTTGGAATAATACAAGGATTGTATGATTACTATAACAAAAGCCCATCAAAGCTGCCGGATGAATATAAACTAATAGCTGAAACGGATGGGGTTTCCAGAGCAATCACAGACCATATTGCCGGTATGACCGATCGATATGCCGTTCAAATGTATAGCGAAATTTATGTTCCCCGATCATGGAATATTTGATAAAAAGGGTGGGTGAACGAATATGGTACTATCCCAGGATTTTTTACTTGACCTTAAATACAAAAACGATATAGAAGCTGTTATCTCTCAATATGTTAATTTAAAAAGACGTGGGAGCATACTTGTTGGGTTGTGCCCGTTTCACAATGAAAAAACGCCGTCATTTACAGTTTACCCTGAAAAAGGAAATTATCATTGCTATGGCTGCGGCGCCGGTGGAGATGTTATAACCTTTATAAGGCAGATTGAAAATCTCGAGTATATTGAAGCAATCAGACTTCTGGCGAGCAAAGCAGGAGTGCAAATGCCAGATGAGGGATATAACGATGAAAAAACAAAAATAAAAAATGCAGTACTGGAAATTAATCGTGAGTCAGCGCTATTCTTTCATAATTGTTTGATGGAAGATAGAGGCTCAAACGCAAGGCAATATTTGACAGGAAGAGGACTGACAATCCCTACTATACGGCATTTTGGATTGGGATATGCGCCTGAAAGCTGGGATGCACTTTTAAATCATCTAAAATCCAAGGGCTTTAAAGAAGACATAATTTATAGCTCGGATATGATAGTCAGGGGCAAAAGCGACCATCCTTATGACCGGTTCAGGAACCGTGTAATGTATCCTATTATTAATTTAAGAGGAAATATTATCGGATTTAGCGGACGGGCAATGCCTGATGAAGAAAAAGGTGCAAAATATATTAATACAGCAGATACACTTGTTTTTAAAAAAAGCCACAATATGTATGCACTTAATTTTGCTAAAAATGTTTGTTCAGAAAAGGTGATATTGGTTGAGGGCAATATGGATGTCATTGCACTTCATCAAGCAGGATTTTGCAATGCTGTTGCAGCTCTTGGCACTGCTTTTACAGCTGATCAGGCAAGGCTGTTATCAAGGTATTCCAAAGAGGTTATTGTAACACTTGATGCTGATAACGCCGGAAAGAAAGCAACAGACCGTGTTTTGCAGATTTTGTCACAAGTTGGTGTACCGGCAAGAATTTTAAGACTTCCTGACTGTAAGGATCCCGATGAATTTATTAAGAAAAATGGCGCAACGCGTTTTTCAGCTTTGCTTGAAGGAGCAACAAGCGATATTGAATATCGTTTGTTTATGGCAGCTGAAGGAATTGATATAAAGGCTGACGATGGACTTGTTACCTATCTTAAAAAAGCTGCTCAGGTTTTAGCAACAGTTGATGATACAATTACGGTGGATTTGTACTCGTCGAGATTGTCAGACAAATATGATGTTTCAAAATCGGCAATTATGGCATCGATTGAGCAAACAAAAAAAAGCTTCAAAAAACAGCAGGCAAAAAAAGAGCTCTCAAAAATAATTACCCCTAGATTTTCAAACAATGATATCAACCCTGAGCGAAAAAACAAGCTTCAAGTTGTTAAAGCAGAAGAGGCGGTTTTGACAGTCTTAATGACTCATCCTGATTATTTTGAAATTGCATATAGTCAAATCGGTGAAAGTGGAATGGTTACAGAGTGGAGTCAAAAAGTCTATTCTGCTATTTCCTCGATTTTACAAAGTGGACATGCCTTTGATCTCGCGTTGCTTGGAGATAATTTTACTGCTGATGAAACAGGGTACATTTCTATGCTTGAAAATTCCGAATGTGCCAGTGAAAATCCTAAAACTGTATTAACTGACAGTATTACGGTTATATTAGAGGAAAAAGAAAAAATTATAATGAATTCAAAACCTGTTGAAGAATTGTCAAATGATGAGTGGGCACAAATGATGGAGCAAGTTAAAAAAAATAAAAAAAAGATATAAAATTCATATATAGGTATGAAAAGCAAGGGAGAATGAATATGGAAAAGAGAAAAAAAAAGGCAGCAGATTTGAATTTGGAGGATGATGTAAAAGAACTTGATGTTCAAACAACGGATGAAGCAGAAGACGAAGATGAAGAAGAGTCTGAAGATAGTCTTGATGATATTGACAAATTATCTTCTGAACCACCTCTTCTTGATTTGGATGTTATCGAGCCCAGTGTCGAGGATTTAAAGCTCCAAGAAATTGAGACTGATAAGGTTGAAGAAGTGATAACGGTTGATAATGTATCGCTTGATGATCCAGTTAAGGTCTATTTAAAAGAAATTGGGCGTGTGCCATTGCTTAGCTCTGATGAGGAAATTACACTAGCGATTAAAATCTGTGAGGGAAATGATTATGCTAAAAAGCGTCTTACAGAAGCTAATTTAAGACTTGTTGTTAGCATTGCAAAACGTTATGTTGGACGCGGAATGCACTTTCTTGACTTGATTCAGGAAGGAAACGTCGGGCTGATTAAAGCTGTTGAAAAATTTGACTATACAAAGGGATTTAAATTTTCAACCTATGCAACATGGTGGATTCGTCAAGCAATTACACGTGCTATTGCAGATCAGGCAAGAACAATTCGTATTCCGGTCCATATGGTTGAAACAATTAACAGACTCAAAAAGATTCAAAGTCAGTTACTTCATGAAAATGGGCACGAGCCAAGCGAGGAGCTCATTGCAGATAGAATGGACTTGTCAGTTGAACGTGTGCGTGAAATTATGCGTGTGGCTCAGGAACCTGTTTCCATGGAAACACCTATAGGACCTGAAGAAGACAGCCGCTTAATGGACTTTATTCGTGATGAGGATGCACTGGCACCAGATGATGCAGCTCTTAAAACAATAACAAATGAAGATATTGATACTGTTCTCAAGACTTTGACTCCTCGTGAAGAATCTGTTATAAGGCTTCGCTTTGGGTTGCAGGACGGTCGTTGTCATACTCTTGAAGAGGTTGGTACTGAATTTCATGTTACACGTGAAAGAATCAGACAGATTGAGGCAAAAGCTTTAAGAAAGCTTAGACATCCGGTGCGCAGCAATAAATTCAGAGATAAATAAAATTGGCTTGCTGACTGTCACAACTGCAGCAAAAACAGCATGGCACAAACTGCCGTTTGCTAAAGTTTGGAGCTTGAAAATGTTTTTAAACGTTGAAACTGATTATGCTATCAGAATAATAAACTATCTTGCTATTGCAGATAAACGAGTGTTTGGTAAAACGATTGCTCTGGAAACTGGGGTTACGAAGAGGTTTTCACTTAAAATCCTACATCGATTAGTTTCTTGCGGCTTGTTAAAGTCATACAAGGGATCTAAAGGTGGATATCTTTTGACAAGGCCTGCTGACCAAATAACTCTCTTAGAAGTGGTGGAAAAGATGGGCGGAGATTTGGCATTTAACAAATGTGAAGGCGAAATTGAACATTGCACAAATCCGCAGGGAATATGTCGATTTCGTGCTATTTTTGATGAGGTAAGCAACAACGTTAGAGAATCTTTAAGAAAAGTCACATTTGATACTAAAAATATATAAAACTTGCAAAGGGATGTAAAAAATGGGGATAAACATAGATCCGGTTGAACAACATAGATTATGGCAAGGTAAAATTGAAATAGTATCGCGAGTTTCGGTGAAAAATGCCGAGGAGCTTTCAATTTGCTATACTCCGGGCGTGGCAAAGCCTTGTCTTGAAATAGAGAAGGATTATGAGCAGTCTTTTGTACTTACAAGACGTAATAACCTTGTTGCTGTAATAACTGACGGAACAGCAGTTTTAGGACTGGGAGACATCGGACCTGCT
>Ga0172378_10007405_pt1 | contig 10214 bp, 7 predicted proteins | sample GrowelOW332metaG_FD_119755 | JGI IMG/M metagenome (GOLD analysis project Ga0172378, IMG submission 119755) | Groundwater microbial communities from an aquifer near a municipal landfill in Southern Ontario, Canada - Pumphouse #3_1 metaG | ecosystem: Environmental > Aquatic > Deep subsurface >... | reverse complement strand
TAGTAAGGACTGCGTTCTTCATGCTGTTGTAAGAAGCATTGGAATTGACAATTGCAGCATATCCTGCCAAATCTGCTGCTGTAGCAATTTGATAGACGTCACCGATCAGGTTCGGAGTTGTTGAATTTGATGCATCCCAGGCATCCGCAAATCTTGGTTTCAGGATTACATCACTTGTAATACTTCCGTCAAAACAAAAGATATTCTCACCATTAAACCAGCCGATAAAAGCTTTGCCAGTTTCTGCCACCGGATTTGCCGGCATAACAACCTTCGCATTCGTATATTGATAAGTCGTATCTGTACCATTGATAATGGTTGCCTTATAGACAGCAGGACTGGTTGCGCTCAACAAACTGGGGAAAGAGTCCTTTCCGATCTTTTGTCCCCATATCGTATTGCCAAGAAGATATGCAATTTTTCCGGATATAAACGTGGCAGTATCAGCCTCAATGGTCGGATTAAGCTTGCCTGCCGTAACGCTACCTGCTCCAACATTGGAACTGCTGGAATTTTTCAAATAAAAACAATTTTTACTGTCTGCATCAATGTTCTTGATCGTTCCCAAAATTGAACCGGCGTAAGTTTGTAGACCAGCTTTCTTTACATATCCCCAGTTAAAGCAGTTGCTCATTTCATGAGTGACGGCATTCAGATAACCCAGGATTCCTGCAACATAAGTATCTCCTTCTCGTTTCTGGGTGATTTTACCAAGGTTACAGCAATTTTGAATTCTTGTTTCGCTGGTTGCATAACCGGCAATTCCACCCATATTGGTAGCCGTCGTGTCACTTACCATGATACCTTTATAAACACACCTTGTAGCATAGGTACGTATGTAATAATCGGTAGCATATTTACCCGCCATACTACCTGCAATACCGCCCCTTCTTCCGGCAGGACCATAAATTGTCATATTGACGCTACAAATGATACTATCCAACACGGTACCTCTGCCATTCGCATTGTCTTGTGTGTAAGTTGCATTTCCTGCAACGCCCCCAGACCAACCCTCAGGGCTAATAATATTTCCAGAGATTGCAAAATGCTTTATAGTAGCTCCGGCAACAAAACCGAATAATCCGGAGAATAGGGTATCAGTAGTTGCTTCTGTTGCAGGAAGGCTAACATTAAGACCAGTAATGTTATGTCCGGCACCATCAAAAATCCCTGAGAATGTCGTTTTTGAATTGCCTATTGGTGTCCAGGCTTTATCTGCAAGATCGATATCTGCAGTCAATACAGCATTCTTTTCATTTAAATAAGTAGTACTTCCATTGATTAATGCAGCGAAACCAGCCAGTTCAGCCCCATTACTAATTTGGTAAACGTCACCCAAAAGTGTGGGCTCCGTTACAGTCGTTCCATCCCATGCCTGAGCTGAAACATTTGTACTTGAGCAGCAAAAAACTATCAAAAGACAGAATAGCGCTAAATTCTTGTAAATGTTTTTCATGTTGATCAATTTAAATATATGTTAGATTTAGAAAAAAGGCAAACAGGTTTTGTGTAGTGTAGTGCTTTCGCAAATATAGCATGCTTTTTAATAATCGCAATATTTTTTATACAAATAATTTCATATAGAAACAAATAAATAATCTATTTGCTTCATAACATAATTTTATCAAAAGATTGCTGTCAGACAAACCGGCAAGAAACGGATGTCATCCCTTGAAGGGATGACATCCGTAACCTTGAAAGTAGGACGGATGTCATCGCTTAAAGCGATGACATCCGTTTAAGATAAGACATAAAAAAAGTCATTGTAAAAACTACAATGACTTTTCAAGTGATCCCGTTGGGATTCGAACCCAAGACCCACAGCTTAGAAGGCTGTTGCTCTATCCAGCTGAGCTACGGAACCCTGCTTATTTGCGCCGGCAAAGGTAGTAATAAAATAGAAAAATACAAGAAAAAAAATCAGAATGGATAGCCTATCGCAAAATGGAATGCAAAATCATCCCTATTGTCAATGTGCTTTATCCGCCAACGCTGTTCACCCGAAAGTGACGGGTCAAAAACTTTCATTCCCAGATCCAGGCGGATCAAAAAGTAATCGAAATCCATGCGTAAACCAGCCCCAATACTGGAAGCCAACTGTTTATAGAAAGAATTGAGTTTAAACTGACCACCGAGCTGACCTTCGTAAGCTCTCAATGTCCATATATTTCCAAAATCTGCAAACAAGGCACTTTCAAACTTCCAGAACAAAAGACTTCTGTATTCGGCACCCAAATCTAATTTCACATCTCCGGACTGATTCATAAAATCTATCTGAGAACTCTCATTATGATAAGTTCCAGGCCCAATTGTTCTTACAGACCAGCCACGCACTGAATTTGCCCCACCTGAGAAAAATCTCTTTTCGAAAGGCAAAATGGTTGAGTTCCCATACGGATAAGCAACACCAAGCCCAACACGATAGGCCATCCTGCTTCTTGAACTAACAACCACGCTTCTGGCATATTCCACTTCACCTTTAACAAACTGGGCAAAATTGATATTTCCGATTTTGTAATGTTCTCCATCTTCTTTTGAAATACCTGCCAAAGAATATAAGGCATAAAGAGAATTACCGGCAGACTCAATGTTGCCCCTAAAGGTATAATAGGTTCTGTTGGCAGAGCCAAAAGGAATGCTGGAATATGAAAAGCTATAATTGGTCCGCAAAATAAAATGGTCTTCATAACTATACTTCAGATAGGAAGTACTGTCAATATATTTTGCCTTGAATTCCGGATTCACATAGGGCATATATACATAACTGAGATCAATCAGATCAAGAGTTTGCCTCAAATTATTCTGTAGCCAATTATAACGTACTCCGGTAGAAGCAATGGTACGGATAAACTCAGGTCTGTCCATTTTCTGAAAAGACATGGTAAATTCGGTCGTCGCATCAACTTTACGCTTAAATTCCGAAGCGAGAAAAGGCATCCTGAAATCGGGCAATGTAACGCTTAGCTCTCCTCCGATTTCCGTATAGTCACTCCTTAAATATTTGTTTGCAAAAGAAGTGGACAAGGCCTCATAAGCACCACGAATCTTGGCTTGCAAAAGCTCTGAACCATGAAAGATATTTCTGTGCGTGTAGTTCAGATTTCCAGCCAAACCAATATCACCTGCCGTATTGGTTCCTTCAAGCTCAAATCCAATACCTTGTTTCATATTCTGAGTGAGGACAATATAGCAATCAATCTGATGCACCCCAAGACTATCCGCTCCCAATTCATCAAAACGAATGTTGATATATTTCATTAACTGAAGGGAATTCATCCTGGCATAAGTTCTCTCCACCGTAGTCACATCATAGAAATCACCCGGTATGATTCTGCAGTTTTCAATCAGAGCTTTGGGTGATACGAAAGGTTTTCCACGATAAACCGTATGATAAGAATTTGTGGAAATGGTATCATAATCGGCTACTTTAAAAACGGCATTTCTGCCACCGGCAGCTGATCCGGTATAAGCATTACGGGTAAAACTGGACATGGGCACATCCAACATAAAATAGACATTCTTTACTTTAAATAATGGATGATTGTATTTGGACAAATCGTCTTGTGTCGTGCCTGTACTGGAGACATTCGGCAGGTAAGGTTTCAAAAGTAATTCGACATCAGCCTGATGTATACCCAAATTACTATCCACATTGTATGAAAGATAGTCCTTTTGCATGGCATAATAGCCTTGTTTCAATAGAAGTTTGGTGAGACGGGTTCTTTCCTCATCCAGTTTTTCACTGTTCAGTAAAACTCCGGGACGAATGACTGAGGATGTCAGTGCCTTTTCAATCTTCAAACTCACAGAATCACTGGTCGGCGTAAAGTTAAGTTTCCGAATAGTGTACGGCTGATTACCTTTTGCAATATAAGTTACATAAGCTTTACGATTCTTGACCTTTACCACATTCTCGACTTCTGCATCAAAATAGCCCTTGCTGATCAGCACATTCTGCATCGACTTCCGGGTCCTTTCAGTCTGAACTGAATCGTAAATGACTGGAGGCGTACCGATGTTACGAAAAGTCCGGTTTATCCATTTGGCAGTATCTTGTCCTGAAAGATTATACCAGAAAAGATTGAGATTAAACAGACCCAGGAGCTTTTTGTTGGGCTGTTGATAAAGATAGATTTCCAATTCATTGCTTTTCATGGTTCCTTTCTCAGAAACAATGGAAACTCTATCCAACATGGCTTTATCCTTTGGAACATACTTTAAAGAGTTGCACGCAATTAAAAGTATAAACAAAACCGGGAACGTCAGGATAATGCTTCTGCGCATAAATTAAGATTTAGAAATTTAAAAATTTCTTCAATGCTACAAATGTACATTATCTGTTGAAAGGAGGCAAATACAGAGAGACAAATTTCCGCGAGAGAATTTTCTTTTGTAGATTTGTCCTATAATATGATTTTATGCTGAGCAATGCCAAACTAAAATGGATTCATTCGCTGGAACAAAAGAAATTCCGGCAACAATATGGCCTTTTTACAGCCGAAGGCAACAAACTCACCAGTGATTTGCTGGAACTTCTGCCCTGTCGTTATTTGGTTGCTACGGAAGAATGGATTCAATTGCACCCCAAAGTAAAAGCCGGTGAAATCGTAATGGTTGACAAAGAAACCATCCGTAAAGCCAGCCTGCAAAAAAGCCCACAGGATGTACTTGGCATTTTTGAAATACCCTCTCCCATTTTAGATGTTGAAAACCTGAAAGGGAAAATTAGTCTTGTACTGGACAATGTTCAGGATCCCGGCAATTTGGGGACTATTCTGCGAATAGCAGACTGGTTTGGTATAGAGGATGTTATTTGTTCCATTGGAACAGTTGACGCATTCAATCCAAAAACCGTTCAGGCTACGATGGGTGCTATTGGCCGTGTAAAGATTCATTATCTGGAACTGGCTTCTTTTCTTCCAAAAACCAACATGCCCATTTTCGGGACTTTTTTGGAGGGAGAAACAATTTATACCTGCAACCTCCCATCTGAAGGGCTTATCGTGATGGGCAACGAAGGAAACGGCATTTCCGAAGCTGTGACAAAACTGGTCACTAAAAAGATTTATATCCCAGACTATCCCATTGGAAAAACCGGATCTGAATCTTTAAACGTTTCTGTTGCAACAGCCATCGTTTGTTCTGAATTTCGGAGGAGAAGTTACGGAAAAACGGAATAGACTGTTGAATTTTCCTGAAGCAACAGCTTTTTAAAATCGATGTTCTCTATACACCACAGGGAAACCCTTGAACCAATTTTTAATTCGTTGCCGGAGGTATAGAAAGCCAGCAATTCATTGATTGGCAATAAAGGATTACTCAACCATATCCGTTTCAATAAATTTGAGGCTTCTTCAATTGAAAGGATTTTATCACTACCTGGTAAGGAGAAAGCAGGACAAAGTACACCGTTCAGGAAAATCGTTGCAGCAGTTTCCTCTTCCAATGGCTGTATCGAGTGGATACAACCACTGTCATCCAGGCAAACAACCCGTTTGGCCTGAAGTTTTTCTGGTCCTGAAAAGACGTAGTGCGCAGCAAACTTTTTCATTTTCCGGCATCCTTCTTTTGATGCAACCTGTCTTCTAACCGCAGTCGTTGTTGATCCATGATTATGGCTTTTCTGACATTGTTTGGATTCACTTTTCTGGAGATATCAACAATCTCTTTCTTTGAGGGAACAGCAACAGGTTTGTTCTGATTATTCCCAATTGTATCTACCTTCACGTCAACACTATCAGCCATTGACTTTACCAACTTATCGTCTTTATCAATTTGGGGGATCATGGAAAAGGAGGACTTACCCTTCTTTAATTCAGACATATACTGGCGGGCAAACCAGGCACCGTAAGGCAGAGCCTTCCCAACACGGGGGACAAATGATTTCTCAGGTATTGTGTCAGCTTTAAAACTGCCCAAATGATACAAACTGTGTACTTTTAAGGTGTCCAGCGTGATGTGTGCCAAACATTCCCTGAATGATGGAACCGTGTAATGGAAAACCTGCATTTCCTTAATATAATCCTGCATACGTTGATCAACCGCAATGTATATTTTGGTATATAAACGTAAATGTTTGCTGTAATAGCTAACGGAAGTATAGAAAGTTTCTTCAGTAACATCGTGTTTTCGTAAGACTGACTGATAGGCCATATCCTTGAAGTCCTTATCACTTAAGCCCCGCTTCCATTGAGCGGGTACAGAGCCGTAATTATTATCAACCAGGGCTTTTGTCAAGTGTATGTCAAAAAGCATATCGACCATTTCGCTTCGGGAAAGCACCTTTCTGGGACGGCAAGAACTGAAACTCACCAATATCAGAAGCAGTCCAAATATCAAACAACTTTTTGACATGATGGTTTATTTCTGTTCCGTAGTTAAAACATCTTCTTTTGCAGTAGTAACCTCGGACAAATCACGACGATAGAATAGCAACAATAATAGGATGCCGACTGTGATAGAGGAATCAGCTAAATTGAAGATAGGTCTGAAAAAAATGAAATGATCTCCGCCCACAAAAGGCATCCAACTTGGGAAAAAGGTATCAATCAGCGGAAAATACAGCATATCGACAACCCGCCCATAAAACAGGGTACCATATCCCCCACCGTTGGGAAAAAGTGTGGCTACTTGCCCCAGGCTATCATCGAAAATCAGCCCATAGAAAAGACAATCTATAATATTTCCCAGGGCTCCGGCTATAATGAGGCAAATACAGACACAATAACCAAAACGCGTTGTTTCTTTGGAAGAAATCCGATAAAGATACCAAAACAGCGCTACAACAGCGGCAATACGGAAAATGGTCAGGAAAAGTTTGTCGAAAAGCTCAATACCAAAAGCCATCCCGTTATTCTCTGTAAAATAGAGAAAGAACCAATCTGTAATCTTGATATTCTCATGCAGGCTCATGTTGGTCTTAATCCAAATCTTTAAAGCCTGATCAGCTATTAAAACCAGAACAATAATGATAGAGGCTTTCCAACCCCTTGAAAGTTTAGGCATAGTTTATTTTTTGTCGCTTTTAGCTTCGATCGTTAAAGTTGCATGAGGGACAGCACGTAAACGTTCTTTCGGAATCAATTGTCCGGTTTCGCGACAAATACCGTAAGTCTTGTTTTCAATTCGTATCAAAGCAGCCTCCAGATGTTGGATAAATTTCATCTGACGTTGAGCCATACGACCTGTTTCTTCTTTCAGCATGGTATTGGCTCCTTCGTCAAAGTTCTTGAATGTCGGAGAAGTATCCATGACGTCATTTCCGTCCATATTGGTGACACTATCCTTCAACTGTTCGTAATCTGCTCTTGCCTTAACCAACTTCTCTTCTATAATAGCACGGAATTCTTCCAATTCCGCATCTGAATATCTAATCTTGTCTGACATAACTTCAATTTGCTATAACGTTTGAAAAATAAAAAATTTCTAAACCCAAAAAAAAGAATCCGCGAATATATATAAAAGCAAAACCAACAACAAATAAATACACAAAATAGTATCCGTTTACAATCAGGAAAACCAGCCTAAATCTTTTTAACGCTCATCATCAGATCCAGATCTTCAAGATCCAGAGACACCCCATCAGATACCTGTTCTGGAAATTCGATACTTTCAGCAAGTGTCTGAGTAAGAATATAATTCTTCCATTTGTTCATGGCCGATTTAACAACCTCACTATCTGAAAATTGAATACGAATTTTATCGGTGATTTCAAAACCACTGGTTTTGCGGATATTCTGTATACGGTTTACCAACTCTCTGGCCAGACCTTCCTCACGAAGTTCATCTGTAATGGTGATATCCAGCGCCACTGTCAGTCTGCCTTCATTGGCAACCAACCAGCCCGGAATATCTTCAGAAAGAATTTCCACATCAGAGGTTTCAACCACAATGTCTTGTCCACCGAAACTCAAAGCGCATTGAGAAGTCTTCTCAAATTCCGCAATAACCTCTTGAGACATTTCCGTTAAGGCAGCAGCAACCTGTTTCATCTGCTTTCCGCATTTAGGCCCGAGTTTCTTAAAATCCGGTTTAATACGTTTTACCAAAATTCCGGCAGTATTATCGACAAAGTTGAGGGTCTTGACATTAACCTCACCCAAAATCAAACTGCTGACTGCTTCGATATGCGCTTTTTGCTGAGCATCTGCCGCCGGAATCATGATGGCTGTAAGTGGCTGACGCACCTTGATGCTTACTTTGCGACGCAAAGCCAGAACCATGGACGATACCTGTTGGGCTATCTGCATACGGGCTTCCAGATTTTCATCAATTACGCTGAGATCAAATTTGGGGAAATCTGCCAGATGCACTGATAGGGATGAATCTTTACCAGTAACGGCATTCAAATCTCGGAAAAGTTGATCAGCATAAAATGGTGCGATTGGAGCCATCAGTTTTGACACTGTTACCAGACAAGTGTACAATGTCTGATAGGCTGAAATCTTATCTTCGGTATACTCACCACCCCAATAACGTTTACGGTTTAGACGTACATACCAGTTACTCAGATTCTCACTGACAAAATCACTGATGGCACGGCCAGCCTTGGTCGGTTCATAGGTATTATAACATTCATCCACTTCTCGAATGAGGCTGTTAAGCTGAGAAAGTATCCAACGGTCTATCTCTGGTCTTCTTTCAAGCGGAATTTCTTCTTCCTGAGCGGTGAAACCATCCACATTTGCATAAAGTGAGAAAAATGAATAGGTATTGTATAAGGTTCCGAAAAATTTACGTCGAACTTCTTCAATACCTTCCGTATCAAATTTCAGATTATCCCATGGAGAAGCATTGGTGATCATATACCAGCGCAAAGGATCAGAGCCATATTTTTCAATCGTTGAGAAAGGATCAACAGCGTTCCCCAGACGTTTGGACATCTTATTCCCGTTTTTATCCAGAACCAAGCCATTGGAAACCACATTCTTGTAAGCAACCGAATCGAATATCATGGTAGCAATTGCATGCAAGGTAAAGAACCAGCCACGGGTTTGGTCTACTCCTTCAGCTATAAAATCTGCAGGATAAATGGTGCGGCTATCAAAAGTTTCCTTATTCTCAAACGGATAATGGATCTGCGCATAAGGCATGGCACCAGAATCAAACCAAACATCTATCAAGTCTGTTTCACGACGCATCGGTCTACCGGTGGCAGAAACCAAAATCACATCATCCACATAAGGACGGTGCAAGTCTATCTTGTCATAATTTTCAGGCGTATATAATCCAGGTTCAAATTCACCCAGAGTATTGGATTTCATAAATCCGGCCTTCACTGATTTCTCAATTTCAACATGTAGTTCAGCAACTGAACCTATGCAAATTTCTTCTTTTCCATCCTCCGTACGCCAGATTGGAAGAGGTGTTCCCCAGAACCGACTACGGGAAAGGTTCCAGTCCTGCAAATTTTCCAACCATTTGCCAAAACGGCCGGATCCGGTAGACTGGGGTTTCCATTGGATGGTATTGTTGAGTTCCATCATTCGTTCACGACATGCGGTTGATTTGATGAACCAGCTGTCCAATGGATAATACAAAACCGGTTTATCGGTACGCCAGCAATGGGGATAGTTGTGTATATGCTTTTCGATCTTGAAAACCAGATTTTCCTGCTTAAGCATGACACACAAATCGATATCCAGCGTGGTATCTTTTTCTGTCAAAGCCGGATCATAGGCATTCTTCACAAAACGACCTGCATATTCAGAATATGTTTTTACATCGATATTTGCTTTGACATAGTTCACATCCAGATCTTCTAATTTATAGAATTTTCCGGCAGGATCGACCATAGGACGTCTGTTTCCGTCCTTATCAAGCATCAAGAGTGCAGGAACACCAAAGTTTTTAGCAACACGGTCATCATCAGCACCAAAAGTTGGCGCGATGTGTACAATACCTGTACCATCTTCTGTAGTGACAAAGTCGCCTGAAATAACACGAAATGCCCCTTCACCGGGGTTTACCCAGGGAATCAGTTGCTCATATTCGAGACCAACCAGTTCCGTTCCTTTATATTCAACATCCAAAACGTTGTAGGGCACCAGCTTGTCGCCAATCTGGTAAGAGTCGAATTCTATTTCGGCAGCTTTAGGATTAAAGTGGGCTGAAACCAAATCTTTGGCCAAAACGCAGGTCATGGGTATTCCTGTGTAAGGGTTGTAGCTTTGAACAGCCACATAGGAAATCGACGGGCCAACGCACAATGCGGT
>Ga0172378_10007404_pt1 | contig 10216 bp, 10 predicted proteins | sample GrowelOW332metaG_FD_119755 | JGI IMG/M metagenome (GOLD analysis project Ga0172378, IMG submission 119755) | Groundwater microbial communities from an aquifer near a municipal landfill in Southern Ontario, Canada - Pumphouse #3_1 metaG | ecosystem: Environmental > Aquatic > Deep subsurface >... | reverse complement strand
TGACAAATTAATTAAAATTGGAGATTTGGATAAAGTATTTTTCTGCAATAGTGGAACTGAAGCAAATGAGCTTGCTTTGAAAATAGCTAGAAAATTTGGAAAAGAATTTTCTCCAGATAAAAACAAAATTATTTACATGAAGAATTCCTTCCACGGAAGAACTTTAGGAGCTCTTTCTGTAACTGGACAAGAAAAATATCAAGCTCCATACAGACCTATACTTGGTGGAACAGTACAATGTGAATTTAATAATATTAAGGATTTTTATTCTAAATTTGATAAAAATGTTTGTGGAGTAATTATTGAACTTATACAAGGGGAAGGGGGAATTATTGAAATAGACCCTGAATTTTTACAAACTGTTAAAAATTTATGTGACATTAATAATGCCCTACTTATAACAGATGATGTTCAATGTGGTATTGGTAGACTTGGAACTTTCTTTGCCTATGAAAAATTTTCAGTAATACCAGATGTTATAACTGTTGCCAAGGGACTTGGTGGAGGGTTCCCAATTGGTGGAGTAATTGTTGGAAAAAAAGCTTGTGAAACATTAAAACCAGGGGATCATGGTTCAACTTTTGGTGGGAATCCCCTTGCATGTTCTGTTGCTAACACTGTTGTAGATTGTTTAACTTCTGAAAATTTTCTAGATGAAGTTAATAACAAAAGTGCCTATTTTAAAGAAAAAATTAATGATTTAATAAAAAAATATGATTTATTAGAAAGTATAAGTGGAATGGGACTTTTACTTGGATTAAAAATTAATGATAAAATAAATTCTGGAGATTTTGTGAAAAAAGCCTTTGAAAAACATTTCCTATTAGTTGGAGCTGGAAATAACACAGTTAGATTACTTCCACCTTTAAATGTTACTTACAAAGAATTGGATAAGGCTGTTATGCTTTTGGAAGAAACCATAAAAGAATTTTAATATTACTTGGAGGGAAAACAATGAATGAAAAACATTTTTTAAAATTATTAGATTTCACAGAGGGTGAAATTAATAATTTAATAAAACTATCAGCTAAATTAAAAAAAGATAAAAAATTGGGAATAGAAGAAAAAACTTTAACAGGAAAAAATATTGCTCTTATATTTGAAAAAACTTCAACTAGAACTAGATGTGCCTTTGAAGTTGCAGCTTCAGATCAAGGGGCTAATACCACATATCTTGATTCATTTGGAAGCCAAATAGGAAAAAAAGAATCAATTAAAGATACTGCTAAGGTTCTTGGAAGAATGTTTGATGGAATACAATATAGAGGTTACGAACAGGAAAAAGTAGAGGATTTAGCCACTTATTCTGGAGTACCTGTTTGGAACGGCCTTACAAATGAGTTTCATCCTACACAAATAATTGCAGATTTTTTAACTATACTAGAACATAAGGGGAAACTAAAGAATATTAAGCTAGCATACATTGGAGATGGAAGAAATAATGTGGCTAATTCTCTTTTAGTAGGTGCTGCTAAACTTGGTCTTGATTTTAGAATTGTTACTCCTACATCATTATTTCCTAATAAAGAATTAATTGATATTTCTTTAAAAATCTCAAAGAAAACAGGGGCTAAACTAACTTTTACAGATTCAATAGAAGAGGGTTTAAAAGATGCTGAGGCTGTATACACAGATGTATGGGTTTCAATGGGAGAAACAAAGGATACTTGGAAAAAAAGAATTAACCTATTAAAACCTTATCAAGTGAACAGCAAATCAATGTCTTATGCTAAAAAGGACGCTATATTTTTACATTGTCTTCCTGCCTTTCATGATTTGGAAACAACTGTGGGAAGTGAAATTTTTAAAGAATTTGGAATAAAGGAACTTGAAGTTTCTAATGATGTTTTTCAAGGAAAAAATTCAGTTGTCTTTGATCAAGCTGAAAATAGACTTCATTCAATAAAAGCTATAATGGTTTCATCCTTCAATAATTAAAAAAGCTCCCTAAGGGAGCTTTTTATATTAATAGTCTTATCCATTTTCCTGACCTTAATCTAGGAATAATAAAGAATATTTTTGCTATATCCTCAGCACAAACAAACATATAAACAATCCTTATATCCACTTTCAAATATATTGCTGAAAAAAAGGCTAGGGGAATACCAATTACCCATAAACTCATCATCTCTGTGTAAATAGCATATAAAACATCCCCTCCACTTCTAAATGTACCTATAATTTGTAAAACTCCAAAGAATCTAATTGGAAGAACCACAGACATTATTCTTATTATGTAAACAACATTATATTCAACTGTTTTGGTTACTTTAAATAAAAGAGTAATATATGGAGCTATTAAAAAAAATATCATACCTATTACTATTCCTATACTTATGGTAAAAATAGAAATATTATAGGCATCTTTTTTTATTTCTTTAAAGGACATACCTTTACCTATATTATTTCCTATCATTATTGAAGCTGCAATTGCAATTCCTTGGCCACATATTAAAAATAAGCTATTCATAATTAAAGAAATTTGCATAGTAGCAATTGCTTCAACACCAAGCAATGCATAGGCCTTAGAATAAAAAGTCATACCCAATATCCATAAAAAATCATTTGCAATTACAGGGGTAGCCTTTTGTATATAGGATTTTATCATAAAACTTGAGAATCCAAATAATTCCTTTAAAGTTGATTTAATTACATTATCCTTAGAATAAATCATATAAGTTAAGTAAAGTAATTCAACTCCCCTTGCAAAGGTTGTTCCTATTGCTGCTCCTGAAACTCCCATTGAAGGCACACCTAATTTCCCAAAAATAAATATATAATTTAGTATCCCATTGAAAAACAAACCTATAATACTTCCTTTCATAGGAAGGGATGTTTGCCCTGTACTTCTTAAACAAGTTTGGATACTAACAGAAACAGCTGTTAATATATAACTTAAGGATACACATTTTAAATATCCAACACCTAGGGATATTACTTTTGCATCACTTGTAAATATTCTAATTATATATTTAGGATATATAATTGCACCTATAGCAAATAATATTGAAAAAGCAACTGCTGAAATTAAAGATAATCCTAAATATTTTTTTATGTTTTTTATTTCTTTTCTTCCCCAAAACTGTGACATGAATATTCCTGATCCAAAGGCACAACCTGTAATAGTCATAAAAAATAGCAAATAATATTGGTTTGCAAGACCAATAGCTGCTATTTCAGAAACTCCCAAATGACCTACCATTATATTATCTAGTAGATTTAAGGAAGCTGTAATTAAATTTTGTAATATTATAGGTACTGCTAATATCATTAATGACTTAATGAATTTATTGTTTATTTTTTTCATTTTTTCTCCTTTACTTAACAATAAAAATAGCAAGTACATGGGTTGTCTAAAGTCGCCCACCTGCTTGCCTTTGTATATATTAACCTTTTTTATTTAATTAGTCAATCTTATTTAATTTTTAGTGGATTTAACAATTTATATATAGTATTGCTATTTATTTTTTGATATAATTAATTAGTATTAAATATTATACAAATTATAGATAATTGGAGGATTTTATGGGATACAAATGTAGTGAATATGAAGTTTTGGAACTTGTATCTTTTGTTGGGAAATTATACTTAAAAAATGGAGCTGAAGTTTATAAAACTGAAGAAATAATCTGTAATGTTGGACAACATTTTGGATATAATGTAGAGACATTTTCCACTTTAACTTGCATAGTTGTATCTCTTTCTGGAAGAGACAAGGAATATCGTTCCAAGGTAACTAGAATAAATGCTAGGGATTTAAACATACAAAAACTTCATCTTGTTAATAAACTTACAAATGAGATAGATAATTACACTTATAAAGATTTTTACAGGGAAATTTTAAAGATAAATGACAATTATTTTTTAGAATTTCATAGATATGTAATTGGATGTATTATTGTTGGAATATCCTTTGGTATTGTTTTTGGAGGAGGAAAACCTGAAGCAATTACAGGGGGATTTGGAGGATTATTTTTAAGTTTAGCCACTTCACTTTTTAATAAATATAATATCAATGGTGTTCTTGTTAATATTGCAGGTGGTGCTGCTTGTACAACTGTTGCATGTACAGCAACTTATTTAGGATATACAACTAAAACATCAATTATTATTGTAGGTTGCCTTATGATTTTAGTTCCTGGTCTTGCCTTTGCTAATTCAATGAGAGATTTTATTGCAGGGGACTTAATAGCTGGAAGTTCTAGATTAATGGAAGTTATCATGATTGCCACATCTCTTTCTGTTGGAGTTGGACTTGTTGCTAAAATTTTCACTTTAATGGGAGGTGTAATCTATTGATAATTCAATTTATATTTTCAATTTTAAGTGTTATTGGTTTTACAATAATATTTAATGTTAGGGGAAAAATTGCATTCTGGTCTGCTCTTGGAGGAGGAATTGGTTGGATAATATATTTATTTACTAAAAAAATTGGATTTTCCCTTGGAGTTTCCTTTTTTCTAGCTGGATCTTGGATAACATTTGTTTCTCAATTAATTGCAATATACTTCAAAACCCCTGTTACCTCAGCTTTAATTCCAACATTAACACCTCTTGTACCTGGAGGAGGAGCATATTATACAATGTTTTACCTTTTAAATGAAGATTATGATCTTGCTTTGACAAAAGGTACAGAAACTATTGTTGTTTGTGGGGCAATTATTCTAGGGTTTCTAACTGTTTCTGAAATATTTAGACTTTATCTTTTAAGAAAAAAAAGAATAGAAAAAATAAAAAAACAGTAAATTTAAAATTTACTGTTTTTTGTCTATTTAATCACAACTTCCACAGGACAATGATCTGATCCTAGAATTTCATTATGAATTTTAGCTGACTGTAATCTATTTTCCAAAGATTTAGAAACCATAAAGTAATCTATCCTCCACCCTGCATTTCTTGTTCTTGCACTGAATCTATAAGACCACCAAGAATATTGTTCTATTGCATCTGGATAGAAATAACGGAAGGTATCTATAAATCCATCTTCCACTAGATTAGTAAATTTCCCTCTTTCTTCATCTGTAAATCCTGCATTTTTTTTATTTGCCTTTGGATTCTTTAAATCTATTTCCTTGTGAGCTACATTTAAATCACCACAGAAAATAACTGGTTTTGATTTTTCTAAATTTTTCAAATATGCTTTAAAATCATCTTCCCAAATCATTCTATATTCCAATCTTTCCAATTTAGTTTTAGAATTTGGAGTGTATATAGTTACAAAATAAAAATCTTCATATTCTGCTGTAATTATTCTTCCTTCTTTATCGTGTTCTTCTATGTCCATTCCATAGGTAACTTTCAAAGGTTTTTTCTTTGTAAAAAGTGCTGTTCCAGAATAACCTTTTCTCTCTGCATAATTCCAATATTGATGATAACCTTCCAGTTGTAAATCAATTTGACCCTCTTGTAATTTTGTTTCTTGAAGACAGAATATATCTGCATCTACCTCATTAAAAAAATCTAAAAATCCTTTTTTTACACAAGCTCTAATACCGTTCACATTCCATGAAATAAATTTCATATTCCCTCCTAGTAATTTATAAGTTAAAATATTTATTCAAGTAATTTCCAACTCCGTTATTTTCATTGGAATCTGTTCTTTCTTTAATCTTATTTTTAACTACATCCTTTGCATTTTCCATAGCCACTGACAATCCTGCTTCCTCTAGCATGGCTAAATCATTTTCATTATCTCCAAAAGCCATTATGTTAGCAAGGGGAATCTTACAATCATCTGATACTATCTTCAAAGCATTTCCCTTGTTACATTGAATATTTACAATATCCATTATGTTATCCCCTGAAACAAAGACATTAACAACTTCTGAATACTTACTTTCCACATAATCCCTTAAATTTTTCAAATAATTTAAGTCCCCATAAAAAACCATTTTTTCAAAATCCCTTGCAACAACATTTTTTTTGTCCTCATTTGAAATAAAATTAAAATTTCTTTTTTCAAGGGCAAATTCCTTATAATATTCTGTATCAAGTTGGGAATAGCATATATCCTTTCCTGCTGTTCCACTATAGTTTATATTCATTTCAGTGGCCCTTTGTAAAATATCAAGGGAAATATCCCTGTCCACTGTTTTTTTATAAATTATTTTTCCATCCTTATAAATTTTAGCTCCATTTAAACAAATATAGTAATTTATATTTGTAATATCCCTTGTTAAATCCTTTATACTAGTATAATCCCTTCCTGAAGCTACTACAAATTCTAACCCTTTTTCTATTAAAGTATTTACTGCTTTTTTGTTTATTTTACTAACCTCTTTATTTTTATTTACAAAGGTTCCGTCTAAATCTGTAACTACTAATTTTATATTTTTATTTTTCATGATCCCTCTTTTCTTAAACTTTATAGTATAATTTTACCATATTATAGAAATTTCTTCTATAGTTTTAAAATTTTTCCTTGATACTTTTATTTATTAATTGTATACTAGGGGTAGTCTTTTTTATAAAAAGACTGTATTTTAGAGGAGGAGTATATGGAGTGTTATTTAAATTTAAAAGAAAAGGCCTATGACCTTATTAAGCATAAAATTATGAATGTTGACTTTAAACCTGGAGATTATTTAGAAGAAAAAAAATTAAGCGAACTACTAGATGTTAGTAGAACCCCTATTAGAGAAGCTCTAGCAAGGCTAGAATCTGAAATATGGATCACAAGCTTACCTAGAAAAGGAATGTTTGTAACTCAAGTTGATGAAAATATGTTAAACAGTATTTTCCAAGCTAGAAAGAATTTTGAACCAATTATTTTAAAAATGGCTTTTGCAAATTTATCAGAAATAAAATTAAAAATCTTTAAAAAAAGATTTGAAGTTTATAATTCTCTGTCCCAAGAAGAAAGGGATAAATTAGATAATGATCTTCATTTATATTTCTTAAATTCTGTTGACAATGTATTTGTAAAATCTATGATGAACACAACATTTGAACATCTTATTAGAGTAAGAAAGATTTCCTTTGATAAGAGGAGCATGGAAAGAATATACACATCAAATGATGAACATATTCATATTATTGATTTAATATTAGCAGGGAAAAAGGAAGAAGCTATTAAAGCCTTTGAAGATCATATAGAAAATTCATATATTTATTATCTTGGATTACTATTTTAATAAGAAAGACCTTGGCCTAAAGCCAAGGTCTTTTATCTTATTTATTTATTTTTTCATTCATTTTGTATAAAGTATATATTCCTCTGATACTTAACTTAGAACTGCAAACATCTATTTCTTTAACTTTTTCTTCCATTATTTTACTAAGACCACCAGTTGCAATAACAAAAAAATCTTCTCCAACTTCCTCTTTAATTTTTTTAATAAGATATTTAACTTGCCCTATATATCCGTTAAATATTGCACATTGGATTTGTTCAACTGTATCCTTTCCTAAAACAGTATCTATTTCACGATAATCAACCTTTGGAATTCTAGCTGTTCTTCCAAATAATGCATTAAAAGTAGTTCTTATTCCAGGAAATATTCCTCCCCCAATATAAACATTCTTTTTTAAAACTTCATAGGTTGTAGCTGTTCCAAAATCAAATATAATAAGATTCCTATCTGGATATTCCTTTAAAGCCTGTACTATATCTATTATTCTATCTGGTCCCATCCCCTTTGAATTATTTCCCTCTTCAAAGACAAAGGGCAAATGTTTATCCATATCAATTATAAATATATCAATATTAAAATATTTCTTTGCAAAAAATTTCAACATTTGGGTTACCATGGGCACAACAGATGAAACCATCATTCCCTTTATTTCATCTATTTGAATTTCATTAACCTCAAGCATACTTTTAAAAAAAGTAAAAAATTCATCCTCTGTAGTTTTTTCATCAGTTGATTTTCTAAAAGTTTCCAAAACAAAACCGTCATTTCTAAGTATACTGGTACACATATGAGTGTTTCCCACGTCAAAAACTATATACATTAATTATCCTCACTTTTATTATAAAATTTTGTCAGCCATTTCTTTAGCTAGTCCTTTTAATCTAGTTATTATTTCTTCACTTGGAGCTCCCTTTGCTTCAACAGATTCTCCTACTTTTTCTATTCCCTTTGTTTCCTCTGCAAATTTTTCTAAACCTTTAACTCCTCCACCGCTCCACATCATATTTCCAAATATTCCTAAATATCTATTTTTAATTCCATAGTTATTTAATTTTGATATTAGGGGTACCATTTTAGGATAAACAGCTCCATCGTGAGCACAGCTTCCTAGTATAAGTCCTTGATATTTCCAAATTTCTCCTATAATTACTGAAGAATCTGTTTTAGAAACATCATATACTCTAACATTTTTAACTCCACATTTAAATAATTCTTTAGCTACTATTTCAGCCATTTTTTCTGTGTTTCCATACATACTTCCATAAGCTACTATAACTCCCTTTTCTTCAGGAATAAAATTACCCCAATCAGAATAAAGTTTTATAACTCCAGGAATTTTATTTCTCCATAAAAGACCATGGGAAGGACAAATATAGTCTATGTCCAATTGGGATAATTTTGAAATAGCTTTATTTACTTGCATCCCATATTTTCCTATTATATTTGCATAATATCTTCTCATTTCAGCTTTAAAGTCATTAAAATCAACTTCATCATCAAATAATCCCCCATTTAAAGTTCCAAAACCTCCAAAAGCATCATTTGAAAATAATATTTTTTCTGTTTTATCATAGGTTACCATTGATTCTGGCCAATGTACCATTGGAATAGTTGCAAAATCTAATTTATGAGTTCCTAAATCCAACTCATCCCCTTCCTTTACACATAAAAATTTATTTTCATCAAAGTCATGATAAAAGGCTTTTATCATTCTTAAAGTCATTTTATTTCCTACTATCTTAACTTCTGGGAATAAATTTATAATTTCTTCCATTGCCCCTGAATGATCTGGTTCCATATGATTAACAATTAGATAATCAATTTTTTTATCACCTATTACATATTTTACTTTATTTAAAAACTCTATGCTAGATCCTGATTCAACTGTGTCTATTAAACAAACCTTCTCATCATCTATTATATAAGAATTATATGTTACCCCGTGAGGTAGTGGTAAATAATTTTCAAATCTTTCAGTTTTTCTATCGTTTACACCTATCCAATATATATCTTTTCCTATTATTTTCCTCAAATTCATCTAATCCCCCTTTATAGTATTAAGCAAATTTTCTTTACACTTAGGTAAATTCTATATCATTTTAAAATTTTTTACAATATTTTTCTACTATTTTTTTAAATAATTCAAATATTAACCATAAAATGATATAATCTAGGATATATTATATTAAATACGTATAAACTTTAAAGGAGATAAAATGAACCCTATACTATTTTCACTTGGAAAAATTAAAATAACTTATTATGGTCTTATGTATGCAATATCTTTTTTACTTGGAATTGAAATTGCAAAAAAATACGGGGAGAAAAAAGGTCTTTCCCCTGAAACAATAGAAAATTATGCATTTATTGCTATGATATCAGGATTAATTGGAGGAAGAATATACTATGTGATTTTTAACTTAGACTATTATCTTGCTTATCCTGGAGATATTCTTGCTGTATGGAAGGGTGGTATGGCAATCCACGGTGGTATTTTAGGAGGTATCATTGGAACTTGCATATATGGTAGAATAAAAAAGCTAAATCCTCTTCTTTTAGGAGACTGTGTAGCTGTACCTCTTCTTCTTGGGCAGGCTATTGGTAGAATCGGAAATCTTATGAATGGGGAAATTTATGGTGTTCCAACTTTTACCCCTTTAAAATATATTTTTACATTGAAGCCAAGATTTTATGAATGGTTTAACTATTACAACTCTTTGTCAGTTGATGGAAAGGGAGCATTTAAAGAACTTGTACCCTGGGGACTTGTTTTTCCAAACTCTTCCCCTGCTGGAAGTGAATTTCCAAATTTACCCTTGCATCCAGCAATGTTGTATGAACTTGTTTTAAATTTAATTGGAGTTTTATTTCTTTGGTTCTTTTTAAGAAAAAAGAATTATAAAACTGGAACCTTGTGGTGTAGTTATATAATAATTTACAGTATTATTAGAACATTTGTTAGTTTCTTTAGAGCTGAGGATCTAATGTTTTATGGATTTAGAGCTCCCCATGTAATAAGTATTATATTAATAATTATATCTAGTTTATTTATATACAAACTAAATAAAAAAAATTAGGAGGAT
>Ga0172378_10007402_pt1 | contig 10217 bp, 8 predicted proteins | sample GrowelOW332metaG_FD_119755 | JGI IMG/M metagenome (GOLD analysis project Ga0172378, IMG submission 119755) | Groundwater microbial communities from an aquifer near a municipal landfill in Southern Ontario, Canada - Pumphouse #3_1 metaG | ecosystem: Environmental > Aquatic > Deep subsurface >... | reverse complement strand
TAAGGCGTCTTGTGACATCGCCGGCTCCATCCGGAACAGAAGGAATGCGGGTAATCCGAAGTACTCCGTAACGCATGTATAGCTTAACCATGTGCTTGCGTAGACTGACAGAAAATCCAAGTTACCCAACGGACCGTACACGGAACCGGATACTGCCCTTATATCATCGGCAGATATAACGGTGAAATCCTACGGTTTTCCACCACGTTTCTTTACGCCTTGATCAAAAACCGGAACTTTTAGAAGGCGTCTAACACTCCGTTACCGGACAAATCTGTCGAGTACCGCATAGGCTTGCGGCAACTACGTTTGATTTCTCCGTTTCAGGGATCACTGGGTTTCAGAAAAATTTTATAATACGTTTGTTCCAGTTTCCAGACTCCTGGGGAGAAGAAGCCGATCGCAGGCAGGTAAAAAATCAGGGTTCCGGCCAGGTCGAGAACGCCGGTGGTGCTGATCGTCCGTCCGCACCAGGCTTTCTGTGGAATGTATCCCGGCATTTCAACATAAATAGCAAAAGAATGATCTCTGCGGACACGAGTTTTCACAGGAGAAACAAAGTGAGAACCGTCGATGTCCACCTTTGCTCCGGGGGGGATCGTAACGACCGTCAGCTCCTCATGGTGTGGCGCAAAAAGCGAACAACCGCAGGCAAAGTACAGGCAAAAAAAGCAATAGACAGCGACTTGCAGCACTTGTTTCAGCATAATTCAAAAATCCTTCAAGGCAGGTTCTGTGATTTGCTTTTGCGGCAGGGAATCGCGCAGGTAATAAAGGACGCTAATCAAGGCAAAGATCACGATGAGCTGTCCATAATTGACGGCTTGTTTCAACACCCATTCCAACACCGATTGCAAATAGATCGCAATAAGGCCGCCACAAATACCTACCGGCAAATAAAAAAGATCATGCTTTTCATAGATTGCCAAATTACGATAATTCAGCAGGAACATATAGGCAAACCAACATAGCAGTGCGACAAGCGCGAGCCAGCCGCATTCTGCGCCGGTCAACAGATAGACGGTTTCCACAATTCCCCAGTTGACGTCCAGTCCCCGTTCCAATTTTACCTGATCTTCCTCAAGATGGCCGCTATACTCATATGGCGGGCGCATCTTCAAATTCCAATTATTGATACCAACCCCGAGAAATTGATCTTTCATCATACGAACTGCCGCCTCTGCCAGTTCAATCCTAGTGTTTTTTGATTGAATGGCAGCGGTATTGAAGCGACGGATAATCATCGGCAGAAAAAGAAGTGTTGCTGCCATTCCAATCGCCAGAACTAAAACGACAATTTTTAATTTCCGGATACTGAAGCGGTATCTCAGTGAGAGAAAAATGGTTACTGAACAAGCAATCGGATAACAAAAAATAGCTCCCCTGGAATAGCTGACCACTGTCGAAGCCGTGGTAATCATAAAGAGCATGGCAAAGATATAAGACTTCAAGAAACTTCTGCAATTCAACCAGCCGGCCAAGAAGACCGGTCCAATCAGCCCCAGATACATGGCCATACTGTTCTGATGCGGGAAGACTCCTCGAGCCTGCCAGACCCCCCCCCAATATTTATCTTTAACAACCACCAAAAAAGAATATAATACCAAAGCTGCCATACCCCAAATGGCAATTTCAAAATTGCGGGAAGAAAGAAAATAGTTATAAGCAGCAAGAAACAGCAACATCATCATCGCCATTTTCCATAGTTCAAAAAAGGAGATCAGCAGATCATCCGCGTTAACCATGGAAAGAATGGAAAGAAAAAACAGGATAATATATGGCGTCAGACCCGGAGCCAACAGGCTGAATTTAAAGCCGCTCAGTAGCAAGCTCAGACAGATGATCAGAGCCCCAAGATAAACTGCAGAAACCTCCATTCCACGAGCAGTACCCCGATATTCCCTCATGGAAAAAAAGTTTACTGAAGTCGCATCAAAAAAAATTGGGATCACCAGCATAAAAAACAAAACCAGCGTCAACAAGCGCCGGTCCAGTGCGCCAACAAATGCAATAGGGATGATCATCATCAGGAAAAATAAAAAAATTAAAAATTTCAATTCCATTTTTCTGACCGGAAGGACTGAAACGCAGCCTGAAGAAACGCTTTCTCAAAAAGTAAAAAAATGTTTAAAAGAACACAAATGCAGGTGTTTTCATGAAACCGGAGAGCGGACTGCTGGCAGGGGTACGTTGCGCTGTTCCTCTGCTGCACGCGTTCCCCACGGGCAGGTTTTCGTTTTTTATCCCGATAACATTCCAATAGTCGTTTACCGTGTCTTTACGACTTGCAATTTTTAGTCATTTTTCCAGTCTTGCCACCAATGTACCGGCATAACCAGCGCATTGGCCAGCTCTGCAGTAGGCAACAGTTTCCGGATAAAGACGTTGTATCCCGAGATAGCATCTTTTGGAATATAAACAATATCCCCTGCTTCCAGCGGGACATTCGGCTTCTCTCCTAGAAAAATCGCCTGCAGGTCTGCCCGGTAGAATTTCAGATTTCCCATGCCTCCGCGCATGATTACAGCATATTCCCAGTGTTCGTCCTCCAGACCACCCGCATTGCTGATTGCCTCAATCAGCCCCATGCCGGGATTCCAGAGCTGGAAGCGGGGAGTGCGCACTTCACCGAAAACCGAAACCATTTGTTCGGTACGGGCAGCAATATGGATATAATCGCCTTTCTGCATACGAATATTATGCATGGGGTTGCCCCGTATAATGGCTTCCGAAAAATCGATTGGTAAAATTTCTGTTCCGCGCACAAAGTAGGAATTTTTGAAATCATAACTTTCGAGATCCCGGCCATCAAAGAGGCGGTAGGATCCACCACCCGCTTGGGCGAACAAATCCGCCAGCTTCACATTGCCATGCACCGAGTAAACACCGGTATGAAGTACGGCTCCACTAATGGTTGCAGTCTGCGACCGAATTTCCGTGGGTAGAATTCCGACCACTGGATTTTTGATATATTTTGACAGGGCATCCTGTACTTGTTCCACGGCCTGTGGGATGGTCAATCCGGAAACTTTGATCTGTCCGACAAACATCAGGGCGATATAGCCATCCGGGGTGACAGGCGAAACCACATCAAGATCAGGATTATTATAAACCTTGATCGTGAAAAGGTCTCCAGCATCAATAAAATATTCCGGATAGGGTGCACTAGCGATTTCTTTCAGGCGATTCTCCCTGCGGGTGATTTCCTCCGGCAACATTTTGGATTCTTCCAGCATTTGCGTCGAGGCATCCGGCAGGGATTCATAAACATGTTTGCATCCGGACGAAAGCAGCAATCCTGAAAATAGCAGAGCCAGGAGGGGGAAAAGCCTTTGATTACTTCCAATCATTTTTTTTCACTCCTGTGAAAATACAACAAAGTTGACTGGCTAGGTCATTTTTTATCTTTCCCAGCAGACGGAGCACGCTACGTGGTGTTGTCTTGAAGCCAAACAAAAGCAAGCAGCAATCCGAAAAATCCGTCAATTGTTGGAAAATGAGTTCCTGGCCATTCAGAGCCGTTTTTCGGCTGATAACAATAAGATCGTAATGTTTTTTCAGGAGATTGACATCCCGGGTGAGGATTTCGATTTCGGAGTTGAGCAGCAGATTAGGATTATTAATGCTGAAGAACCCCAGTCCGGGGTTTTTCTTTTCCACGGCCAGCAGTTCTTCTTCCCATTTTCCCGGATTGCTTTCAATGGTTGAGGCATTCGGATCCTTCTGGAGATTCGCATAGGAATCACAAATCAGATTAAAATGCCGCATCCCATTCATAGCGAAATTAATATTCATCAGGGCACGAATTTTCTCTTGGGAGACGGTTCCAACAAACCCGGCTTCAAAAAGGATTTTTCCGTCACCCAAATAATCTTTCAATTTAAAAAACAAGTCATGCGAAATTTCCAACAGATGATCCTCATCCAAAGAACTCGTTTCACTGTTGGGGAAGCCTCCCAGGCAGTCAATATTAGTCAACAAAGAAATTTCATTCATAAATTCAATTTTTCCCCAGAAAAAAGAGGCTCCGACCCAGAGCAGAGCCATATTGAAGACAAAGAGACCGGCGAGAAACAAAGCGATAATGGTTTTTTTCAGCAAGTTGCTTTGCGTTGACTCCGCAGAACTGGCGGGTTCCAGAACGATCAATTCCTGCGGAACAGAAGCGAGCAAGGTTTTCAGAAGCGGGATATCCAAATCTGCTTTTTTCATTGCATTTTTGACGGAATTAATTTTATTATTGAGTTTATTCTCTTCCGCTATGGCGACCAGGAGATTCTCGGACTGTTTATTATTTTGCTTAAGTTCCTGTTCGGCGATCTGGTACTGCTGGGATAATAAGCCCAGTTCTTTGGTAAACAAAAGCTTATTTTCCTTCAGTTGCCGGAGTGTATAGGGAATCTCTGGGTCTAGGGAGGAAAGATTTTTTTCTTTGATAAAGGCCTCTTTCTGCTCGCTTATCAGCTGTAATTCCGCCATATTTGCCTTGACTTTCGGATTCTGGTCAGTAAACAACTGGCGGGCTTTCAGTAAATCCCGATTCAGACGCTCTTGTTCGGCAGAATAATAACTGATGGTATCGAGATAATCCTGTGTATTCGGATCGATGTCTTTCAATTTTTCATTAATATCCGCCAAATCCATCTGCAAATTGGCAATTTTGACTTTTAGTTCAATCAGGACATAAACTTGTCTGCTGATCATTTCCCGCAGTGTATTAATTTGCTGTTCCGGCGTAGACAAACTGACTGGATCGAGCAATTTCTGCATTTCCATTTCGTATTCGGCCACTTCTTTGAGTCCGACCTCTTTCTGTTTTTGCAGATAATCCAGCCGTTCGGTCAGATCGCCGATGCGGAATTTCTGAAATTCAGTAACTACTAGGGAGACAACAGCTCGGTTCAATTCCAGTGCCTTTTCCGCCGTTTTGCCTTTCGTGGAAATCAGGAAAAAGTTCGATTTATTCTGTACTGGAAGCACTTCGATCAGCTTTTCCAGAGCGCTTTCCTGGCCCGGTGACATGCCCAGCTTGGCCGCCACTGCTCTACGGATATTGCTGCGGGTAAACAGCTCTACGACCAGCTTCGCATCCAAGGAACTATACTGTTTAATCTCTTGCGGATTATATACTAGACTCGTATAAGCGACAAAACGGTCGGGCTTGCTGAGTACTTGTTGCCAAAAAAAAGATTCCAGCAGGGCAAATAGGACAATAAAAAAAACAATAAAATAAGGGATTTTTTTAGCGAAGATTGCCAGAGAAATTTTCTGTGCTTTTAAAGGATCAAGGTCGCTTCCTTCATAATCCTGAAAGTTTTCATTTGCTGCTAATTCTGCCTGCATATAATTCTTCCATGATCAATTAAATACCCCCCAGTGTTTTACAAAGTCTCGATAGGACTTGGCAAATCGAAAAAAAACGAAATTAATATAGTTTCCATCGATCGGCTTTTCAAATAGGAAATCGCATAATTCCAGCAATACTCGCAGCAGGGGCAAGGTCGTCAGTTGTCTCAGGGGCCATGGGTGTCCGGTCTTCAACAGCCAACGCAGTGCATTTTTCAAAGGATTACCATATTTAAAATGTGGCGAATTCAGAAAAAGTTGTTGAATTTCGATGACGTTCTGTACCGAAGAGCCGCAGTGCTTGACAAGCGTGTCGTGGAGGCTTTGCTGCCAGAGTTGGCGTACTTGTTCGCATCGAAACAGCAAATCCGTCGAGAAATCGGGTTGCGGCAGAGCTTTAAAAGCCAGCGATTGGGCGTACCATTCAGGAAGTTCAGGGAGCCGTTGCTGTTGCAATTCTTTCAGAGCTACCAGCCGTTCGCTGCTTTTCCAGCAATAACGATGTTGTATCAGCAACAGGGCATCTCCGCAGCCTAAAACCGTTTTATGCAGATTCCGAACGGCGAAATCACGTTGTTCGTCATTCATACCTTCAGCAGACAAAATACGCTCTGCAGCAAACAACAGACCAGCACCACGATTCAACAACAAACGGAACCCTTCCAGTACAGACAAGTCTTCTACTCGCAGACGAGGCAACCCCTGCAGCACATCGGTCTCACCGAAAATTTGCTGATGTCCCCGCAACAATTCTTGAAACATCAAGGTATCACGAATTCTGGCAAGCCCGGCTGGTGTTTTCGCGGAGGAGAATTCCACTTCGACCTGTAGCATTTCTGTCCACTTGTACTGCAGCTTCTGCAAGGCACGATTGATACGTCGGCAATGCCAGAAGTTTCTGCCGACGACAAACAAGTCCAAATCGTTATACAGGCCTCTTGTACCATCCGCCTTCAGAGCGACTCCTCCATCACCTCGGCCATAGCCACCGCCCAAATACACAGCCATCGGGTGTTCTTCCGGTGGCAATGCCGCCATATCCGCAGCGATTCCAGCCAGTGCACTGGCCAATTTTTTTTCGACCGCCGCGTCTGCGATTTGGGTAAAATGGAAAGCTGTCATTGTTTCATTTAACGGGGAGAATCATCCGATCGCATGACATCTGTGACGAACAAGCGATTAATCAAAGATTTAATAATGATGGACAAACGCATGTAGAAATTATTATGCAGACGAAAATAACTGTCATCCAACGCACGTTGAACCTCGTTGCGAGCAAGTGAAAAACTATCCGAATATGAAAACACGGCAGAGTTTTCCGGGAGAACGGAATTGCCTACCAACAGCCGACGAAACGCTAAAACCCTCAGCAACCCGGGATACCGATCCAAAGATAATTTTTGGAACAAACGGCTGTTTTTACCAAAAAACCACTTGCAGAAGCGGGCAAGCAGATAGAGTGGGGTCATACAGAAAACCAGCAGGAAAGCCAGCAGAAAGTCCGCCAAATAGACGGCATCCAGATTCCAGATATTTCTCATAACGCTGACAAAACAATCCTCTTCGATCAGAATAAAAGCCTCTGTAAAAGGATCGATAATACGCTGAGCACTGACAATTTTATTGACCAGTTCCATGCCTTCGCCAATAAAGGAATGGTCAAAAATGATGCAGGACTTCAAATAGCAATTATTGTCGACGATGACATTTTGGCCAATGATGACTTCTCCAGCCAGCTCACAATCTCGTTGCAGCAAAACATTATCGCCCAGTAGAACTGGCGCTGCAATATTGACATTGGGCATAATGACATCATTCATGCCGGTAAAGACTCCGTCTTCGACCTTGTAGGCCGGCAAGGTGTAATTCGCTTCCTGGTGCAACACCCGAAAATTAAGGTAAAAGTAATCTTGAATGGAATTGATCGGGGTGACTTCGAGAGGCAAGCGACAAATACGGCCATTTTTATAAAGGAAAACCCCTTCACCGGTATGATCATCCTCCTGAATACTTGCGAAACTAATGGTATTGATTGTCCGAATATCATAATGCACAAAGAGGAATCCGGAAATGATCAGCAGGGGATCCTTCCCACAGTAATCACTATGACGGAGCAGTAACTGCTGCAGATCGCGGCCAGACTGTCCCCCACGATAATCAATTGTCAGGGGCCATTTATTCATCGCCTGCAGGTTTTGCGACCACTGCAGGTCAAAGTTAAAATCGATAATACGGACAGATTCCAAGCCCAACTTGCTGCACAAATCCAGATAATATTCTGCCAAAGGCTTGCCAGCCACTGGTAGAGTATACAGACTGCAATCCGGGAAAAAATTTTCTGCCCAGCTGCTGGCCGCCGTATTGATATTGAAAATTCCTCTCATGCTGTTCAGTATGCTCCCCGCCCAATAAATATTGCCGGTATGGTTTTAAAAAGGATCCAGAGATCCTGCAAAAGTCCTTTGCTGGCAATGTATTCCTTGTCCAGTTCGACTTGTTCCTGGAAAGATGTTTCACTGCGTCCGGAGGTTTGCCAGATACAAGTAATTCCGGGACAGACATTGAGCCGTTTGCGGTCTTCAAGAGTATACTTTTTCACTTCGGAAGGGAGAGGGGGGCGCGGGCCGACCAAGCTCATATCGCCGAGCAGGACATTGAACAACTGGGGCAACTCATCGATGCTGAATTTGCGCATCAATCGCCCAACTCTGGTTACCCGGGGATCATTCTTCATTTTGAAAAGAACACCGTCTACGGATTCATTATATTTTAACAAGTCTTTTTTCAGGGTATCGGCATTAAAACACATTGAGCGAAATTTCAGAAAATTAAAATGCCGTCCATACTGGCCAACCCTGATTTGCTGATAAATGATCGGCCCTTTTGAGTCCAATTTGATAAGAATTGCCATCAATATCAGGAAAGGAGATAATAAAATAATTCCGAACAAGGAGACAAAGAAATCAAAATACCGTTTCAAACGGTTTGACAAAGCGATCGTCAGATTCCAAACCAACATTTTAAAATTATGACGACGCCCGCCAAGCATCCTCCGTTGCAAGGCACGCAGAATCAATTCATTGTCGTGTATTGTTATTTTCTCTGGCATCGCTAGATCCCAACGCATTTGCGGGAAAGATTCGCATTTTCCCTCTGAACAAACGAGCGCACCTCCCCTAAAATGCAAAAGAGCCGGTATTTCCAAAGCAAGCTTGTTTTCAGTCTTCGGGGCACAACTCGGTTGCTGCAGAACTCAAGAGGCGGAGAATTTCTTCGACCTCAGTGAAGTTTGATGTTTGCGCTGCGCTTTCCAGGCTCAGGCAGAGCTGATAGACTTTTTCATGTCCCACATTCCCAGAACAGCCTTTCAGAGAATGAGCCGCCCGATATAAGCCATCCGAGTCTGTTTGTGCCAAACAACGCAAAAATTTTATCTGATATCCTCGAAAGGTCTCACAATACTCCTGCAGCAATTCGGAGATGATCTCCGGATCATCAATCCCGAGATTTTCTTTTATGTAAGTAAAAAGCTCATTTCTTGTAGTCATCTGCGCTTCCTCTATTTCATTTCCAAGCCAGTTTGTTCTTCACTCACCACAAACGTAGTTTCATTCATTCCCCAATAATGTTCCCGTGTAATTGTTTCAGCAATCTGCAGGATGATGGGCAATCCCCTGCCACTCATGTTCCGTTGTTCATTCAATTCATTCAGCAGAGTATCGGCGTCTTTGCCGGACAAGCCCTCCTGATAATCCCAAAATTTTCCATGATCAATGACATTGATCAGAAGCCGCTTTTCCTCGAGGATCACTCGTAAAATGATTCCTTTGCGTTGTGCCTGATTTTTTCCCAGCCCATGTTTGACGACATTGGTCAGAAATTCACTCAACAGAATTTCCACTCTTCCGGACCAATGCAGATTTCCCGTCCTCTCGCAAAGGATTCTGGCGATATCGGCAACGGCTTCTTCGATTTCCAAGATGCTCGCCGGAATATAGCGAAACAGGGTTGTCCCCCCGGAAAGATTGTTTTTTTTGATCGCGAAAAGGAAGATATCATCGGACGGATAATCATAGCCAATTTGTTCGATCGCATTTCGAAGCCGGTAAGGAATGGAGATGACATTGGCATTTTTACTTAAGGATGCAATCAATGGTAACAGAGCCTCTTCTCCCAGAAAATCATCCGGGTTGCTTTTCGATCCGATGTCCAGCAGGCCGTCGGTATAAGCAATAAATACCGTTTCATCCGAAAAGTCGACCGTGATATTATCCTTCTCCGTGTATTGTGTTTTATTGGATATCCCCAAAGGCAGGTTTCCGCGTTTTTCAGGATTGATGTCACGAATTTCTGAAGACTCGGCATCGAGGCAAATAATCCCAGGATGACCTGCAGTTTGATAAACGAGCTGATTGATGCGAAAATCCCAGATCGCCACCAGGCAGGTCATATAACTACTCACGCCAAACTGATTGCAAAGAAAGTCATTCAACTCCGCTAGAATTTTGTGTACCTGGATATCTGTGATGGATTGCCCGAACCCCAGGCGTTTGATCAGAGTTTGAATAGGCGACATACAAAGAGCAGCGTGAATGCCGTGTCCGGCGACATCGCCGATCACCCCAAGGCAACGATCATTGCCCAGATCAATCCATTCAAAAAGGTCTCCACTGACTTTATACATCGGCTCATACAGATAAGAAGCCGCATAACCCGGCGTCAGCAAACACCAGTCCGGCAACATCATAAGCTGTACCTGGCTGGCCAAGGTCAAGTCTTCATCAATGCTTTTCTGCAAGACAGCAACATCATCAATACTTTTATACGTCGCCAAACCCTGATGCAAAATATCCAAAAGCGTTTTCTTGCTG
>Ga0172378_10007401_pt1 | contig 10217 bp, 11 predicted proteins | sample GrowelOW332metaG_FD_119755 | JGI IMG/M metagenome (GOLD analysis project Ga0172378, IMG submission 119755) | Groundwater microbial communities from an aquifer near a municipal landfill in Southern Ontario, Canada - Pumphouse #3_1 metaG | ecosystem: Environmental > Aquatic > Deep subsurface >... | reverse complement strand
TTTTCGGCAGCACCCCAAAAGTTAATAAATGCGGGAAGCCGACATAAACAGTCGGTAAAGAAAATTTAACTTGATTATCAGCCACCTTCTCAATCGTTACGCCTAAAAATTCTTGTCGCCAAGGCGAACCATACGCGGAATTAATTAAAAGATTAAAAGTAAAAACAACATCATCGACAGTTAAATTTTCACCGTTATGCCATTTAACATCGGGACGCAAAGTTACTACAAATTCTTTATTATCAGTCGTCTCAATCTTCTCAGCTAAATCGCCAACTAAGCGACCATTGGTATCGTATTTAAAAAGACTGGAAAAAATTAATTGAGTTAAATCTTGATCAGCCGGACGACTATCACTGTAGAGCGGATTAATCTTGCGTGGATAACCGACTACCCCCTCATAATAAATACCGCCCACTATGGGCTCGGGGGTCGTGTGTTGTCGCCAAAAATAAACCGCTAAATAACCTAAACCTAAAATAACGAGAATTAAGGCAATCCGAATCAGCCACTTCTCCTTAGGGGTCAGTGTCTTTTCTAGATGCTTCATCTGATCGGCAGTCGGAATTTTGGAAGCTGCCAATGAATAAACAAGATTCTTATCCGCCTTTTCTTGCGCTAAACGCAAGCGACGCTTAGTGGTTAAGCGTTTAGATTTAAAAATTTTAGCTAAGCGGTGCTTAGTTTTTCCCCAAGCCGCCGCTAGTTTTTTTTTAGTTTTACGATATTTCACGAGAACCGGATTTAAAGAATAATTCCGAGCACGGAAACAACAAAGAATAATACCGCCAAAACGATGGTGGCAATGAAAAGCTTTTTTTCTAAACCGCGCTTAGTTAAATAAACACCACCCGAACCGCCAAAAGTGGAACCGAGTCCAGTCCCCCGATTTTGGAGCAAGACTGCTAAAATCAGGAATATAGAAATGACTAATTGGGCTATTTTAATCCAAGTCATAGTTTACTTTTTTACGGTCGCCACGATCTTTTCCAGTACTGATTTATTATTGACCGCTAGATCAGCTAAAACCTTGCGATCAAGATCAATATTTTTCGCCTTCAAAGCTCCCATGAATTTAGAATAGGAAATACCTTGTTCGCGAACAAAAGCACTAATCTTAATTTGCCACAAAGCTCGACGATCGCGTTTCTTTTTGCGTCTATCAGTATAGGCATGTGCTCCCGCTAAGGTGCGCGCGGTTTGAGCTAATTTGATTAAATTTTTACGACCCCATTTATAGCCTTTAACATCGGCTAAAATATTTTTGCGTCTTTTGACATGAGAGACTCCTCGTTTGACTCTAGGCATACAGTGTCAGCTTGTTCTTTTAATTATTTAAGTTGCGCTAAAGTTTTGACTGTTTTAGTCAAAGATTCTGTTAGCGTGATATCAGTCCGCTTGGCACGTGTAGTTTTACCGGCCTCACGAAAATTATTATGCGCTTGCCCGGATTTCCGTTTCAGCACTTTTTTTCCGCCCGTTGCTTTAAAACGCTTGGAGGTTGCTTGATGCGTTTTTATTTTTGGCATATTTCAAGAAAAAAACAGGCTTAAACCTGGTTTAAGGGCTAAGATGACTTCTTATTCACCAATACCATACTAAACCGACTCCCTTGTTTTGTCAATGGTTGTTCCGCCTCAATATTTAAATCAGGATTCGCCTGTAATTTAGCTAAAAAATCATTCATAATCGCGGCGGCTTTTTGTGGATGCTGCCGCTCCCGACCCTTAAGCGGTAATTCTATTTTGATTTTATCCCCTTTGCTTAAAAATTTAATTGACTGGTTTAGACGTAGCTCTAAATCATGATCGCTGATTCTAAAAGAAAGTCTAATAGCTTTAACATCTACCCTCTTTTGTTGCATTTTCTGTTTATGAGCCTTTTTCTCGCGTTCATATTTAAGTTGCCCCAAGTCAACAATTTTAGCCACCGGCGGATTAGCCTTAGGGTTAACCTCCACCAAATCTAAATCCACCTCTTTAGCCATCGCTAAAGCTTCTTTGGTGTCCATTACTCCTAATTGCTCACCCGTTTCATCAATCAAAAAAACCTGCTCCGAAAGAATTTTTTCGTTAGACTTAAACAAAATAACCTCTTTTGCTTCGGTGCGGTGAAATTTAATACGCATGATTTTTTTCTAATAATAATAGCTTAGTGCTTTCTTTATAGCTAAAAAAGCCAATAAAGTCAAATAAGAAACTAAAAAAGGAGCGGGTAAAGGGAATCGAACCCTCCTCTCAAGCTTGGGAAGCTTGCATAATAACCACTATACGATACCCGCCTAATACCACCATTTTAACCCGATTAAATAAATTAACCAAACATGAACAGGATAAAAGATGTAGAAAAAATGCTTAAGGGCTGGAGTGCTTTTGCCACGCTGGCCGTTATAAAGCCAGAGGAAAGGTAAGGAAAAAATCATTAACCACTGATATTGCGGAGTTCCCGAAGCATTAACTCCCCAAAAAATAAATTGCCAAATAAAAGCCCAAAGAATAAAAGCAGCCGTTAAGGCGCCCCAGTGCTGACGGAAAAAATAGAAAATTAAAGTTACCCCTAAAAGCATCCACGACCCCTCAACAAAAAAGAAAATAGCGACAATCATCGGTAAAGAAAAAATAGCCAGCAAATTAACTTTCTTTTCTTTTAAGGATTCAATGGCCATCATCAGGGCAACTGAAAGCGCTAATGGCCAAAAAATATTAATATCAATCAGAACTGGTGCCGGTAAAAAATGATTGAGCAGAGCTCTTCCTACATCCATTATTACCGCCCCTAAGATTAAACGACCCAAGTAACGCCCGCGATTACGAGTATGCCAAAATCCTTCTACAATTAGAAAGAAAAAAATTGGGGCCACGATTCTTCCAAAACAACTAAACCATTCCGGAACACCAACCCAAAATAATCGCAAATGATCCAAAACCATTAAAGCAGCGGCTCCAAACTTTAACTGAGTGGCGTTAAAAATTTTTTTCATAATAAAACAGGGCCGAATCGGGCCCTGTCAGTGAGCGGGTAACGAGAATCGAACTCGTCTCTCGACCTTGGCAAGGTCGCATAATAGCCACTATACGATACCCGCATCTGCTATAGATATATAGCAAATCTTCGTTTAAAAAACAAGAACAAAAAAACAGGGCTGCAAAAACAACCGAGTGCCGCGGGCGGGAATCGAACCCGCACTGTGTCGCCACAACTGGATTTTAAGTCCAGCGCGTCTACCAATTCCGCCACCGCGGCTTTTTAACTAACAAAACGAAGGTGGAGATGATGGGAGTTGAACCCATGTCTAACGAGTTTCCTTAAATGCTTCTACAAAATTAGTTCGGTTATTTATTTTCGCTTCTTATCTAATTAACCGAACAAAATAATAAGAAGTTAGCTTTCATTGTTTTCGAGTTAGCAAAGAAAGCATCTGCCAACCCTACTCTCCATAAATAACACCGGTAACTAAGTCTGGAGAACTCTTAGGCCGATGGTTGTGGCGTTTAAGCTACAACAGGAGCATAGCTTGGAACGAACCAAGTGAATGCTTTTGCTTTTTTGACGTTTGTCGTTTTGAGTCTTTGATAACGCGGTTGACTCGCCGCGTTTTGCACATTTGAGGGAATGGTCTCATTATCGAAAGCCCGACATCCCCTGGCTTTTACCGCTGTTTTAAGGCGGTCTTAATCTGACGGTCTATATCCCGTTTTTTGAGAGCTTCACGCTTATCAAATTTACGTTTTCCTTGCGCTAAAGCCAACTCAACCTTGATTAAGCTATGCTTAGTATATAGTTTTACGGGAACGAGTGTCAAGCCACTCGACTGCATCTTTCCAATTAAACGATCAATTTCTTCTTGTCTTAACAATAATTTTCTCGAACGAGTTGGTTCATAGTTATCTAAGGCACCAGCATAACGATAACGAGAAATATGAGCACCCACTAAAAATAAACTTAAGCGCCCTTTATTTTCTTGGATTGAAACGAAAGACTCTTTTAAACTAACATGCCCATCCTTAATAGCTTTAACTTCGTGCCCGAAAAGAACTAGCCCGGCTTCGTAAGTTTCGAGAAAGTTATAATCAAAACTAGCTCTTTTGTTGGTCGCCAGTACTGGCATAATTCCATTCTTTTAGGCGTTTTAAAACCTCAGCGTTTTCCATGACGCTTTTAACATAGCGGCGATAAGAAAGGTCATCAGCCATATTTTTTAAATCCTCATTGTCGGGGTGTTGCGCTTTTAATTCGGCAATTTTATCACTAATCTCTTCTTCTTTTATTTCTACCTTTTCGGCCTTAGCCACCTGTTTAATAACTAGCGAAGCCTTCACCCTTTTAAGAGCGCTGGGGGCTAACTCCAAAGTAAAATCCTGCTGATTTTTTCCCAAGTGCGCTAAATAATCAGTTAGGGTGCCTCCTTGTCTTTTTAAATCATCTTCAATTTCATGAATCATGTAGTGAGTCTCATTATTAATCATTACTTCCGGAATCTCACCAAACTTCGCATTATCAATAATCTTATCAATCATTTCTACCTCCAAGCGATTAGCTTGCTGTCGTTCTTTGTCGGCCACCATATTTTCCTCTAACGCCTTTCTTAAATCACTTAAATCTTTAAAATTGAAACCGGTGGCTAAATCATCATTAATTTCTGGCAGTTGGCGCTCATAAACAGACTTCACTTTAACCTTAAAGGTCACTTTTTTGCCAGCGATATTTTTCTGATGATGCTCTTTGGGAAAATCTAAATCAAACTCTACTGTTTCCTCAGATTTCAATCCTAATAATTTTTCGTCAAAACCAGGAACAAAATGATTCTTACCAATAATGACCGACAAGTCTTGAGTCTGACCACCTTCAAGGGGGACCTTATCTAAAAACATTTCAACATCAACCATTAAACGATCGCCAGACTTAGATTCTTTTTCAGAAAGGACCTCACTGGCTCTTAACTCTTGTAATTCGGCGACACTTTTATCGATATCAGCAGCAGGAATTTTGATTTCTGGTTTTTTTATTTCCAAATCTTTATATTTCCCTAAAGTTACTTCCGGCATTAAAGCGGCGGTCACTTTATATTCTAAATCATTGCCAGGGGCTAATTTAGTAATTTCTATTTGTGGCTGCCCGACCGTTTCTTGATCTTTTAAATTTTCTTCCATCGCCTGGTCAATGGTTTTTCTAATCGCAATATTAGCCGCTTCCTCAAGTATCGCCATTTCACCGACTTGCTGCTTAACAATCTCTAAGGGCGCTTTTCCAGGGCGAAAGCCTTCAATTTTAGCAGTCTCGCTAATTTTTTTTGCTCCCCTTTCTAAATAAGGAGTAAATTCGACCACTTCCAAAACAACGTTTAATTCTACCTGGCCTTTGTCTAAATCTTTTTTGGTAATTTTCATATTTTCTTTAAATTATCAGGCTCCGGACCAAAAATTAGGGCCACCAGCCTTACTTATACAGGCTTAACTATAAACACTTAAGCACTAAAAAGCAAGTATTAACCAGGATTTATCTTGACATCCTCTAAAAAGATTATTAAAATCAACTGTTCTTTTAGTACCATAACATTTTAAATGGAGGACCCCCAAATGAAAAAAGAAAAAGAGGAAAAATTGTTGCAAATCTTATTTGAAATTTTCGTGGAAAATCTAATCCAAGACCGCGAACTCATTGATTGCCGCGGCACGTTTAACAGTAACCGCCTGAAAAGTATCGCCAAGAAAATTGGGATACCTAATACTGAAAATTTGTACATGGCCATTTCCTTGTGTTGCAGCCGAATTTCCGAAACTCCCGTTTCACGAAAAATGGCCCCCGGGGAAGAAAAGAAAATTTGGTTGGCGGCGGTAAAGACCGTAATTAAAGGTGATTCCAGAGCAGCTTTGTCTTGTTACCAAGAAAATGCCAGACAGCTCCGTTCTGAAATAAAAACAAAGGGGCTGATTATCTCTCAAAAGGAATTCAATGAAATTATCCGCCCTATTTATTTAGAAGCGGCAGAAGAAGTTCTTGTTTAACATTTTAAAAACCCCCTGATCTAAAAAGATCGGGGGATTTTTTTATCTAATAATTATTTTTTAACCAAGAATGATGCTGACTAAGAGTAGGGCGACAATGTTTAGAACCTTAATCATGGGGTTGATTGCCGGACCGGCCGTGTCTTTATAAGGATCACCAACTGTGTCTCCGGTAACCGCCGCCTTATGAGCGTCTGAGCCTTTGCCACCAAAATGCCCAGATTCAATATACTTTTTAGCATTATCCCAAGCACCACCACCAGAAGTCATCGAGATTGCCTGGAAAACTCCGGTCACAATTGAACCAACTAAAAGACCAGCTAAAACTTCTAAGCTGTTATTTCTAAAAATAACGGCGAGAATAATTGGTGTTAATACTGGTAAAAGAGCCGGAACAATCATTTGCTTAATAGCGGCCTTGGTAACGATATTAACGGTACGTCCATAATCCGGTCGGTCACTACCCTCCATAATACCCGGCTTTTCCTTAAATTGAGCGCGAACATCCTCCACCACTGAGCCAGCAGTTTTGCCAACCGCTTGCATTGCTAAAGCAGCAAAGAGATAAGTAACCGCCCCCCCAATAAATAAGCCAATTAAAACAAAAGGATTATCAATTAAGAATTCGGCGTTGCCATTTTCCGCCACAATTTTATGAGTAAAGTCGGCAAACAAAACCAAGGCTGCTAAAGCCGCAGAACCGATAGCATAACCTTTAGTAACCGCTTTGGTTGTATTTCCAACCGCATCTAAAGGATCGGTGATGTTTCTCACTTCATCGCCCATCTCCGCCATCTCCGCAATACCACCGGCATTGTCAGTAATTGGACCGTAAGCATCAATAGTAATAATAATGCCCGCCACTGATAACATTGCCATCGCCGCCACCGCAATTCCGTATAAACCGGCTAACGAGTAGGCACCAAAAATTGCAAGACAAATAGCAATAATCGGCCAAACGGTGGACTTCATCGAAACCGCTAAACCGGCAATCACATTGGTGCCGTGACCAGTTTTAGAAGCTTCCGCTATTTCTTTCACGGGAGCAAAGCTGGTGGAAGTGTAATATTCCGTAATAACTACCAATAGGCCGGTAACTACTAAACCGATAAGGGCTGATAAGAAAATATTTAAATAATCAGTGCCCCAAAAATAACGAGAGACAAAATAGAAACCGAGTGTCGACAATAATCCGGAAGCAACAAGCCCCCTATAAAGAGCGCCCATGATATTTTGTTTTTTACCTAAACGGATAAAGAAAATACCAATAATAGAAGCAATGATTGCCACTGCTCCTAAAACAAGCGGGAATAAAACTATATTTTGATTACCACTAAAGGCAAGAGAACCTAAAACCATGGTCGCAATTGCGGTCACGGCATAAGTTTCAAATAAGTCGGCGGCCATACCGGCACAATCACCAACGTTATCACCAACATTATCAGCAATTACGGCCGGGTTGCGCGGGTCATCTTCAGGAATACTAGCCTCTACTTTTCCGACTAAGTCGGCGCCAACATCAGCCGCTTTGGTGTAGATACCGCCACCTAAGCGAGCAAAAATAGAAATAAGCGAACTGCCAAAAGCAAAACCAATCAGGGCGGTTAGATCACCGGTCAATAAATAAAAACCCGCGGTGCCTAGTAACGCTAAACCAACAACGAGCATTCCAGTCACGCTACCACCACGAACGGCGACATTTAAAGCTTTTTGTAAGCCTCCGCGAGCGGCTTCAGCGGTGCGCACATTAGCGCGAACACTGACAAACATGCCGATATAACCAGCAACTGCGGACAGACCGGCACCGACCACGAAAGCGATGGCCGTTTTCCAACCTAAAGAAGGAATAAACCCGATAATTAAAGTCAGCGCCACCGCCACAATGGCGATAGAGCGATACTGACGATTTAAGAAAGCATTAGCGCCTTCTTGAATCGCTTGCGCGATTTGCTTCATCCGGTCGTTACCGGCGAACAATCCTAGAATGTGCTTAATCATCACCAAGCCATAAATAATGGCCAGGGCCGCACAGCCGAAGATAATCCAAAGGATAGTGTTAGTCATACTTTTTCTGTTTCAAACCGCCAAGCGGTTTTTTTATTATATTATTCTTTAATGTCTTTTTTTGTTTTAGTACTGGCCTTTTTGGCGGTTTTTTTCTTTTCTTCTTTTTTCTCTGCCTCAACCACTTCTTCTTCAATTTTCTCTTCATCCTCGCTAACAATAACTTCTTCTTCCAGAGAAACTTTCTCCTCATCCTCACTAGCCACAACTTCTTCACCGTCAGAAATAATATCAATTTTCCAGCCAGTTAAATGAGCGGCTAAACGAACATTTTGCCCACTCTTACCAATGGCTAAGGATAACTTATCGGGATCAACTTTAACGATTGCCTTATGTTCAGCTTCCACTAGTTCAATATCAACCACTTTAGCGGGAGCTAAAGCGTTAGCGATAAACTTCTCCGGGTCTTCACTGTATTCAATAATATCTACTTTTTCGCCACCTAATTCACTAATAATTGTTTGGATGCGCGATCCACGCTGGCCAACACAGGAGCCGACCGGATCAACATTCTCTGCCTCGGTCCAAATCGCCACTTTAGAGCGAGAACCGGCTTCCCGGGCAACCGCTTTCAGCTCAACCAAACCATTGGCAATTTCGGGGATTTCCAAATAAAAAACTTTTTTAAGGATTTCTTCGCTGCGGCGAGATAAAATAATTTCCGGACCCCGGTGCCCTTCACGGACTTCTTTAACATAGACCTTATAACGATCGCCAACATCATAGCGCTCACTATAAATCTGCTCCTCGGGGGGTAGTAAGCCGATAGTTTTGCCTAAATCAACAAAAACCAAACGGCCTTCGCGGCGCTGAATAATACCGGAAATAACTTCACCTTCCTTATCTTTAAACTCACCAAAAATCATATTGCGCTCCATTTCTCGGAGTTTCTGGATAATTACTTGTTTAGCGGTCTGAGCGGCCATGCGACCATAACTTTCGGGGATTGGCAGCTCAGTCACAATCTCATCACCAATCTGAGCACCGGCTTTTAAAATTTTCGCCTCTTTCAGCTGGATATCGGTTTTGGGATTAAATTTTCTAATCTCCTCACCGTCAGCATCAAGCTCTGGCTCAACATAAACCGGCTCCTCTTTAGAATTTTTATCAACCGGCCCATATAGACGCTTGAGCATTTCCACTTCCTCTTGCTCCGGTAAATCCTCCACCACCGTTTTAATATCAAAAATTTCGCTGATCGCTGTTTCCGGATCAAATTTTACTTTAATATTTTGATTTTTTTCACCATAATCCTTACGATAAGCAGCTGCGAGGGCGAGCTCAATCGTATTGACAACAGTATCATAATCTAAATTTTTTTCTTCACAAACCAATTTAATGGCACTTGTTAATTCGGACATAGATATTTAATTAGAGAAAAAGCTAATTGTGAAAACAACTAGCTTTATTTATATAATACCAGTTTTCTAAGAATTGTCAAAAAATCACCAGAAATTTTTACACTCCACCGCTCCATTCGTCGTGGTCACACAAACCAAGACATTGAGAATATAATAGGCTATTCCCCAGGCCGCTAAAACAATGACTAAGCCAACCGCCAGACTTTTAATATTACCTAAAGCTTTGCTCATTTTATCCTTGTTCCCCCCCGAAATCATATACTGGAAGCCGGAAACAACCAACAAAATGACGGCGATTAAAGCTAAAAAGCCTAAGATAACATTAACTATCTCTAAAATTGTTTTTTTGGCATCCTGAGGTTTTTTGGTATTATAAGCCTGCCCACCAACCTCTTGTAAAAGTGTTTGTTGATTAAGCAAAGAGTTGTCAGCCAAGACCGGAGCACTAAAAAATAAAGCGCCAGCCATTATTGTCCCTAGGCTTAAAATGCCAATTTTTTTCGAAAGTCTCATATTTTTGTTATAATTTTAACACTAATCATATTATAGTTAAAAAAATGCCTGCTGACAAACCGACCAAGCTGGCCACCAAGGTCGTTTATAATACCGCCATTCAAATTGGCGGTAAAATTATTTCAACCGTTATCGGTTTAATTTCTGTAGCCTTAATAACTCGTTATCTAGGCTTAGAAGGATTTGGTAATTACACCACGATTATTGCTTTTGTTTCTTTTTTTGCGACCTTAGCGGATCTAGGCATGACTTTAGTTACCAGCCAAATGATTAG
>Ga0172378_10007400_pt1 | contig 10218 bp, 7 predicted proteins | sample GrowelOW332metaG_FD_119755 | JGI IMG/M metagenome (GOLD analysis project Ga0172378, IMG submission 119755) | Groundwater microbial communities from an aquifer near a municipal landfill in Southern Ontario, Canada - Pumphouse #3_1 metaG | ecosystem: Environmental > Aquatic > Deep subsurface >... | reverse complement strand
GGTCAGCATCTCCTCGCCTGATCTCAACCAGGGAAAGCAGATTGCCGGACTCGTGGATCAAGGGCGCCCCTGGCGCCAATGCCTGCTCAGCAGTGGTCACAGGAGTCTCAACCTGATAGACAACATTGATGAGCCCAAGAAGCATGGTGGCATTCTCGTAGGTGTCAGCCACGACAAGGGCCACTGCATCTCCAACGTAGCGGGTATAGGAGCCGACTGGAATCAGAACATCCCAGTCATGGACAATCCTTCCGATCTTGTTGCATGGCACATCGGAAGCTGTGAAGCAAGCTATGAAGCCATTCTGGCCTCTGGCCTTTGAATCATCTATGGATAGGACCTTGGCCCTGGGATAAGGAGACCTGAGAGCTCTGGCATAAACCATGCCATCCAGGCGCAGGTCATCGCAGAAGCCGCCCTCTCCAAGGGCCTTCCTGATGGCATCCAGACGCACAGGGCTATTGCCGACAGCGACATTTCCCTCAGCTTTCTCTACTCCATTGTCACGGTACTTGAATGCAAGCTTCACAGCCTCGATTATCTTCACATATCCAGTGCAGCGGCAGATGTTATTGTTAAGAGCCTTGCGGATCTCCTCGTCAGAAGGAACCTGGGCGCTTGAGGAAAGAAGGCCCTGGGTGACCATGAGCATTCCTGGAGTGCAGAAGCCGCACTGCACAGCTCCTGCCTGGGCATAAGCCTGGGCAAGGAGATTCCTGCGCTGAGGATCCAGGCCTTCCAGGGTAGTTATAGACTTGCCCTCAAGCCTTGACAGCCTCTGAATGCATGACCTGGCAGGCTTCCCGTCTATAAGGACGGTGCAGGCTCCGCACATTCCTTCGCTGCAGCCATCCTTGACGCTTACAAGCCCTAGATCATCACGGAGGTAGCGAAGCAGGGTCTTGTCTTCATAGGCGGTTTCATGCTTGTCATTAATAAGGAGAGTATAGGCCATGGCTCCCATATTCTGATTCATGCATAGGATTATGTCAATTACAACGGGGGTTCTACAAAGAGAGGCAAGGTGGTAGGATTATCCTATGAAATTCAATTTGCTGGACAAGTCGGACTCTCTTGAGATAAGGGACAAGGAGGACAGGATGATCTTTTCCTCCAAGGGTCACTGGATCACCCCTCTTCTTCAGGCCAGGCAGATTCTTGCAGGCCAGGATCTTTCACAGTGCATGCTTTATGATACAAAGGCCGGAAGAGCCGCTGCATGCCTGGCGCACAGCCTTGGCATAAGGACTGTGTGCATAGGCCTTGTAAGCCGCTGGGCTCTGGACTACTACCTTTCACGTGGCATGACTGCCTACTACGACCAGGTGGTGGACAGGCTTGCCTGTAGAACCGAGGACCTCATAACAGCCGAGATGGACGACCAGTCGATACTGGCGCTTATCGAGAGCCTGAATGCATGATATCTGGAACCCCTGGCATGGGTGCGTGAAAAAGAGCGAAGGCTGCGACCATTGCTACATGTACTATCTTGACGGAATTCGCGGGCAGGACGGATCTGAGATCTACAAAAGCCAGAACAACTTCGACTACCCTCTTCACAAGAGAAGGGATGGGTCCTACGCCATCAGAAGCGGCGAGCAGCTGCGAGTCTGCATGACAAGCGACTTCTTTCTTGAGCAAGCCGACCAATGGAGACCGGATGCGTGGTCAATCATAGGCCAGAGGCCTGATGTCATATTCTATCTTCTTACCAAGAGACCTGAGAGAGCAGCTGGCCACATGGCCAGGTTCTGGGGTGATGGCTGGGATAACGTGAGCTTCAATGTGACCATGGAGAACCAGGAGAGAGCTGACGAAAGGATCCCCTACCTTCTGGACATAAAGGCCAAGCACAAAGGCATCATGGTCGCACCCTTCATAGGCCCTGTGAATCTTGAGGAGGCTCTCAAGACTGGAACCATCGAGAAGGTGGTCGCAGGGGGCGAGAACTACGACGGCTCAAGGCCGTGCAGCTATGACTGGGTCCTTGACCTGCGAAAGCAGTGCATCAGGCACAACACCACATTCTGCTTCATAGAGACAGGAAGCCTCTTCATCAAGGACGGCAAGACCTATCATCTTCAGGACAAGACCCTGCAAAGCCAGATGGCTTTCAAGTCAGGCACCTTCTACCAAGGCCGAAAGGCAGAATATGAAATCAAGGGCGATCTTGGGCTGCCTATGGACAAAAGCCAGCTTTACAAGCCCTACTTCAACAGCCATCGCTGCAGCATATGCGGCTCAAGGCCAATTTGCAACGGCTGCTCAAGATGCCAGAGATGCCAGAGAGGATCTGTCTAGTACCCTCTTCTAGAGTGCTGGATCAGGTTCTCATAGCGTTGAGCCACTGTCTCCATAAGCTTGCCTTTCCATGGAACGGGTATGGTCTCAAAGGCCTTCTGAGCAATCTTGTCACGATTCTCCTTGCTGGATTGAAGGAAGCTCTTCACTGCCTCATAGACGCTCTGGTTGTCATCCTCAGCAAGAAGGCCATTGACTTGATCCTGGATGACCTCTGCTGCGCATGAGCCCTTTACTGTCAGTGCAGGGGTATGCATGTTTGCAGCCTCTCTTACCACCATGGGCGCATTATCATAGATTGATGGGAACATGAACAGCTCCGCTATGCTGTAAAGGCCATCAAGGAGCCTTGTGCTCTGGATGTGGCCTGTCATCTTGAAGCAATCGTCCAGGTCGCACTGGTGGGCCAGGCTCCTCACGGCTTCCTCGTCTGGACCTCTGCCTGCCAGCACAAGCTGGAAAGCCATGCCTTCCTTCTTGAGCATTGCACAGGATTCTATGATTCGCCTGAGGTTCTTCTTCCAGTTGATCTGACCTACAAACAGAAGCACAGGCACATCTGGGTCAATTGAATAAAAGCTCAAGGCCTCCTGGGAAGCTCCCTCCTCAAGGGTCCTGAACTCGGTTCCATTGGGCATGACCACAGGCTGGCCCTTGTAGCCATAATCCTTCAGGGTCTGTCCTGACAGCTCAGAGACAGCCCACACCTCATCGCAAGCATTGAAGAACTCGGCCACAGCCCTGGCACCGAGGCTGGCTATGGTGTGACTCCTTGTTGTCTGCAGGATGTCGTCATAGAACTTGGAATGAAAGGTGCCTACCAGAGGAATGTGATGCTTCTTTGCATAGCTCAGTCCAGCCCACCCAGCGAAAGCTGGGCTATGGACATGGCAGATATCCAGATTGATGCGCTTGATGCGCTCATCAAAGTGAGGATCAAGGCCAGAGATGCCTACTCTATAGGGAAGCTTCCTTGAGATAGGGGCAGACCAATAGTCAACAATCTCGTAGCCAAGCCCGCCTCGGTAGCCGGTATCATCAACTGGAACAATGGCATAGACCTCGTGGCCCATGCGGCTTAAGGTTTCGCAATAAGCCTTCACCACGCGTCCCACTCCATCAAAGACCGGTATGAAAGAATCACTGAACTCACCAATCCTCATATTAGGCTCCTTGACTCCAATATAATATGAAAAGAGGAATATGGCAAATGTCTTATATAAAGCAAGGGGAAAGGCTACCCTTTCCCCTTGTCCTTATTATTGTCTTGCTAGGCTACTTGCAGCAATGGCAGCAGCGTCTTGGCTTGGAAGCCTTGTCCAGGCGGGCCTCGACATCGTCAAGGACGTCCCAGAGAGCCTTGGGCATCTTGTCTCCAAACTCAGGATAATGGTTCTTGCGAACATCCTCAAGCTCCTTCTTCCAGCCTTCCACATCGACTGACAGAAGAGCCTTCATATCCTCTTCGCTTACGCCTTCCGGCCTGTCGATGGCATCGACTGTGGGCATGATCCCTATCGGGGTATCCACTGTCTTTGCAGTTCCATCGCAGCACTCGAAGACCCACTTGAGAACACGGCTGTTGTCGCCATAGCCTGGCCAGAGCCACTTGCCATCCTGGGTCTTGCGGAACCAGTTGACATAGAAGATCTTCGGCAGGAGGCTCTGGTCCTTGGCAGCTGCGCCGACATCAAGCCAATGCTGGAAATAGTCTCCTGCGTTGTAGCCGATGAAAGGCTTCATTGCCATTGGATCGCGCCTGATTCCAGAGGCGACATCAAGGGCTGCGGCTGTAACCTCGCTGCCGACGATGGAGCCAAGGAAGGTGCCATGAGTCCATGAGCGTGACATATGCACGAGAGGAATTGTGCTGGGCCTGCGTCCGCCGAACAGGATGGCTGATACAGGAACTCCCTTTGGATCATTCCACTCCTTGGCTACGCAGGGGCACTGCTCAGCTGGAGCTGTGAATCTTGAATTCGGATGAGCGGCAGGTGCCTGCTCCTTGTTGGCCTTGTCCTGGGTCCATGGATTTCCATGCCAGTCGATGACTGTGCCCGGAGCATCGTAGCCGATGCCTTCCCACCAGATGTCCTTGTCCTCTGTGAGGGCGACGTTGGTGAAGATGGTGTTCTTGCTGGCAGCTGCCAGTGCATTCGGATTGGACTTGGCAGATGTTCCAGGAGCGACGCCGAAGAATCCAGTCTCCACGCTCATCGCATAGAGCCTGCCATCCTTGCCGTAGCGCAGCCAGGCGATGTCATCGCTGAGAGTCTCGACCTTCCAGCCTTCGATGGTCGGAATGAGCATGGCCAGGTTGGTCTTGCCGCAAGCCGATGGGAAGGCTGCGGTTATGTACTTAACCTTGCCTTCGGGGTTGGTTATCTTGAGAATGAGCATATGCTCTGCAAGCCAGCCTTCATCACGTGCAAGAACTGAAGCTATGCGCAGGGCAAGGCACTTCTTTCCCAGAAGGGCGTTCCCGCCGTATCCAGAGCCATAGGACCAGATGACCTTGTCATCAGTGAAATGAGCGATGTACTTGTGCTCCATCGGTGCGCAAGGCCAGACGCCATTGTCAGCCTCTCCGGCTGCCAGTGGCTTTCCGACAGAGTGCAGGCATGGAACAAAGTATCCATCTGTTCCAAGATTCTCGATCACCTTGGTTCCCACGCGGGTCATGATGATCATGTTGCACACGACATACTCGCTGTCTGTGATCTCCACTCCGATCTTTGAGAATGCTGAGCCAACCGGTCCCATGGAGAAGACGATGACATACATCTTGCGTCCCTTCATGCATCCCTTGTACAGCCCTGTCATTGTAGCCTTGAGCTCAACCGGGTCAATCCAGTTGTTGGTCGGACCAGCATCTTCCTGCTTTGCACAGGATATATAGGTCCTCTTCTCGACTCTTGCTACATCGGAAGGATCACTGCGGAAAAGAACGCTGCCAGGCTTCTTTTCAGGGTTCAGCCTTGTAGCCAGACCGCTTTTTACCATGCCCTCGATGAGTCCATCGTACTCGGCCTTGCTGCCAGTGCAGACAACCACCTCATCCGGAGTGGTAAGTGCGGCCACTTCATTGACCCACTTGACAAGACCGGCATGCTTGATCTCGGATAACTTCATAAAATCTCCTTGGAGGAAGCTCTTCCTCTATTAATTTCTATCTCCAATCTACTATTTTTTCCTTGGACAAATCAAGCTAATACATGGAGCCATGCATGCGAGAGAACAAATTCACATAAAGGTCAGGCGGAACATCCTTGGGAAGCCCGAAAAGCAGGTCGGAATACTTGTTCAGCTTCTCGCGGAAGCTGAGCTGATGAGGCTTTTCATCAATCTGCTCTATGACTTCCTTTATGACTGAGTGAGCAGACATCAGCTCGACTGTTACATTGCGCAGCCTGCGGGCAAGCCCAATTATCATGGCATGGATGACTTCAGGGCTGCTCCTGATGAAGTCACCTAGCTCCGACGCCTGGACCTTCTCGACCTCGCTGTCCACAAGGGCCACAGCAGTGGCGTTTCGCGGCTCCTTTTCAAGAAGTCCCATCTCTCCCATGCAGCTCCCCGGTCCGATGTTTATCAGCTCAAACTGATCCGGAGTGCCGAAATCCAGGTAAAGGGCCATCTGGCCGCTTCGCAGAATATACATTGCATCGCTTTGATCGCCCTGACTGTAAAGCACCGCTCCTGCATTGATCTTCTCCAGCTTGCTCATATGAACCTCCATAGCCTTATTGTACTATGGAAATACAGTTATGTAAAAATTTATTTCTGCTGCCCCTCACCGCTTGACGATGATGGTGGTGCAGTCTCTCACCTTGGCCACATACTCCTGCCCGTTCTGGGCTAGCGGAATGTCATGCCTTCTTGTCCTGCAGCTTGAGCAGCTTAGCCCAAGGCCCTGGCTGCGCAGGCATGTGCGTGAAATGAACAGCGGGTACTGGAATGGACCTGGATCGAAGACAGCTGGACACTGGATGTCAGGCCTCTCCTCTGCCCAGCTGTAGGCAGCATCCAGCCCAAGAGCTGCAAAGGCGCTGATGTTGGCACAGTAGAGCCAGACGTCGGCGAAGAACCTTGTCTCTGGATGGGCCTTGGCAAGCTTGAGCTGGCTGACATTGTTCAGCCCGACTATCACTCCAGGGTTCTCTGCCATGATGGCCTCGATCCTCTTCCAGTAGGCCTGCTCTGTGGCAAAGGATCCAAGAGGGCTGTCTCCTGGGCAGAAGAGAACAGGCCTGAGGCTTATGAAGGCCTTGCCGTCGACCTGGGCTACCTCATCCCACATGGGCAAAAGGTCTCTTTGCGGCAGCTTGAAGCCAGGATCTGCAAAGGCAGCCTCCCTGGGAATATCCAGCTTCAGGCCTCTGATATAGTCTTGCAGGCTTTCATAGAAATCCCTTCTTATGGATTTCAAGACAGACAGCGGGATGAAGGACGGGCCGTTCTCATCGATGACCTTCATGGCGCTTGGCTTGAAGGTCCCGCTTGAGAAGACCTTGGAAAGGCCTTCCTCAAGACCTGCAGAGCTGGATAGGCTGACAGGAGCCTCATAGGCTTTCCTATAGCCACGGGCCTCAATCTCAAGCCTGTCTCCAAGCACCTTCATGATTATGTCAATAGGCTTCTTGTAAAGAGCCATGCCTTCAGTGCCGTACGACTTGGAATTGAGAGCATGGTCGCTTACCAGAAAGACTGGACGGCCTGACTCCATGCATTCGATGCTCCTTGGCTCGACGTCGATGGTGAACCTCTGGCCTGGGGAGACAAACGGCTTGAGCCCGCTTATGGCAAACTGGCAGCTTCTAGTGCCCTTGAAGCACAGAAGCCCATCATGGTTGCAGAGATGGCGGCTTGCCCTTATTGTCACAGAAGACCTGCCTAAGCTCTCGATAATGCCAGCCTGGATGCCTCTGTGGCCTGGAAAGTCGGTGTTGAAAAGGTCCTTCTCCCCTTCAAGGTAAGCGCTGGTTGACCTTCTGTCGAAAGCCAGCCTAAGAGCCTGGAGATCAGCCTCATAGAAGCTGTCCTCTCCATCAAGTATGTGACGGTAGAACCTTGCACAAAGCCCTGTATAGAGAGGGCTCTTCATGCGGCCCTCAACTTTCAAGGCGTCGATGCCCATATCGCTTAGGCTCTTGGCAAGAGGCCCTGCGCACAGGTCTCTCATCGAGAGCCAATAGCCCTCGCCAGAGGGGCTGTCCATCCATGACCTGCAAATCTGGGCGCAGGCTCCGCAGTTGGCAGAGCGGCCGGTTATTATGCGGCTTGCCATGCAAAGCCCTGAAAATCCATAGCACAGGGCCCCATGTATGAAGACCTTGAGCTCAACATCTGGACAGTCATTCCTTATGGTCTCGATCTCCTTGAGGCTGAGCTCCCTGGCAAGCACCACCCTGCTGAATCCAAGCCCTGCAAGAGCCTTGACGCCAGAGCTTGTGTGCACTGCAAGCTGTGTGCTGGCCTGCAAGCCAAGATGCGGGAAAAGCCTTCTCACCTGCCGCGCCAGCCCAAGGTCCTGGACAATCAAGCCATCTATGTCCAGCTCATCCAGGCTTTTGCACAGCTGAAGGGCTTCATCCAGCTGCGAGGCCTTGAGCAAGGTGTTGATGGTCACATATATCTTGCCGCTTGTGCTTGCCCTGAGCTTGGACAGGTCCTCGAGGCTGAAGTTCACTGCAGAGGCTCTTGCGCTGAAGCTCTTCAGGCCAAGGTACACTCCATCGGCTCCATTCTCAAAGGCGCTGAGTGCACAATCCAGGCTGCCCGCTGGCAGGTCAAGCTCGCTTTTGATGATTTTTGATTTCATTGACTCTCCATTTTCAATATAGCACAGGCCAAATCCCTGCTCAAGAACCAAGATACCGAACACAAGATTCAACATATTGCCATTTTTCGCAAAACCTCTTGAAAGACTTTCGATTCCCGACTAAAAGATTGGATATGTTTACGATGAAGAAGAAAATCAAGGTTGCTGTTCTTGGCTCGACAGGCGCTGTGGGCCAGGTTTTCCTTTGGATGCTCTCAAGCCATCCCTGGTTTGAGCTGGCATACATAACAGCATCGGCCACAAAGGCAGGAAGGACCTACGCACAGTCAGTTCACTGGGTGCTGCCCTTCGAGATGCCTGAGGCCATAGAGCAGATGACAGTCAAGGAGCTCGACATAGATGCCATGAAGCTTGCAGGAGTGAGAATCGTATTCTCGGCCCTGCCGGCAAACGTAGCAAGCGAGGCAGAGCCTCAGCTGAGAAGCGCAGGATTCTATGTCTTCTCCAACGCAGCCTCCATGCGCTACGAGGAAGATGTCCCCATCTTGATTCCAGAAGCCAACACAGGCTCGCTGAGCCTCATCATGAAACAGGGCTTCCCCAGGACAGGCTTCGTGGTGACAAATGCAAACTGCGCCACCACCGGCATGGCCACTGCCATGGCCCCGCTGCGCAAGTTCGGAATCAAGGCAATTCACGCATCCACTTACCAGAGTGTCAGCGGAGCTGGATATCCAGGCCTGTCGAGCTTCGACATAACCGACAATACCATTCCCTTCATCAATGGTGAGGAGGAGAAGGTTGAGAAGGAGATCAAGAAGATCCTCTCCATCAACCCCGAGGTCTACGTGTACTGCGTAAGAGTGCCTGTCATGTTCGGCCATCTGGAGACTGTCTGGATTGACTTTGAGCAGAAGCCCTCGATCGATGACATCATCCAGGCCTGGGAGGAGTCCACTGAAGCCCAAGGCCTTCCCTCCACTCCCGTTCACAGCGTGGTCTACAAGAGCGACAGCACCTTTCCTCAGCATAAGTACGCCTTCTGGGGCGAGCCTAAGGGGATGGTTGTCTACACTGGCAGGCTCAAGGAGAAGAACGGAGCCATTGGCTTCACCCTTCTGGTAAACAACATCGTCAAGGGAGCAGCCGGCGGCTCAATACAGAATGCAGAGGCCTTTGCAGCTCAGTATGGAGACCTGCTCTTCTGAAACATAAGCTCAATCAGCAGATATCATAGCTATTTTGCCAGATAGTCCTGCCAGGCCTGGCCCTGGATGTAGCCAACGACAGTCTGGGCATGATTGGAGCCGAAGTCATTGAAGGAGCCCACCATTACGGCCTTGGAGTTGAAGCTGCAGTAGAGCATGCCTGCATCAATGCTGAGGGACAGGCACCAGCCGTCGTTCAGGCAGGAGCATATAGCAGCTATGTCAGCCATGTCCTTGACCCTGATAAGCCGTATCTGTGGATCTGCATCGCTTAGGCGGCAGTCGCTTGCCTGGAGAAAGGCTTCTGAGCTAGGCAAAGAGAAGCTTGACGTCTGGTAGACATCCTCCTTTCCCATCAGAGCCCATGTGCAGCTTCCGATTTTCGAGAGAAGATCCTGGGCATCTGCGTAGGTCGCTCCATTGTCCCTTCCTCCATTGATCAGATGATAAGTGAAGGCCGGGCTCATGATATGTGTCCCGTCTGACACGGTTCCACCAGAGGAGGAAGCCTGCCATTGGACTGAGGATATGTCCCAGCCATGCTCGCGGGCCATCTCGTAGGTCATGATGTAGTATGCAGAGGAGAAGGCTACGCATAAGCCAGCAGGGCCCTGGTCGCCGCAAGGTGGAAAGAACTTGCTGGAGCTGTTATCCACAACTTCAGGAAGCACTGCCTTGCTCACAGTGCTGGGTTCAATTGTGAAATACAGCTTTCTGTCCTCATCAGAAGGCCTGAGAAGCCCAGTGCCATGGCCATCGACCAATACACTGGCTGGCTCGATTTCTGCCTGAAGCCGCCGGAAGTCCTCAAGGCTTATGGGAGAAGGCCCCACGGCTCTGGAGCTAGGCTTGTTTTCCTCAAGCTCCTGGAAGCTCAGGCTGACAGGAAGAGAGCTTGAAACAGTGGTGCTTGCTATCTGGGTGAAT
>Ga0172378_10007399_pt1 | contig 10218 bp, 6 predicted proteins | sample GrowelOW332metaG_FD_119755 | JGI IMG/M metagenome (GOLD analysis project Ga0172378, IMG submission 119755) | Groundwater microbial communities from an aquifer near a municipal landfill in Southern Ontario, Canada - Pumphouse #3_1 metaG | ecosystem: Environmental > Aquatic > Deep subsurface >... | reverse complement strand
TGAATGTATCGTTAAAAAATTATGAGCTTTTGTATTAGTAGTGAAAGTACTCAAGGTGAAATTATCAATTTCTGTTCGTACTTTTTTAGTTCTGCCTTTATTCGTTTTATTTTTAATTTCTAAGAATGATAATTGGGAGGTGATATAGGTGCGTATTCTTATTTTTTGTCGTTGCAAATGACGATTATGATGGAGCAAATACATTTCAGAGGTTGGCGTATCAAAATAAATAGTATCATAACTACTAACAACTTCTTCTTTAACTTGTTGCACGCGATAATCTGGCAACGCCATTTCTAATAATTGATTTAATTGTTGTACATTAGCCATGTATTTAGTGTCAATTCTGTTCATTAATTTAATCCCACTCATTTCCGATAAATCAATGGTTTCCATACCTTGTAATGCAGGCAATTGTGTCAGTAAATCGTGTGTCATAGAAGATGCATTTAATCTGAAAACATATACTCAAAGACTTTTACTGTTGCCAATTTTCCATTTGGTAAGTAATTGAATTGCTTTTGCTTGGTTCCATCGGAATTATATTCGTATTTACGAATACGAATTGGCTTATTACGATCGTCATAAACAACTTCCTTTTCAATTTTTCCATTGACATTATACTCGAACGTAATACGTTCACGTTGACCGTAAGTAGCATATTCTATTTCTTCAATCTTACGACCTTCCTCATCATACACCGTAAGGTGATCGAGCCACCGGGTTTTTGATTTAGCATCCGTATTCCACTCTTTGACAGTAAGATTTTTACGTTTAGAACGCTTAGCAAGAGTTTCAGGACTAACTTGAGCTACGGCAACCAAAGTAATGGTCAAACAAGCTATTAAAAATAAAATTTTGCGTTTCATGGTCTGTTTTTGGGGTTTATTGAAGATTATAGAATGCAAATTTACAAATTATTTTGTTTAATTTGTAGTTTATCGACCAATAGGCATTTTTAAGGGATGATTACCTTTAAACCAAGCCTAACCGCTTCTACTTCTATTCGAGTAGGAACTTGAGCGGCTTCACCATCGTAATGAAATGGTGTGTCATAAGGTATGTCAAGTACAATCCGTTCGCATTCAAATGTTTCAGTATACTTGATTTTATCAATTTGTTTTAAAAATAAGCGCGTAGCTAACCGTACCGCTCCTATCAAACCAAAAGGTTTGAGAATGGTAACATTCAATAACCCGTCGGTATAATTTGCTTTAGGAGCTATATAAGCATTATTCCCAAGTTGCTGAATATTAGCACAATTAATAATAAAAGCTTTTTTCTTTTCTATTTTGCCGTCATATTCAAGTGTACATTCCACTGGTTTATAACGAAAATATTCACGAATGGCTAACACAACGTAATTCCAAAATCCTCGTTTTTTATTTGTCGCAAAAATGCGGCTAATATGTGCGTCAAAACCTACGCCACACGTACAAAAAAATGGTACGCCATTAGCGGTTCCATAATCAATATATATCGTTTTCCCTTTTTTTATAGCTTCTACAGCTCTAAAAGGGAGTAGAGTAGATATACCTAAATCTCGAGCTAATCCATTGCCTGAGCCAAGAGGAAGAATAGCTAAAGCTGTATTGGTATGAATTAATGCACTAGCTATCTCATTGACTGTACCATCTCCACCTACCGCAGCTACAATCGAAATGTTATTAGCGACCGCTTTTTGTGCTAGTTCGCAAGCATGACCACGATGTGTCGTATATTGAAATTCTAAATCGAAGTTTTGAGCTAACATTTTGGTTGCCATTGCAATCCAGTTTGTTTTTCCCCAAGTACCTGATTTGGGATTTATTATAAAAACAATTTTTGTTCGCTCCATGTCTATTTTATTTTTAATTTCCATTGTATAATTTACAATTGCATTTGTCACTTTCCTTCAGCACCAAATTCCATTAAATATGCTTTAATAAAATCATCAATATTTCCATCCATGACAGCCCCAACATTTGAGGTTTGATAATTCGTACGATGATCTTTTACTCGACGGTCGTCAAATACATAAGAACGAATTTGAGATCCCCATTCTATTTTTTTCTTTCCTGCTTCAATTTTAGCTGTCTCTTGACGACGTTTTTCAAGTTCTAGTTCATACAATTGCGATTTTAAAAGACGTATTGCATTTTCTTTGTTTTTAGGTTGATCGCGACTTTCGGTATTTTCAATCACAATTTCATCCATTTCATTCGTTATTGGATTTTTAAATGGATAATGTAGTCGAACACCTGACTCAACTTTATTCACATTTTGACCTCCAGCACCACTACAACGAAACGTATCCCACGAGATATCAGACAAAGTGATTTCAATTTCAATCGTATCATCAATTAAAGGTACCACAAACACCGATGAAAATGAAGTCATTCGTTTTCCTTGAGCATTATAGGGTGATACACGTACTAATCGGTGTACACCATTTTCACATTTTAAATAACCATAAGCATATTCACCATCTATTTGAAATGTAATAGATTTAATTCCAGCCTCATCGCCCTCTAAAATATTTGAAATTTCTATTTTGTAATTATGATTTTCGCAATAGCGCATATACATACGCATTAACATTTGGGCCCAATCTTGTGCCTCTGTGCCTCCTGCACCAGCTACAATTTTTATAACTGCTCCTAATTTATCTTCTTCTTTACGAAGCATATTACGCATCTCTAAATTTTCAATGAGCGTTACACTTTTGGCATAGGCATCATCTACTTCTGATTCCGTCATAGCTTCTTCTTTGTAAAACTCAACAGCAAGTTGTAATTCTTCAACAGCTGATTTCACTTCATTATAACCTAATATCCAGTATTTAATACCTTTTACCTTTTTCATTTGCTCTTCAGCATTTTTCTGATCTTGCCAAAACTCTGGAGCTTGTGTTTTTAGTTCTTCTTCTTGAAGTTGTACTATTTTAGTATCAATATCAAGATATTTCTGTAAATCGTCTACACGATCAAATAAGGATTTGATTTGTTCAGTAGTTACCATATAGTTAGTTAAAAATTAAAATATTTTTTGGGGAAAATAGAATGAACGAATATAAGAACGATAAAAAGTGGTAAATGTATAACTAACATTTACCACTTTTTTATCTATGTATGAGCACTTCAGTGCTGTTTTTTATGAGGATAAGTGCGAAACCAGCTACCAATTTTTAATTTAATGACACCAAACAATGCTTCGCTAAAGATGCCACCACTCATTTTAGAAGTTCCTTCTACACGATTGACAAATATAATAGGCACTTCTTTAAGTGTAAAGCCACATTTATATGCGGTAAATTTCATTTCGATTTGAAAAGCATAACCTTTGAAGCGAATTTTATCAAAATCAATAGTTTCCAATACTTCACGACGATAGCAAGCAAATCCAGCAGTGGTATCCGATACGGTTAAACCAGTAACAATTTGTACATATTTTGAGGCGTAATAGGACATCAAAACACGTCCAATAGGCCAATTTACGACATTCACCACATTACCAACATAACGTGTTCCTATAGCCATATCAACACCTTTATGAGCACAAACTTCATACATATCAAGCAATTTATCTACGGGATGAGAGAAATCTGCATCCATTTCGAAAATAAATTGGTAATCGCGTTCCAACACCCATTTAAAGCCTGCAATATAAGCGGTCCCTAAACCTAATTTTCCAGTACGCTCAACCAGATGTAATTGATCAACAAATTCTGTTTGAAGTTGTTTCACAATAAGTGCAGTACCATCAGGTGAACCATCATCAATAATGAGAATGTGGAATACTTTAGGGAGTGCAAACACGGTGCGAATCATCTTTTCGATGTTCTCTTTTTCGTTGTACGTCGGAATGATAACGATTGAATCTGACATCTGTGCCTGTTTATTACGTTTAATACTTTTCAACCGACAAATTTAGTGTAATATACCGAGACAAAAAAATCTTTAACCGATTATTTTGTAATACCTTCTGTATTTGATAATCTATAATTTAAATTATTCAATAGAATATAATATGTGATAATTATGAGTCAATAAAATAATCTAAGTTGGCATCTAATTTCTAATAAAGTCTTATCTTTGTTGGAAATTTACGTAGATGACTCTCACACCTAACCATCAAATCATTCAACTTTACAAAGCTTCAGCAGGCTCTGGTAAAACGTATCGACTTTCGTATGATTATATATCACTGCTATTTCAAAATGCTGGAGATAAACATCCACATAGAAATACATTAGCTGTAACTTTTACAAATAAAGCTACGGATGAAATGAAGCGCCGCATTATTAGCGAACTTTATCAATTATCTATATCTGATTGTGCTTCATTTTTGGAAGCTCTACAACATGATTTTCCACAATTTACAAAGCAAGCTATACAAGAACAATCAAAACGTTTTCTGACTGATTTATTACACGATTATAGTGGATTTAACGTCAGTACGATTGATAAATTCTTCCAACAAATCGTACGGGCATTTACACGTGAGATAGGTTTACAAGGGAATTTTTCGGTAGAGCTAGATAAAGACAAAGTCTTGCAAAATGCTATAAACACAATGCTTTTTGAGTTAGATAAACCAGAAAACAGGTCGTTACTTTATTGGCTTACAGCTTATGCCGAAGAACAACTCAAAGATAATAAATCGTGGAATATATCTAAGAATATCAATCAGTTAGGCAATGAATTATTTAAAGAGTCATATTTGCAAAATTTGTCGAGTATTAATGAACAGTTACACGATAAAACGTTTTTGAAAGGTTATCGTACTTCATTACGTCAGATTATTGATACTTTTGAAGAAAACATGACCATTATCTGTAATGAAGCAGTTGTTATTATACAACGTCATCACTTAAATTTTTATGATTTTGCAGGTGCCTCAAACAGTTTTGTTTCTTATTTTGACATTACCAAATTAAAAAATAAAGATTTTACAGTAACTGATACTTTTATCAAAGCTGCTGATGACATTACTAAATGGTATACTAAAACTTCTCCATTAAAAAATGAAATAGAAGCTGCTTTCAATGATGGATTAGGGGTTTGTGCTACTAAAATTATAGAAGCAGATAAAACATTCTATTTATCGGCAAAAATTGCCATGCAGCATATTTATATATTAGGAATTTTGTCGGATATTAGTGTACAAATAAAGCGCTATTGCGATGAAAATAATACCGTATTAATCAATAGCACTACCGAATTTTTAAATCGTATTATGGAAGGGTGTGATACGCCATTTATTTACGAAAAAACCGGCGTTAATATTCACCATTATATGATGGATGAATTTCAAGATACATCCCAATTGCAATGGAATAACTTTGAGCCCCTTCTAAAAAATAGTGTGGCCGAAAACCACCAAAACTTAGTAGTTGGTGATGTTAAACAGAGCATTTATAGGTTTAGAAACTCGGATTGGAGTTTATTACAAAATGGCGTTGAAAAGGCTTTTCCTGGATATGTGAGTAAAACGACACTTGATACCAACTGGCGAAGCGCTAAAAATATTATATTGTTCAATAACACTTTTTTTGAATTAGTCCCTAAAATCTTGGCTAGCCAGTTTGAAAAAGAAACTAGCCAAGCTACTATGATTGAAATTTATGAAGATGCTTTACAAAAGGTTCATAAATCAATAGAGGGTAGAGTTACTGTGAATTTTATTCCACAAGAGAAAGAAAACCAACCTTGGGAACAATTAGCTTTAGAGCGTTTACCTGAAACCATTGATCAACTGATGGCTCAAGGCTATGAACAGCGAGATCTAACGATTCTCGTACGGCGTAATAAAGAAGCGACTCAAATAGCTGATTTCTTGCTTAATTACGAACAGAAAAAATATGATATTATTTCCAATGAGGCTTTATTAGTTGGGAATGCACACTGCGTAAAACTCTTAGTAGCTTTAATGCGCTATTTCGTAGCACCAGAGGATAAATTGAATCGTACTTTAGTGGAATTCCTATATCACCACAAAAACACCCAAGAACCCCTAATTTTTGAAGATAACGAGACACCTGATGTCTGGGAAAAAAGATTATTTGGTGCTTATCATGAATCTTTACAATTACTTAAAAATCAACCTCTATTTCAATTAGTTGAGGGAATTATTCAACTACTTAAACTGAATAAAAACGAAGATAATGCCATTTTTTTACAAGCATTTCAAGATGAAATCTTTCAGTTTTCCAGTGCTGAAAATGCCGATATAAATGGTTTCTTAAGTTATTGGGATGAATTTTCTAATAAGAAATTTTTGGCTGCTTCCGAAGCACAAAATGCCATTCGAATTATGACCATTCATAAATCAAAAGGGCTTGAATTTAAGGCTGTTATAATTCCTTTTTGCGATTGGGCTTTGGATAAGAAAAAATCCAGTTCGGTGTTATGGTGTAAACCAAAACCTGACCAACAACCATTTGCACAACTACCTATTATTCCAGTCAACTACAGTTCTAAATTAATGGGTACTATTTTTTCTGATTATTATTGGGACGAAAAACTGCGGTGTTATATTGACACTCTAAATATGGCATACGTTGCGTTTACACGTGCGCAAAATGAATTAATAATTATGGCTCCAAAGCCTAAAAAAGAGCCAAAGAAAGAGACTATTTCAGACTTGCTTTATTATTTATTTACAACAACGTCAACGACTATTAGTAGTAATCCATTGACTTTGAATTTACCAGATTATTTGACAGAAGACACTGCTTCTATTGGACAAATAACTCCGATTCAATTAACTAAAGAAGTGAGTTCAATAAAAAGCATACCGCTCAATTATGAATCCATGACAATAATAGATCGTCTTAAATTAAGATACAGTTTAAATGATGACGGAAGCGAACGTCAAAAAGGACTCTTGATGCATAATTTACTAAGTCAAATAAACACTTTAGAAGATATTAATAACGTATTGAAAAAAGCAGTTTTAGCTGGTGAAATAAAACAAAGTGATGTGGCAGATATTGAACAACTTATACATAAATTAGTTGAATTTCCACAAGTAAAAGAGTGGTTTTCTGGCAACTATAAAGTACTCAATGAAGCGGAAATAATAACCCCAAATGGTAATTCTTATCGACCTGATCGTGTCATGATTAACGGTAAAAATGTATCTGTCGTTGATTATAAATTTGGTCATCAAAAAGATCCAAAATATAATCACCAATTAGAGAATTACATGCGTTTAATTGGCGAAATGGGCTATCAACCCAAAGGCTTTATTTTTTATGCAACATTAGGTGAAATAGATGCCTTTTAATCACACTTTTTGACATACAGCCAACACTTTCTGATTATCCACTAGAGTAGTAGCAAAGATGTAGATGTCGCCACCATCTTTTAACTTGAGTTTTTTGCGCAAATCGCTTACCGATAACGGGAAATTACGTGTGGTTATATTAGCATTCGTTATACCAGCTAATAATGTTTTAGATATTTTGTTATTAAATGGCGCCCACTTTTGCACTTTAAAAGTTCGTCCTGGGAAGCCATTTATGAGTTGGTTTGATGTATATAAATGACTGTTTATCTGTAATTTTTCAATGGCATATTCTGTTGTTATCGTTTTAAAAGCGCCTGCTTTTAAAATAGCCGCATTGGGCTCGTATAAATACGCCAATATAGTAGATGAATAATTGATTTTCAGTACTTTTTCCTCTGATAAATTATATGACAATGGAACCTTATCATGTGGTAAATTGATGGAATAAATCATAGTTTCATCGACATAATCTCGCTCCAATAAGAATAAAAGCTCTTTACATTCATTGCCCACCGCAATGACATATACTGCTTTTACCTGTTTTAATTCTTTTAAAGCCAATGCAATATCCAACATTGGTGACAACTTGATTAAAACTTGTTTAGCCTTGATTAAAAGAATTGTTTGTAGTTGAGCAATATCTGGCGTACAATCATGTATGGAAACAGTCTTACGCCCGTTCATATCACGACGTGCCGGATCAATAAAGATGGCATCAACGGGATTCATATCATCTAAGAATAACTCGCTATCACCTTGGTTAACAATAATATTTGAATTTAAAATCTTAAAATTATGTTCTGCTAATTCCACTAAATTAGGCATTTGCTCTACATAAAAAGTGTGTTCAAAAGTTTGCGACATAAAATAACAGTCGACGCCCATACCACCGGTAAGATCTACCAATGTTTTTCCAGATAATAAAGACGCTTTATAACGAGCGGTTTCTTCTGATGAGCACTGTTCTATTGACAAATGAGGAGGGAACTCTAACTGTTTATTTTTAGCCCAAGTCGGTACTTTTTTAAGTAATAATTGGCGTGCCAATATTTGCTCTAAAGCTTTTGGCAAATCCACTCCTTTAGGTGCTGTTTTTAGAGCCAACAAACGCACATCTTCGAGGAGGTTTGCTATAATAAATTGTTGTGTAAGTGTATCCATAAGTGGCTATTAGTAAATGCAAAGATACCATTTTTATCTAAAAGATACCTTTTAATCGCATAAATTAGTTTCTTAAAAAATGTTGATAATTTTATTTCTATAATTTCAGCGTTTTTTGTATCTTTGCACGTTAACAGAAAAATAACTGTTTCTATATATGTCTAAAGAAATTAAAAGCAAACAAACACCAGATGACGAAATCGAGCTATCTGTGGACACTAAAATCAGTGAGACTGAAGGCGTAGTAGAAGAAATTTCAGAACACGTAACTAGTCATTCTGATTATAAGTTGCCAGATGTGCAGGATAAAAAGGCAAAACATCATTTATCGGGAATGTACCAAACATGGTTTCTCGACTATGCCTCTTATGTTAACCTCGAGCGTGCTATTCCTCACATCAATGATGGTTTAAAGCCTGTTCAGCGTCGTGTGTTGTATTCCATGAAACGACTTGATGATGGTCGTTATAATAAAGTTGCTAACATTGTTGGACACACCATGCAGTTTCACCCACATGGTGATGCCTCTATTGGTGATGCCTTAGTAAATTTAGGGCAAAAAAATCTACTTATTGATTGTCAAGGTAACTGGGGTAATATACTCACAGGCGATGGCGCTGCTGCACCTCGTTACATTGAGGCACGTTTATCAAAATTTGCTTTAGAAGCAGTTTTTAACCCAAAAACCACACCTTGGAAACCTTCATATGATGGTCGTAATAAAGAGCCAATTTCATTACCTATAAAATATCCATTGTTATTGGCACAAGGTAGCGAAGGTATTGGTCTTGGTTTAAATTCTCGCATCTTGCCACATAATTTCAATGAATTATTAGATGCTTCTATCGCTTATTTACGAGATGAACCTTTTCAATTTTTCCCAGATTTCCCAACAGGTGGTTTCCTTGATGTAAGCCGTTACAACGATGGAGAACGTGGGGGAGTAGTAAAAATACGTGCAAAAATAGAAAAGATTGATAATAAAACATTAGCTATCACTGAGGTACCTTATGGAATGACCACCTGTGCCCTCATCGAAACAATCGTCACAGCTAATGAAAAAGGAAAAATCAATATTAAAAAAGTAGAAGATAATACATCTGCTAATGTTGAAATTTTAGTTCATTTAGAAGCTAAAACGTCGTCAGATAAAACGATTGATGCGTTGTATGCTTTTACAAAATGTGAAGTAAGTTATTCGCCAAACTGTTGTGTTATTGACGAAAATAAACCGCATTTTATTACCGTCAGTGAAGTATTAAGACGTAACACAAACAACACGGTGAGTTTGTTGACTCAAGAATTAAATATTCAACGAGAAGAGTTACTTACTCAATTGAATTTTGCATCTTTAGAAAAAATCTTTATCGAAGAACGAATTTATAAGGATAAAGGATTTGAGAATGCACCAACGACCGATGCAGCTTTAGATCATATTGATAGTCGCTTAGAACCTTTCAAGAAGGATTTTATACGTGATGTAACACGCGAAGATTTAAGTCGTCTACTTGAAATTAGAATGGCACGCATTCTCAAATTTAATGTCGATAAAGCTAAGGATTTAATAGCTCAAATGCACGAACAAATCAAAGAAATTGATTATAATCTGGAACATATTATCGATTATTCTATCGATTGGTTCTCTAGCTTAAAAACAAAATATGGTAAGCATTTTCCTCGCTTAACAGAACTTAGAAGTTTCGAAACTATTCAAGCTGCCAAAGTGGTTGAAGCAAACGAAAAATTATATATTAATCGAGAAGATGGGTTTATTGGAACTGCTTT
>Ga0172378_10007398_pt1 | contig 10219 bp, 10 predicted proteins | sample GrowelOW332metaG_FD_119755 | JGI IMG/M metagenome (GOLD analysis project Ga0172378, IMG submission 119755) | Groundwater microbial communities from an aquifer near a municipal landfill in Southern Ontario, Canada - Pumphouse #3_1 metaG | ecosystem: Environmental > Aquatic > Deep subsurface >... | reverse complement strand
GGACCCACGAAACTGAACGTCTGCAGACAGATCATGGATGCTCTGGCAGCAGATAAGAAAGTGGCGGTCGTCATGATAGCCAAGAAGGAACTTGCGTATCGTTTTGCGGATATCTTCCTTGCGTTGGACGAGGCCCGGAATAAATTGGGAGGGAAGACATTCTTCGTAGCCAACATGGACGGGGAAAAAGGACTTCCCAGGATCAGAAGGTACTGCTCCGACATCCAGAGAGATCTGGATTCCAGGAATGTGAAGATCGACAGGATCATCGGAGGACTTGACGAATACGCCATCATCGGCGAGGATGTCAAAAAGGCCGTCGATGATTTCGAACCCGATCTTACGGTCATCGTCGGAATATGCCATTCATACCCAGAACTCTCTCCGGACAACATACTGATAACCGACCAGCCCAGACAGCTGGCCAACTATCTCCGTCAGGGCCTTACGGCCGTCGGAGAGATCTCGAGCCATTCCATAGTCATGGGAGCCAAGAACATCATCTCCCTGGAGACCTCGGACATCCTCCGCGAACTCCTGGAGGAGAGATGAAAGGAGTGGTCATCTCCGGTACGGGAAGCGGTGTCGGAAAGACATCCGTGACCACCGGACTGATGTCGAGACTGTCAAAACAGATGAAGGTCCAGGCCTTCAAGGCCGGACCGGATTTCATCGACACCATGTATCACGCGGCGGCCACGGGAAGGCCGTCCAGGAATCTGGATTCCTTTATGATGACCGACGATGTCATCAGGAATGTCGTCGGTTATTCTTCGAAAGATGCCGACATGTGCATCGTGGAAGGCGTGAGGGGATTGTACGAAGGATTCTCCGGGGACGGGGATATGGGTTCCACCGCATACCTCGCGAAACTTCTCGGATTCCCCGTGATCCTTGTCTTGGACGCAAGATCGCTGACAAGAAGCGCTGCTGCTATCGTCAACGGTTTCAAGTCCTTCGATCCGGACGTGAACATCGCCGGGGTCATATTGAACAAGGTCTCGGGAAAACAGCATATGGACAAACTGGCCGTCGCCATGGAGAAGTACACCGATGTGAAGGTCATCGGAATGATAAAGAAGGATTCGGAGAACAGTCTCGAGCAGAGATATCTCGGACTGAAGACCCTTTCATCCTTCTCTCACAAGAACATAACGCCGCTGGAGGAACTGACATCCTCTTTGGACCTGGATGTCGTGATGGACATCGCCGAACACAGCGACAGCCGCCTTCCCGAATCGTCCCCGTACGTTCAGAGGAAGAGCGGACTGAAGGTCGGAATTCCTATCGATGATTCTTATTGTTTCTATTACAGAGATAATATAGAATGCCTCGGAGCCTCGGGGATGAAGGTCGAGACCTTCAGACCCACAGACGGAGAACATCTTCCCGATGCGGATGCCTACTATCTCGGCGGAGGATATCCCGAATTATTTGCAGACAGGATATCGGAGAACAAAGATTTCCTGGAAGGGCTGAAGAACGCTTCCGATGAGGGAAAGAAGATAGTCGGAGAGTGCGGAGGCCTGATGACCATGTGCGACAGCATCCGCGACAAGGACGGAAAGGAACACAGGATGTCCGGGATATTCGATGCGGAGGCCGCGATGACGGGAAAACGCCACGGTCCGACCTACACCATCGCAGAGGCGACAAACGATAATCCCATCTTCAAAGGTTCCGTGAAAGGACACGAATACCATTACTCCGACGTGTTCCCGAACTCCGATCCGAAATACGGATACGTCATGAAAAGGGGATTGGGAATAGCGGACGGGATGGACGGTCTTACGGTAAGGAACTCACTGGGTTCCTACATGCACATGCATGCGCTTTCCGCCAAGGATTGGGCTGCGGGATTCATCGAGGAAATAAGGTAAATATCCAACATCCATATAATCAGATAGTTGATATTGATAATGATTTTAATAACTTTATATGCATCCAACTTCAACTCAAAATATCATCAAAAAATGGAAAATAATCCTTAATTTTCATCAATATACAGCCGAAATCCGATTAATTTGATGAAAAATAGGGAATGGTCATATAAACCATATTAAATATCAGAATATTGATACAATTTGTAGTATAACACGGACGATTCCGTAATGGTGATACAATGATTTCATTCATAGGAGCAGGGCCCGGTGATCCGGAACTTTTGACGATCAAAGGAAAGAAACTCATCGACGGCGCAGACGTCATCGTCTACGCAGGTTCCCTGGTGAACCCCGCCGTTCTCAAAGATGCGAAGCCCACCGCCGAGATCTACAACAGCGCAACGATGAATCTCGACGAGGTCATCGATGTCATGAGCAAGGCGGAGAAGGAAGGAAAGAAGGTCGTGCGCGTGCACACCGGAGACCCCGCCGTGTACGGAGCACACAGGGAGCAGATGGACAGACTCGACAAATTGGGAATAACATACGAGGTCATTCCGGGAGTCAGTTCCGTTTTCGCAAGCGCCGCTGCGCTGAAGAAGGAATTCACGCTTCCCAGCGTTAGTCAGACGGTCATCCTCACAAGGATGGAGGGCCGCACGCCCATGCCCCCGGGAGAGAAACTCGAGGACCTTGCGAAGCACCACGCCACGATGGCCATCTTCCTGAGCATCGGATTCCTGGACAAGATGACCGAACAGCTCATCAAAGGCGGATACACCCTCGACACTCCCGTCGCCGTCGTGTACAAAGCATCCTGGCCGGACCAGAAGATCATCATCGGTACCCTGAAGGATATCGAGAAGAAGGTCAAGGATGCAGGCATCACGAAGACCGCGCTCACCCTTGTGGGAGACTTCCTCGGAGACGAGTACGAATTGTCAAAACTCTACGACCCCGAGTTCACCACGGAGTTCCGTCAGGGAAAGGTGAAGAACTGATGGCAAAAGGAAAACTGACCGTGGTCGGTTTCGGTCCCGGTTCACTGGACAACATGACCATCAGGGCGGAGAGGGCCATAAGGGAGGCCGACGAGGTCGTCGGTTACACCGCATACATCGATATGATCAAAGACTACTTCGACAAGGACATGCACTTCATCTCCACCGGAATGAGGAAGGAAGTAGACCGCTGCAAGATGGCAGTGGAAGAGGCGATGAAGGGAAAGAACGTCGCGATCGTCAGCAGCGGAGATTCCGGGATCTACGGAATGGCCGGCATAGTCTACGAAGTTGCCGATGAGATGAACGCTGACATCGACATCGATGTCGTCCCGGGAATGACGGCCGCCTCTACAGCGGCATCCGTCCTCGGAGCGCCTCTGATGCACGATCTTGCCATCATCAGCCTTTCGGACCTTATGACTCCGCTCGACCAGATCATGAAAAGGGTCGACTGCGCAGGCGTGGGAGACTTCGTCATCGCGTTGTACAATCCGAAAAGCGTGAAAAGGTCCGAATATCTCGGCCAGGCAGCAGATATCATTATGAAATACCGCTCGCCCGAGACCCCCGTCGGTATCGTCAAAGATGCCGGAAGGCCGGGAGAGAAGAAACAGATCGTCACACTCGGCACCCTCAAAGATGCGGAAGTGGACATGTTCTCCATAGTCATCATCGGAAATTCCAAGACCTATGTGAAGAACGGAAGGATGATCACACCCCGCGGCTACAAAGAGAAAGGACGCATGGACGGAGTGATCTGAATGGCAGGAACACTTTACGGCATCGGTGTCGGTCCGGGAGATCCCGAACTCATGACGCTGAAGGCCAAGAGACTTATCGACGAATGTCCCGTTCTCGCGGTCCCCGTGAAAGCGGAAGGCGAGAAGAGCACCGCGTTCGAGATCGTCAGGCCCGTGGTGGACCTTTCCAAGAAGAAGGTCCTCGAGGTCATCTTCTCTATGAGCAAGAACTCCTCGGACTACTGGAAATGCGGCCAGGTCGCCGGAGACCAGATCATCGAAGAGCTCGAAAACGGCAACGATGTCGCAATCGTAACACTGGGCGACGTCTCGATATACAGCACATACATGTATCTCGAACAGTATGTACGCAACAAAGGTTACAACACTGTGATCATCCCCGGAATCCCGTCATTCTGCAGCGGTGCCGCACTGGCAGGGATCCCGCTTACATTGGGCAACGAAGGATTGGCCATCGTCCCTTCCGCAAAGGACAACCCCCTTGTGGGAGAGGCGATCGACAGATTCGACAACATCATCATAATGAAAGCAGGGAACAGTGTCGAGAAGATCGCGAACATGATGAAGAGGAGGAACGTCCCCGTCGAGTGCGCCACGATCATCCACAACGTGGGAATGGAAGACCAGTACATCGGTCCGATAGACACGGACAGGAAGTACGGATACTTCACCACGATAATAATCAAGAAAGGCAAGAAAGACTGGTGATCCGATGACAGACAGGAACATGGCACCCATCTTCGTCTCTCCCGGGGACAGACAGATCGTCGTCTTCGGCGGAGGTAAGGTAGCGCTCAGGAAGATAGGACACTTCAAGGGATTCCGCATCAAAGTGGTATCGAAAGAGGTGCTTCCAGAGGTAAGGGATGCCGCAGACGAGGTCATCATCACCGATATCAGCGAGAATTCGATCAAGGAGAACATCGAAGGCGCGTTCATAGCCGTCGCCGCAACAAGCGACAAAGCGATCAACGCGATGATCAGGGACACTGCGATGGCAGAAGGGATAATGGCTAACTCCGCACACGGCGGAGGAGATGTGCTCATCCCTTCGGTCCTGAACAAAAGGAACTTCACCGTTACGGTATCCACCGGCGGGACGGTCCCCGCATTCCCCCCGTACGTCGTCAGGAAGATCGACGGTCTTCTGGATGACAGCTACGACCTTATGATGGACATGCTCATAGAGCTCAGGCCTGTGATCAAAGAAAAGGTAAAGACGCAGCCGGAGAGGGCGAAACTCCTTGCCGATATCTTGGACAACCAATCCATTTGGAACATGCTTTCGTCCGGAAAGACGGAAGAAGCGATCAAAGAAGCAAAAAGAATGGGCGATCTTGAATGATAGTCAGTTTTCACGTAACACATACGTCTGCGGGCAATATCTGCGGACTCAACGAGATCATTCCCGCCTTGGAGAAGAACGTCTCCGAATGCATCGGAGGACTGAAGAATGTCCAGGAATACATAGTCGTAAGGACCTGCAACCGTTTCGAGGTCTACGCCTACACCCTGGACAACGAAGATACGAAAAAGGCCTTCAGGGCCATTGCGAAGAGGAGCATCCCCTACTCGTACGACGAGGAGCAGATCTCCTTCGTCCTGAAGGACGACAAGAGCATCAAACACCTGTTCATGGTGGTCTGCGGTCTCGATTCGATGATAGTCGGAGAGGACCAGATACAGCATCAGATCAGGGAATCCTACATGAAGGCGAAGGAAGAAGGACATGCGAAAGGGATACTTTCGTACATCTTCGACCACGCTCTGGTCGTTGGAAAGAGGGTCAGATCCGAGACCGCACTGAACAAAGGAGCGGTCTCTGTAGGTTCCGCCGCGGTGGAACTGGCGGAACAGATGCTCGGACCTCTGGAAGGAAAGACGGTCACCATCCTGGGAGCGGGAGACATGGCCACCGTGATAGCTAAGAACCTGGTCGGAAAAGGTCCGAAGACGGTATTCGTCTCCAACCGTACCTTCGACCACGCCATGGAATTGGCGGCGCAGCTCCAGGGAACGGCGGTTACTTTCGATCACAAGACCGATACCATCAAAGACAGCGATCTGGTACTTGTCGCGACATCCGCACCCCACGTTGTCATCAGGAAACCCAATGTGGAAGAGGCGATGGCGGGCAGAAAGGACAGGAAGCTCCTGATGATAGATGTTTCCGTCCCGAGGAACATCGCAGACGACTGCGGAGAGGTGGAGAACGTCACCGTAATGACGATGGACTCGCTCCAGCAGATCGCGATAGAGAATGTCAAGAAGAGGACCGCCGAGATCAACGAGGCCAAGAAGATCATCAACGACGAGTTGGAGAAGATCGACAGGGAACGCAAAGAAGAGGCGGCGAACAAGATCATCAAGGAACTCAACATCAATTTCGCAAAGATCAGGGAGGAGGAGCTGGCACAGGCAAAGGCCCGTGCTCTGACCAACCCGGATATAAACTCGGTCATGGACGACCTTTCGAGGGTATTGGTAAACAGTATTGCCTCGAACCTTATTATCAATCTTAGGAAAGCCTCCAGAGAAGGCAATTTGGAGCTGTGCAAGGCGGCAAAGACCCTGTTCGGCTTAGAGGAGAATGAATGATATGCTTTACCCGCAAGTACGTATGAGAAGATTGAGACTGAACCCCACCGTTAGGAACCTCGTCGCAGAGACCAGGCTTGACGCTTCCGAGTTCGTCCTTCCGATCTTCTTCGATGCAAACATCAAGAAACCCAAGACGACGGACTCCATGCCCAACGTCACCACATACCCCCTTTCGGGATACAAGAAGATCGTGGAGAAGATACAGGGAAGCGGAGTGGACTCCGTCCTGGTATTCGGAATTCCCAGCAAAAAGGACGCGAAAGGCTCCGACGCATACGATGACGACGGGGTCGTCCAGAAGGCCATCAGGGGATTGAGAAAGGAATCCGATTCTCTGCTCATCATCGCAGACCTGTGCATGTGCGAATACACCGACCACGGGCACTGCGGAATTTTGGACAAGGACGGTTACGTCATCAACGACGAGACCATCGAGGTCTACGGAAAGATCGCCGTTTCACAGGCAAAGGCCGGTGCGAACATCATCGCACCCAGCGGAATGATGGACGGACAGATCATGGCCATCCGCGCCGCGTTGGACGATGCGGGATTCGAGAACACCGCGATCATGGCTTACAGCGCAAAGTTCTACAGCGCATACTACGGACCGTTCAGGGATGTGGCTTGTTCCGCACCCGGAAAGGGAAACAGGGCGAGCTACCAGATGCCCTGCGGGAACAGAAGGGAAGCGATGAGGGAGATCGACATGGATGTCGCCGAGGGCGCAGACATGATAATGGTGAAACCCGCCGGACCCTACCTTGACATCATCAGGGAGGCGGCGAACGCATACGACCTTCCTCTGGCGGCCTACCAGGTATCCGGAGAGTACGCGATGATCAAAGCGGCCGGACAGAACGGCTGGATAGACGAGGACAGAGTCATGATGGAATCGCTGCTCGCCATCAAGAGAGCGGGTGCGAACATCATCATAACATATTTCGCAATGGATGCGGCAAAACTTCTGAGGGAACAGAATGGAAGATCCTAAATCGATCGGCTTGTACGGCGAGTCCAAGAAACTCACCCCCGCGGGAGTGTCCAGCCCTGTACGTGCTTTCGGACCGAACCCGCTGTTCATCGACAGCGGAAAAGGCTGTATGATAAAAGACGTGGACGGCAACGAGTACGTGGACCTGTGCATGGCATACGGTCCCCTGCTTACCGGACACGCGTGCAGAGAAGTGGTGGATGCCGCCGAAGCGCAGATAAAAAAAGGAACGATCTACGGAGCGCCCTCCGTACCCGAACTGAAACTCATAGAGAGACTGTGCCAGATCATGCCTTCGTATGAGATGGTAAGGCTCGCGGTGTCCGGAACGGAATCCACGATGCACGCGATCAGGCTTGCACGCGGAGTCACCGGAAAGGACGGATTCGTGAAGATGAACGGAGGTTTCCACGGAGCCCACGATGCGGTATTGGTCGCAGCGGGTTCGGGTTCCGCACAGGGGGTCCCCGGTTCCCTGGGAGTTCCCAAGGATGCTGTCAAAAACACATATACCGTTGAGTACAACGACCCCGAGATGATGTCCTCGCTTCTCGAAAAGAACAAGGATATCGCATGCGTGATAATGGAGCCTGTCATGGGCAACGTGGGAGTCGTTCCCCCGGAGAAGGGATACCTGCAGGAAGTAAGGAAGATCACCAGGGAGAACGGTGTTATCCTGATATTCGACGAGGTCATCACCGGATGCAGGCTGTCGGAAGGAGGAGCACAGAAATTCTACGGTGTGACCCCCGACCTGACCACCATGGGAAAGGTCATCGGCGGAGGATTCTGCGCCGGTGCGTTCGGAGGAAAGAGGGAGCTGATGGAGAACGTTGCTCCCCAGGGAAAGGTCTACGCCGCAGGCACGCTTGCAGGTAACCCCGTAAGCGCGGCGGCAGGTCTGGCACAGATAGATTACATGCGTCAGAACGACCGTTACGACAAACTCAACAATACCACCAAAGAACTGGTATCGTCACTCAGGGATTCGATGGAGGACCGCAGGGTCGAAGGCTGCGTACAGAACGTCGGTTCCATGTTCGCCGTCTACTTCGGAAAGGAGAGCGTGAAGAACGGGACCGAGGCCACACAGGTCGACAGGGAGACGTATCTCAGGATGTTCAGGTACATGCTCGATCACGGCGTGTATCTGCCGCCGTCCGCCCTGGAAGTATCGTTCATGTCCAGTGCGCATGATGATAAAGCGGTGAAGAAGATAGCGGACACATTCGACGGATTCCTTTCGGAGATGAAAGCATGAAGATAGGTTCCAGGGAAAGCAAACTTGCCATGAGGCAGACGGACATGTTCGTCGATGCCATACAGAAACAGGGATGCAAAGAGAAGTTCGATATCATCGGAATAAAATCATTGGGAGATATCGACCTCACATCCTCGTTGGACAAGATGAGCAACGTCGGAGCTTTCGTAAGAGAGCTGGACGAGGCCATCCTGAAGAAGGAGATAGACATCTCGGTGAACTCGCTGAAGGATATCCCCATAGACATGCAGGAAGGACTTGTCATCGGTGCGATCATGAGACGCAACGCACCTGAAGATGTCATACTCCCGTGCCCTCTGGCACAGTTGCCGGAAGGAGCGACTGTCGGTACGGCATCGGTCAGAAGGATGTCCCTTCTGAAGGATATGAGACCCGATCTCAAGACGAAGACCGTACGCGGTAACATCCACACGAGATTGGACAAGCTCGACGCGGGAGAGTTCGACGCATTGATACTTGCGAAGGCGGGACTCGACCGCATGGGCATCGAGAGACCGATGTACATCCTCGACCCGAAGACATTCGTCCCCGCGACGGCGCAGGGCGCTATCGCGGTGGAATGCAGAGAGGATGACAAGAAAATATTGGAGATGCTGAAACTCGTGGACGACAAGGTCACCAGGGAATGCGTGACCATCGAGCGTTCTATAATGAAAGCTTTGGGTGCGGGATGTTCCTCACCCGTCGGCATCAACGTAAGGAAACTGGTCAAAGGATTCGATGTGAAAGCGGTATCGTACGCGTTCACCGAAAGACCCGTCAGGGCGGAAGTGACCTTACCCTACGATTACAAGCAGGAGCAAATAGCCGCTATCGCGGACTATCTCAAAGGTAACACAAAGGAGCTGAACATATGACAGGAGCCGTTTACCTTGTAGGTGCGGGACCGGGAGATCCGGGACTGTTCACCGTCAAAGGATTGGAACTTCTCAGGAAGGCGGATGTGGTCGTCTACGACGCACTGGCCAACCACGAACTTCTGAAAGAATGCAGGAAGGATGCGGAACTCATCGACGCGGGAAAGAGGAGCGGCAACCACACCCTGACCCAGGACCAGACGAACGCAAAACTGGTAGAACTCGCATCTGAGGGAAAACTGGTCGTACGTCTGAAAGGCGGAGACCCGTTCATGTTCGGAAGGGGAGCCGAGGAAGCTGAAGAGCTGAAGAAAGCGGGATTGGAAGTGCACGTAGTGCCCGGAATATCCTCTACGATCTCGGTCCCGGAACTTGCAGGAATACCCGTGACGCACAGGGACCACACACCGCTGGTGACCTTCCTTACAGGTCATGAGAAAGATGACCGCGGAAAGGACAGGATAGACTGGAGGAGCCTGGTCAACGGACACGGTACCTTGGTCATCCTTATGGGTATCGGAAACGCGGGATACATCTCGTCGGAACTCATCGCGGGCGGAATGCCTCCGAATACGGAAGCTGCGGTCATCACCGAGGGTTCCACACCCAGACAGAGGATCGAGAGGACCACCGTTGCGGATATGAAAAAGACGATTGACGATAAGGGTTTGAAAGCTCCCGGAATCATGGTCATAGGAAGTGTGGCAACACTTCACGATACGCTGGGGGACCTAAGATGATCACCGTCGCCTTTACCAGGCCCGCAGACAAGATCGACGATTCGATCGGACTTGCGGAATCCCTCGGAATGAGGGCGATGGCGGCACCGTCCCTGGAGAT
>Ga0172378_10007396_pt1 | contig 10219 bp, 12 predicted proteins | sample GrowelOW332metaG_FD_119755 | JGI IMG/M metagenome (GOLD analysis project Ga0172378, IMG submission 119755) | Groundwater microbial communities from an aquifer near a municipal landfill in Southern Ontario, Canada - Pumphouse #3_1 metaG | ecosystem: Environmental > Aquatic > Deep subsurface >... | reverse complement strand
ATGGCTCTTGGTTTGATGGAACTTGGGAAGATGGAAGATGGCACACAGGTCTGTGGCATGAAGGAACTTGGAAAGGTGGTTATTGGGATAATGGAAAATGGGAATCAGGAACTTGGAAAAAAGGAACTTGGATTGATGGAACTTGGGAAAATGGAATCTGGCTTGATGGTGAATGGGAATCTGGAATTTGGGAAGATGGCTCTTGGTTTGATGGAACTTGGGAAGATGGAAGATGGCACACAGGTCTGTGGCATGAAGGAACTTGGAAAGGTGGTTCTTGGGAATCTGGAATTTGGGAATATGGAATCTGGAAAAAAGGAATTTGGGAAGATGGAAAATGGGAAGATGGAACTTGGGTTGATGGTATTTGGTTAGGTGGTAAATGGATGAGAGGGGATTGGAAAAAAGGAAAAATCTATGATAGTGAATCGGAAAAAACAATCAATTCTGAGATTCCACCAAAATCTATGTCGTAATGAAGAATGAACAGAAAGATAAAATGACAAATATGATAGAAAAATACAAAGATAAAATTGAAATTTTAGAGCATGATTTTCCGATGCAGATCGCGTGGATAAAGAAAATTTTAAACGTGCCAAACAACGAAAACGATATTACTCAAACGGAGGAATATAAAGAGAAAGAGCGGCTGAAAAGGGTGAAGGAAAACAGCGGGTTGAACCTTGTGCCGAAGGAATTTAGAAAGCCGCCGGAGGAATATAAAGAGTGGCGGGAAAAAGTGAAGAAAGACGGCGAGTTGTACTTTGTGCCGAAGGGATTTAGAACGCCGGAAATGTGCAGAATTGCGGTCGAGAAATTCGGTGGGGCGTTGCAATATGTGCCGGACGAAATTAAAACTCCCGAAATATGCAGAATTGCCGTCGAAAATTTCAGTGCGGCTCTGAAAAGTGTACCTTATAAATTAAAAACGTTGGATTTATGTGAAATTGCCGTTAAAAAAAATGGAAGTTTATTGGAATATGTTCCGGAAGAATTAAGAACGCCGGAAATGTGCAAAATCGCTATGGAAAATCACTGTTACGCGCTTCAATTTGTTCCAGAAGAATTAAAAACAAAAGAAATGTGCAGAATTGTCGGCGAAAATCCATACTTATTGAAGTGGGTGCCAGAAAAATTTATTACAAGAGAATTAGTGGATATGAATGAAGAAAAATTTTCAAAAGATATTTTAAAGCATTCTCAGCCCTACAAAGACGTGCTCAAATATCTGAAAAAGGAAGAGAAAAGCAAGCAAAGAAAACAAGCCGTAAAAAATACCAAACCGACAAACGAGGCAGACAAGGGGAAAGTCGATTTGTCCGAAGCAAAAGGGCGAAAAACTATCCGGATAACTTTCAACTATAAACCTGATGAAGTTACATTAAACGAGATAAAAAAACAAGGTTTCCGGTGGTATCGTTCAGATTGGGGAGCATTTTATACAGAATATTGGAGAGCATTTTATACAGAAGAAAAATATAATTGGGCAATAAACAAATTTGCCGGCACAACGTTAGCCGATATAATTGTCTCCGATGCTGGGCTGGGTGATGATATTAACTCTGAAACAGAGCATTTGAATGATGGTGCAATAGATTACAACGAAATTCACGATAAACTACAAAGAGAAATGAAAAATGAACAAAAAGATCCCTTTATGTCGCTAAACGAAATGAAGGAATTTAAAACAGATATGATACATTTTACTAACCCGATAAACAAGGCTTTGCTCGGTCAAATAGGCGTGCCGTTCCTGATGTTGCTGTGGGGAAAAGCCGGAGGCGGGAAAACAACTTACGCCCTGAATTTGTGCAACGAATTGGCTCAATACGGAAAAGTTCTGTATCACACAAGCGAGGAAAAACTCACGTCCGGCAGATTTATAAACCGAATGCAACTGATGGGAGCGGACAATGCAAGTATTAAGTTTTCGGAAGGGGGACAGGCGAATTTAATTCACGCCCTCAATGCCGGAAAATTTAAATTTGTGGTTATTGATTCTGTAAACCGCGTAGATATGAGTGAAAGCGAATTAATGCAATTAATCCGCGAATTTGGAGAAATTTCGTTTATTCTAATTGCTCACGCAGACAAGACCGGAAAGATTTATAAAGGATCGTCTGGACTTGCTCACGATGTAGATACAGAGGTAAATATCACGGATGGAATAGCCACCGCAAAGAAGCACCGCGACGGCGAAACCGGACACCCGATAAACATTTTTTCACAAGCAAAAAATACAGTACAAAAAGCACGCTACCGCATTGCTATGCCAATGAATTACAGGAAATAAAGAAAATTATGAAATACTTTTCTTTTGATATGGAAGAGGGGGAGGCACGGGAAATATTTGCCAAACTCTCAAAAAGACTTCACCCCGATAAGGGCGGAGATAAAAAAGACTTTGCCGAAATGAAATGCGAATATGACGATTATAACGCAATACGCAGACACTTCGACGAAATACAAAACATTATAGACTATAACGTGAGAATCAGACTTGAAAACGCAAAAGCACAAGCGACTGCTCCGCAAGTAAATATTGGTTTTAATCCGCTCGAAATGCTGAATAATATAAATAACATTGTAACAAATATTTCGCAAGGAAGCGAAAAGATAAACAATATTATAGACAAAATAAATATTTAATGATGAAAATTAGTACCTGCCAAGCCTACTAAAAGTGCTTAAATAGGCGGGTCAGAATAAAAACGGCGAACCGGTTTATGGCTCGCCGTTTTTTTTATTATGACTACTCCCTATGCTGTGCAAATACTGCCCAAGCCGAGACACTTATCCCAATAATCAAAACTACATTTAGGGCAAAGACTGTCAAAAGATTTTTGCTCTTGATAGCCGGCGAAGTATTCTTCAAAGTCTTGTGCATCGTCGGCTGTTGCATTTAGAAACGGACGAATAATGAACCTGTTTTCAGGGGTTATTTTTACAATCGGCTCAACCGGCGAATTTGTTAAATTTACCGCAGGCAATACCAAATTGCAATCATAATATTCTATCTGGGCAAGTATATTGTTTATTATCATCTCGCTGTTTCTGCATAGTTGTAAGTCTTCATTTTCGCAACCGGCGGACGAGACAATCTCCGCCGGAATGCTAAGTATCTTAAAATCGTTCTCAATTGCCATTTCAACCGCTCTTCCATAAAGCGAACTTGCCAATTGCCGGAAAGAACCTCTCGGCATCGGCAAAGTCATCATTATATCGCAGTTTTGTTGTGTCCGAGAATATTCTATCATATAATCCAATAACGCTCCGGATAGTTTTCCGGTCGCATACGGAAACATTAGCGTCTTGTCTCGTGGAATTTTATCATAATCTAAAATCATTCTTCCTCCTTTTTAGAATTAGGCGTTTCCTTGAACTGTAACGGGACTTTTTGCTCTGTGGCGATAGTTTGGTCGTGTCGCCTCAAAAGTCGTCGCTGTAGGTCTCTATGCTTTAATTTCGATATTTCTTCAGGTCTAAGTGGTACGCCGGCGACAATTTGATAAGATTGTCCTAAGTTTCCGTTGTACCTATCAATCCGTTGATCGTCTTTACATCTTTCCTTGATGCACGGCGGAAGGCTGTCGTAGTAAGCCCGCAACTCTTCCGGCGTTTCTATGTTCAGCAACATAGCAATTTTTTTAGTCATTTCGGACGGGAAAACCGAATAATGCAAATAACGTGAAAATGTTCCCTCGCTAATTTCAAACATTTGCGAAAGCACTTTGCGTCGCAATACAACGGAGAACCTCATTATCGCTCTAATTTCCTCGCCGGAAAATTCCCATTCCGCAAAACGTATCGGCTCATCATAAGGCGAAGTTTTGGGTGTTAGTTTTTTTTGCATGTTAATATTGCTCTATTTTTGTTTATTTTTGTTTATTTTGTTTCATTTTTTTTCTTTTTTGCACATTTCTGTGCCTTTTTTATCCTTTTTTGTCCTTTTTTTCGGGCGTTTTTTGCGTTTTTTTGTTCTTTACGGACAAATTTACATTTTCAGGGTAAAAAGGGGTGCTGTTTTTTCGGGGTCTCCCCCTGCTATTCTTCTTCAATATACGATTTTAGGGCAGAATCATCGCCCGTGAGTGCGAAATGTGCGTATGCTTCGTTAAAACTCGTTAAAGCACTCGCATAACGTAGCGACATCGCAAACGGGAGGGCAATATCCGCTTTTTCCGTTGTGTTTGTCGCCGGATTAAATACATAGGGCTGTGAGATTAAAAAATAATCTGTTTTGCCTGTGTTTGGCTGAGTAGATTTGCCCACCGCAAAATTTACATCTTTGCACGCTAATGCGTTAATTACCGGTTTCCCTTCTTCTTTTGCCGGTTCTGTTTGTGTCATTTCTTCGTTTTCCATTTTTTTTCTTCCTAAATGTTTAATAATAAATTTTTTTTGTTTATATCGCTTTTTTTTGCTTAGGTATATTAGCAAATATTTTTTTATAATCAATTTTCTCGCTTACAAACTCGCTTTTTTGTCGCGGAGAATAGCCGTTCTCTAAATATATACTTTGCTTGCTGGCGTAATTAAAGTCTTCTATCGAATAAAGGAAACGAGTTATCAGTTTTCTGCTGGGTTTAAGTAGCCCGTATGCTCGCCATTTATTCAGGACACGCCACGATACGCCGGTAACCTCTGTTAATTGCTTTAAAGTATAATATTTTTCTGCCTCCGGTGCATCGGAGCAAACTTCATAAACACGCTTTATAGTTTCTGGTATCATAATAATGTTTTACTCTGTTTTTTAATAATGTGTTTTGTATATTTTGCATACTGCGATAAATTTTTAAAATATCGGCGGTAGTACCATAGCCGACTTCGTCAAAGATTATTTCCGCATTCTCGTATCGGAAAAAATAATCTTTCCAAAAAAGTCGCCCGCAACCTTCGCGGGTAACTTCCATGCAAAAATTTAACTTTTCATCGCGTAAATATCTTACAGAATATTTCTTTTTTACTTCCATAAATATTTCAACCTCCCGTCTGAGTTAATTTCTACAAGTCCTAAAAGTCTGACAAGACAAATAAATTTCTCGCCCTCGTGTTCATCGCGGGGGATTTGTGCTGTCTCAGGTATCAAATTGAATGCCTCCACATCTTTGAAGCCGTTATAAATCATTATTGCGTAAGACTGCGAAAGTGTGTCGTTTAAAGAAAAAATTAAATCGAGCAACCGAAATGTTGTTTTATAAAATTCTGCAATATCCTTTTGATATTGATATGATACAGAACAGGAAATATTTTCTTTGGTGAACTCCCCCTCAATATTATTACTGCAATAATAATAATCGCATTTATCGGCTAAAAACTCTATAAATCGATTTTGAGAGGGTTTTGGCTCGGAGGGGGTGTAGTTTATCGTTTTTCGCATTAAAAAGCGTTCTATGCTTGTTTTTGTGGCAGATTTGCCCGTTTTATAGCAACGGTCTGCACGAAGAACAGACGTACATAACTCCCAATTATGTAATCGCAAACCGGAAATAATGCACCTGTTAACCTGTTCGACAAAATTGATGGTAGCATCGTCAAGTTTGCCGGCAGGCATAAAAGGATAATTAATTTGATGGAAATAAAAATCATCATCTTGCGATAAGTGAATATTTAAACCAATATAGGGGAGGCGATACTTCCGAATATCTTTCGTCGAATCAAGACGAACCGAGTAAAATAAAGTACGTTCTACCTCGTTCGTTAAATTGAAAACTATTTTTTTCCCAGAAAAATAATCTTTCAGCCGGTCGAAGATGCTGACGCAATACGCCGGAGCGAAATACTGTAGTTTTGTGGATAATCCTGTGATATTTTCCATTTTTACCTTTTTTTGTGTGTTTTTCATTTTTAGTTAATTGTTTTTTGATGTTTGTCCTATGTTTGGACTGTTTTTCTGCCACTTTTTAGGGCAAAATTCATTTTCAGTTTATTTTTATAACGAGTGTTCCGGAGTTTGTGCGTCATTTTCGCCTTATTGGAGAAATTCCTCGCGATTGTAACTCTTTTAAAATAAGGCACTTAAAAATCTGTTAATTCTCGGTTCATTTTGTGCCGAAGTTTGATTTTTTGCACCGGAACACGTAACCACTTTATTTATATGATGATTAGTCGACGTCAAACCGAATGTTCCGGTATGATTGGGGGTAAACTCTTCTGTATACAATTTTTATCATATACTACTTTGTCTTATGTATTTTATCCTATTTATACATACTACTTTGTCCTATACTATTATTTTCTCTATAGGGAAATTTTAAGGAAAAAAGTTAGAAATATATAAATATAATCTTATATCTTATAATATTATAAAGTACTTACGTGTTCCGGTGCTAAAAATCCAACTTCGGAACAAAATTAACCGAAAATTAAAAAATGTCGTAAGTGCTATATTTTATTGCTTGTTGCGTGTTCCGGACTTTTTGCCAAAAAATGACAAAACTTCGGAACAAACTTCGGAACATCGTGAAAATATTTTCATAAAAGGCTATACTTTTAATGTCCAATAGTATTCAAATGTACCTATTAAGGTCATATTGTCGCTTGCAAAACAGGAGTTTCGCTCTCTGCAATAATCTGTTTTAATATCTTTATACTTCAACATTTTATTGAACCAATTAGTTACTCTGCTTCTGCTGATCTCTTGCCTTTGCTTCAATCCATATTGCGGATATTGAGCAATAAACGAGTAATAGAGTGTATTAGAATACACTTTGCGTCCATTTTGCAGAACCTCTATAAATGCTTCGGCAAATGCTAAGAAGTCTTCATTTACTAACGCTGTGAGTTTCCGTTCGTTCAAGTTTATTTTCTCGTAGTCTTGCAGTCCGTTTTCGATATAATATTTAATTGTGCCGGCGAGGAAATTATCGAATTTCTCCCATTCAGTAAAACCAAACTTGTCCGGCTTGCCCCATCGGTCGTCAAAAAACATTCCGCCGAAGTCCATGCTCGGCTTATGATTCTCGTCGTAATAATCGGAAAATTCTATTTCTATTTTTCGGTCTTTAAAACTTGCTGTATCGTTCGCATTCACGTAATTAGTCAATACCATAATTTTCGGGCTATCTTCATACGGTATATGCTCGATTTGTTTGTATAGTTTTCGCGTGCGTATTCCGTCGGTAATATTGGCAAAAAGTTTCTCCATCGGAAACTTCTTTTGCACATCATCGAAGACAAGCAAGTCCTGTTCTGCCGTTACGCCTTGCATACAAAAAGTATCATCAAAATTGAAATTCTTTCCATCAATTGCGTAAGTGTTTCTAATTTTTGATAAAATTTTGTAGGTTAAAGATTTTCCCGTTCGTCCGTTTGCTTCGTCCGGATTGGTGCTTAGTTTTTCCTCACCTAATACGACGACTTTCGTTATTTCGTCGCTTTTGTATCTATGCCCCAAATATCCGATTGCAGATAGTAGCGATTTATAACGTGGTAAATTTAGTTTCCACTCGCTCCGCTCGTCCCATTCTTGCTCTTTCGATTTGCACACATTTTGGAAAAATCTTTCGATTTCACAAGGAATATGCGGAATATCATCACCGATTATTTTAAAATCTCGGTCAATAATACAGTCTTCATAAACTACGCCGTTAATTTCGCTGTAGTTCATCAGTTCCATCGGCTTGTTTTTCTCGATTTTGAGTACTCCGTTTCGATAAAACAAATACGAAATTGTTTTTGTATCTTTTAATACTTTCGTCTTAATTGCCGGCAACATTGAGAGTAAATTCTTCTTCAATAATTTATCCATTATTCTCATAAAAGCCTCTTCTAAGTGTTCTTTAGTACATAATTGAGTAACATAATAGGGTAGCCTTGCCAACGTATTCTTAACGAATTGCACAAGGTCTGTAATAGTAGGGTGCAGGTAAATGATATTATTTTCAAGTATCATCATCACATACTCCTCGCCCGATTTGATTAAACCCCAATTTTTTGCTTCTAAAAATTTATAAAATTTATCGAACGAAATTACAATTTCGCCCTCGACTTCGTTTGTTTCAGCATCAACGACTTTAATCTTTTCCGACCAAAAAATAATGTCTTTTTCTATTTTGTAGGTCATGCCGTTTTGTGCCTCGAACTCTACGAATTTTATTTCGTTCTCTTTATTATCGACTTGTACCGGTTTATACTCGTCAAACTGTTCCGGATTGCTTGTAATTAACGCCGGAGCAACTAAACGTGCATTCTTTTTGCCTTTGTCGGTTGCAAGTATTTTTTTTGTCTTTAGTGGTACTCCGTACCCGTCAGCGAGTAAATCTTTTTTTGTTTTGCTTAGTGTGTCAGAGTTTATTGTGCCGTATTTAAACAGCGTATAAATTTGTGTTCGTGTATATGTTTTATTATCTTCAAACGGATCTGCGTTAGAAGAAAACACAAATAATCTATTTTCAAAATTGCCCTTGTTCGGTGCGTTAAATGTTGCACTTGGGTGCGTTGCGTTGTCAGTTCGTGGGCGTTGCCAATACTCGACGCTTTTGGCAGTATATAGAAGTTTCCACCCGTTTGCCCGTAAAATTGAGCCGTGATCGCCCCGTGCATTAAAATCGTCCCATGGCGTTAATAAATAATTTTCTTTTGCCTCTGCAAAATACTTAGTCTGTTTTTCAATTGGTGCTTTTATTGTAGTTTCGGTTTTTCTCGGTTCGTCTAATTTTCTTGCTTCGTCGAGCAATAGTTTCTGCTCGTCGGCAGTAATAACCGGAATACTCAAAAAGTCGTTATTGAGTAACTCGTAGCCATCGGTAGGAGCAACAATTGCGAAGCCGCCTTCTCCCCGTGTTTCTATCATCGTGTCCCATTTGTCTTTTTTGCCGTCATTTATTGTTTGACGTGCCAATTTGTGGTTGCCTGTTACTTCGCCCTGAACCCGATAAAAAACGTGTCGTCCGCCTGAGGGAGTTTTTTCGATTGTTAATTTTCCGATTAAATCGGTGTTAGTTCTGCATACGTTGTCTGACCACTTATTAAATATTTCATCTATTCGCCCGTTGTGGTTATCAAAGTCGATGCACTCTAAATAATTTGATACGCGACCGCATATAATTGCAAGCCCCGCCTTGTTTCCTTTCCAAAGATTATTATACCAACTATTTAATTCTTTTGTTGTTGCACGCTCTGTAATGTATTTTTCCCAACTGCGAATACGTGGTGTCTTGTCCTGACCAAACGGAATAATCGATAAACCGCTATCGATACATTGTTGTGCGAAATCAACTGTTATACATTCTGCGTTCTTCTTTCCCATTGTCTTAACACTTTTTTTGCTATTGTAAATAAATAATGCTTGTCTTTGTTACGATATTGTAATAACAAACATTCATATATTGCTTGTAATTCAGCACGTTCCTGCGGATAATTGCAATCATACATTAAAAATGCAGTACGCTCCGAATATACGTTATATTCTTCTGCTTCTAATAGTTGCGAGATATAACCTTCTATTAATACTCTTTCAATGTCAATGTCTTTTTGCTCCTTTACTTTAAAAAGCAAAACGCCGGTTCTCTGTCCGATATTATGTATTATGTCTTGAGATTGTTGTGGTTTCCGGCGTTCGGCTTATAATCAAATATGAAATATATAAAAACAACTTACTTTATTTTTTTCTTGTGTCTGCCCGAATAAGTCCGCGTGTCATCATCTGGCGGTATAGTTCCGAATCAGTTTCAAATAACATTAAGCCGGCGTACAAAGAATATTGTGCTACTTTTGAGCGGTCAATTTCAATTTTTTCGGCTATGTTGTCTGCCGTTTTTAGGAAAGCGGAGGGTATGCGAGTATATCGTCGTCTCATATTAGAGTTTTTCCGCTCGTTCTGTGTTATTTTCATTTCCATTTTATTAGTTTTCATTTGGTATAAAAGGTAAAATGTAATCTTTTAATTTCTTGTTTGGCTTGTGAATGCCGATAATAGCAAAGGGCAATGTTAAATATTGCCCTTTATGGTTTCGGAGGATTATGTTTGATATTATAACGTAATCTTCGATATGCGAATAATTAAATTTCTTTATTTTCATTATATACTCCTTGTTTTATTTCCTTATTATGTTTAATTACTTACTTTTGTGAATTGCTTCATCAAGTTTCTTTTTAAATTCATATTCATTTTCTTCATATTCTTTATTGCCACACTTCGCAAAAAAGTAAGTCGTTATAAATCAATAACTTGCTTTTTGCAATTCTATTTCTTATCAATTTAAAGGCAGTTTTAACT
>Ga0172378_10007395_pt1 | contig 10220 bp, 10 predicted proteins | sample GrowelOW332metaG_FD_119755 | JGI IMG/M metagenome (GOLD analysis project Ga0172378, IMG submission 119755) | Groundwater microbial communities from an aquifer near a municipal landfill in Southern Ontario, Canada - Pumphouse #3_1 metaG | ecosystem: Environmental > Aquatic > Deep subsurface >... | reverse complement strand
TCAGCCAATGACATGGAAAGATAGTGATGAATTAGGAAACGATAAAACTAGTAAGATTGATAAATTAGTTGAAACAACAGAAGAGGTTGAAAAAGTTGATGTAGAAGTGAAAAATGCAATCCCTGAAATTAATTTTGAAGTTACAGAAGATATGGTAGCATTTTGGGGTAAAAGAGATAAAGTTGAGGACTATGAGTTTTTAGAAGGTGAGTATGGTAATTTAACTACTAGATTTGAAAATGATTCATATTCTCAAGAAATGTTATTTCAAGAAATAGCATTGCAAAGATTAGACATCCGTAGAAAAAGAGAGGATGGAGAAAATGTTGATAAAGAATTAAAAACATTACAAGATTTATTAGGCTCTGCGAACATTAAACCTGTTCAAGAAACGGGAGCTAATGCGTCGGAACAAAAATGCTTTGGAATATTGGTTAAAAAGTGGGAGAATGAAAAACCTATTCCTAAAGCTGATCCTACATGGGAAGATGTAGACGGCATAAAAGAATTGATAGAAATATTCTTCTTAGGACACCTATGTAAAATGATGGGAATTAAGAATGAGTATTCAAGAAAATACGAAGATACAATGAAAGAGTATACGGTAAAATTAGAAGATGCTGTCGACGATGACAAACCACAGGAAGTGAAGAAAGATGGCGGGTTATAAAAACTATGAAGTTAAAAGAAACAAGCATAAAAAAATACATAATATATTTGAAGCACCTAAAAATAACAACAAAGACATGGAGAACTTAACAAAATCAGAAAGACTAATGGAAGGAATAGCAACATGGTGTTCGTTTTATAGGGCTAATCCTCATAGATTTTGTAAGGAGTATTTAGGATTTCAATTAAAGCCTTTCCAACAAATATTATTATATATGATGAATTATTGTAATTATTTTATGTATCTTGCCGCAAGGGGTTAATAAAAATGTGTTAATGGAGAGAAGATGTAAATATGAGAAAAATTTTCAATAAAGAACAAATAGAGTTTATTAAAAATAACTATAAGGTAATGACGTATAAGCAAATGTCATTACTTGAGCTGTTTAACGGGCTAAACGAAAAACAAATTAGAAATAAAGCATTGTCTTTAAAATGTAAAAAAGAAAGAAGTTTTAACAAAGACTACTTTGAGAAAATAGATTCGGAAGAAAAAGCATATTGGTTAGGATTTATATATGCAGATGGATACGTTGTTTTTAATGAAAAAACTAGAAGTTATGAATTGGGAATAGAGATACATAAAAAAGATGAGTATTTATTAGAGATGCTAAACAAATCTCTTGGTAATTCTCACAAAATAAAGAATAGAAAAAGAGATGTGAGTTTTAATGGATATAAATATGAGCAAAACACATCAAACATTAGAATCTATTCCAAAAAGATAGTTAGTGATTTAATTAAAAATGGCGTTGGAACAAACAAGACCAATAGTTTAAGCCATCCAATTTTAAAATGTGATAAAATATTATTTCTACATTTTCTTAGAGGTTTTTTTGATGGGATGGTAGTATATATAAAAACGCTAAAGGCAATTTAGAAGTTAGCTTTACTAACAGCAATAAAGTTTTTTTAACATATATATTAAATACAATAAAAAAACTTTTAAATATAGAAGGTAGAATATATAAAGAGAAAGATAAAAAATATATATTAAAATACTTTAGAAAAAACGATGCTCTTTTATTATTATCTTATATTTACAAGGAATCAAATATTAAATTAAAAAGAAAATTTGATATTTATATAAATAACACATATGGCTCTCCTAATTAGAAATAATTAGGTAATTAAAGTGGGTAAAATCGGTAAACTCTGAAACTGACAATACCGAGGTAACTTATTAGATGGCGAAAGGCTAATGAGCACCGTAACGCATAGAGGGTGAATAAATATAATCCCTCCACGAGTATCCACCGCCTTAACACTTAAAGATGAAGGTGAAAATGTATGCTGAACTTATAGGAATAAAACTATAAGAACCATAAAAGTAGAATTGACTGCTTTTGATATAAAAATATCATGGATAAAAAGCCGATGGGATAACACATTGCAAGGTAAGACTACATTGGTTGCAATATATTGTTGCGTAAGGGCTATACTCTATCCCGAAACAAAAATTATAATAGCCTCAGGAAATTTAAAACAATCTATTGAGGTCATAGAAAAGATAGAGGACTTTAAAAATAATAAATCTCCAAATTTACGTAGAGAAATAAGTGATTTATCTACGTCAACTAACAATGCACAAGTAAAATTTCATAATGGAAGTTGGATTAAGGTTGTTGCTAGTAATGATGGAGCAAGAAGTAAACGAGCTAATTTGCTAATAGTTGATGAGTTTAGAATGGTTGAATTACAGGTTATAAATAAGGTTTTAAGAAAATTTTTAACTGCACCAAGACAACCTAAATACTTAGAAAAAAAAGAATACAAGCATTTAAAGGAAAGAAACAAAGAAATTTATCTTTCATCTTGTTGGTATAAATCACATTGGTCATGGGATAAAGTTAAAGCTTATTTTAAAGCATTAACAAAGGGAAAGAGTTATTTCCTATGCGGACTTCCTTATCAATTGTCTGTAAAAGAAGGATTGTTAGATAAGGATCAAGTGTTAGATGAAATGAGTGAATCTGATTTTGATAGTGTCGGTTGGAGTATGGAAATGGAATGTTTATTCTTTGGCGAATCAGAACACGCTTTTTTTAAATTTGAGGACTTGGAAAGAAATAGAGTTATAACAAAACCAATTTATCCTAAAGAAACATATAATCTATTAAAAGATAAGAAAAAGTTTAAATATGAAGAAAAGAAACAAGGTGAGATTAGGCTTTTAACTTGTGATATTGCGGGTATGGGAGGAAGAGATAACGACGCCTCTATATTTACGATGATAAGTTTAATACCGAAAAAAAATTCCTATGATAGACAAATAAGGTATATGGAACATATGGAAGGTGGACATGCTACTATTCAAGCAATTAAAATAAGACAATTATATAATAGTTTAGATTGTGATTATGTTGTTCTGGATACTCAAAGCTTTGGACTAGGGGTATATGACCAACTATGTCAAAATCTTTACGATAAAGAATTAAATAAAGAGTATGAAGCATGGAGTTGTATAAACGATGAAAAAATGGCGAGTAGATGCTTAACACCAAACGCATCTAAAATAATTTTTAGTATCAAAGCCGATGCTAAACTAAATAATGATTGTGCTATTTCATTAAGAGACACCGTTAGAAAAGGAAGATTAAAATTATTAGTCAATGAAAATGAAGGTAAAGAATTTTTATATGGAGTAAAAGGTTTTGATGATCTATCTATAGAAACAAAAGCACAATTAGAAAATGTTTATTATCAAATAACAGCCACAGTACATGAAATGATAAACCTTGAAGGCGAAGAATTACAAAGTGGGTTGATAAGAATTAAAGAACCAAGGTCAAAAAGAAAAGATAGGTATAGTAGTATTACATATGGAAATTATATTGCTTCTTTATTGGAAAGAGATTTATTATACGTTGATAAATATGATGAAGATGATGATATTGTTTATTTCTAAGGAGGTGAATAAATGGAGGATAAAACAATTGTAAATCCAGAAACAGAAATGACTAAAGAATTAAATACTTATGAAGAATATATTATGACTTATGTTGATGGTTTTGTATCTAATTTATTTTCTAAAAATATTATTAACACAATTAACGCAGATGAACTCCAACATTGGTTTGCAAATCCAGATGAGTATTATGAAGAAATCGGAAGGCTAATGGCTTATTATTATATAACAGATGGAGATATATATCAATTATATGAAATGTTTAAAGTATTACCTACATTAAATTATACAATAAAGACCTTTGATAAGAGAGAAAAGTATGAAAAAAATATATCAGATTGCGATAGAATTTTAAACAAGGTGAAATACAAATCTTTAACAAGAGACTTAGTTTCACAACTGGTATCTACAGGAATGGTTATTGGAACATGGCTAGGCGATGAAAAAAATCCATATTTATTTATATTTAGTGAAACAAAATATATTTTTCCTAAATATAGGTTGAATGGTGAATGGGTTTGTGTAATAGATATGGCATGGTTCGATAATATGCAAGATGATGAGGAAAGAGATGTATATTTTAAGAATTTAAATCCATATGTAAGTCAACAAAAATACAATGCTTACAAGAACAATACATCAGATAGCACTAAGAGATATATAGAATTGCCTATAGACAGAACAGGTTGTATAAGAGCAAATACATTATCAAGAAATCAAAGGTTGGGACTGCCATTTGGGACACAAACATTATTCGATAAAATACATAAGGAAAATCTTAAAAATATGGAAAAAGCAATTGCAAATAAAATAATTAAAAATGTTGTTACTTTAAAGATAGGAAGTGAAAAGAATCCTGAATTTTCCAATAGAGCTATTTCTCCAAAGATAAAAAGAAAAATAGTTTCAAGAGTTCAATCTGCACTTTCAAAAAACTTGAATGAAGGTGGAGTTCCTGTAATTGCCATACCTGAATATGTTGATTTAGACTATGGTGAAATACAAGGGTTAGATGGATTAAAGAGAGAAAAATTTGAAAGTGTTGATGATGATATAGGTAATGCTATGGGAGTCGGAAAAGCTTTAACTAATGGTAATGGTGGGAATTATGCCAATGGTAAATTAAATATGGAAATATTATATAAAAGAATAGCAATAATTCTTGAAGAAATAGAATATCAGATTTTCGATAAATTATTTAATATAATACTCCCTAAAAAAGCTAAGGGTAATTTTCATTTTGAATTCGATAAAGAAGTACCATTAACAAATAAAGAAAGAATGGAGTTCTTAAAAGACCTACATAAAGAAGGTTATGCAGTTAAACCTATTGTGGATAATTTACAAGGCATCGAATACCAACAATACCTAGAACAGTCTTTATATGAGATTGAAGAATTAAGACTTAGAGATAGGATCTTACCACCTGCAATATCTTATACACAAAGTGGAAATGATAATTCTGGTAGACCAAATGAAGATAATCCAGATAATCAATCTACTATAGCAAGCAAGGGGAACGATGGAAATAATAATCCAAATGCAAATGTATAAAGAGGTGAAATTATTGAATAAAAGGAGTATTTTAATTTGTAAAAACGATAGCCAAATAATTATATCTAATGATGGTAAAAGATTAATTATTGATAAGAATAACCCATTATTTGATAAGTTATTAAACAAAAATAAAAATGAAATTAAAGAATGGTTTAATAGCAGATAATTATATATGGTCGAAAGGAGGTGAGATGATGAATTTGATGAACAGTAACAATGTAAAAACATCAACATTAAAGGCACAATTTAACAGTTTAGAAATTAATGAACAAGATCCCACTTTATTAAAGGGAACTATAATTATACATGGATTTGAAAAATCATGGAATGGGCAAGTAATTACAGAAGATATTTGTGCTGAAAATATGAATACTTTAATAGGTAAAAGAATTGTATGTAAATACATTTCACCCGAAAATAATAATGGTGTTGATGCATTAACCGACCATGAGGAAATAGAAGGTAAAGATAGGGAAGGTAATGATATATTAATAAGAAATACTAATGCAATAGGCTTCATTGAAAGCGTATATATTGATGATTATACCGATATAAATGGAAATGTGGAAAGAGTGCTTTTTGGGAATATAGTACTTTGGAATGATGATAAATATACAGATATAATAGGGCTATTGCAAGAGTGGCTTGATAGAGGTATAAAAATACATATGTCAGTAGAGTACTTATATTGTAATTACAATGTCGTAGAAGGCATAGAGTACTTACAATCGCCTATTATTTATGTAGCTCATACCTTCCTTAATTCAGAACAAAGAGGAGAATATGCCGAGGTTCTACCTGCTTATGATTGTGCAACATTAATAAGTTTGAATGAAAAAGAAAAATGGAATAAAACAATTAATCAACTATCAAAAACAAATAATAAAGGCCATAAAATTGAAAGTGTTAAATCTGAAAATAAATCAGATTCTAATATTAAAAATAAACAAAACACAAATAAAAAAATAGAGGAGGACGACAATATGCCAAAGAAAGAAATGTTTAAGAAGATATGTGAATTGTCATATGACGACATAAGAAGTCAAACTTATCATGTATTAAAAGACTTAATGACAGAAGATGAATATTGTGATTCATACATAACTGAATGTTATGATAACTATTTTATTGTATCAAGTTGGGTAGGAAAAACTCATAAGTATCTTAAAGCAGGATACACAAAAACCGATACAACAGTAACAATTGATTGGGACAATAAAGTTGAAGTAATGCTTTATCAAGAATGGAGGGAAATTCCAGAGGCTCAATCTGCTTTAAATGAACTTAATTCTAAAATTACTGCTTTAAATGAAGAAAAGAAAACAATTGAAACTAAATTTGATGAAGCAACAGAAACTATAACTTCATTAAACACAAAAGTTAAGGAATTAAAACCTCTTGCAGAGCAACATAACAAAGAACAGTATGAAAAAGAATTAAATGAAAAGAAATCTTTCTATGAAGAAAAATTTAAGGCTGTAAATTCCTTAGAAAAATTCAAAGAAGATGAAATACAAGAGTTAATTAAGAAGACTGTTAATAAAGATGAAAAGGCAATAATGTCTTTAAATTCAGTGATAATTGATTTAATTAACCCCACTGTTGAAAAGACAGAAGAAGAGAACAAACCAATAAAAGAAATGCCAAACAAAAGAGAAAACTTAATACCTACTAATTCTTTTGAGAATAGGTATTTTGAATAATCGATAAAAGATTAAATAATAAAAATTAAAAGGAGAGATGTTAATATGGCTACAGAATTTTTAAAATCTTATGGAAAAAAATACAATCATGAAGTAGGTAATCTATGTTCATGGAAAATAAGAGTAGTACCTTATGGTGCATTAATTGAAGGAGAAGCAATAGACAATTTTACATTAGTAGAAATGGGATTTAATGAAGATGGGGAAAGAACTTGTAAGCAGTTATCAGATGTTAAGAATAAAGGGTATTTAATAGCTTCACCTGAAAGAAGAGTATTAGAAAGTGAATCTATTACAAGTTATTTTAATGATATAGGAGAAAGAGCTAGACTAGTTATTCTTGATGAAATGATAAGATTTGATACATCCGCATTTGAATTAAACACAGGGGTAAAGGAATTAAAGAATGGTTTAGTTGCTCATTTTGATCCAACTAAAAAGAAATTTATAATTTCAGATATTGCAACTGCTCATGTAGACTATGCAAACGCTAGAGACAAGTTTTTAGTTGTTTCAAGCGAAGATGATATGGAATATTTATGTGGCAAAGAAACAGTAAGACTAGAAGTTATGGCTTAATTTGATAGTCATTAAAAGATTAAATATACAAAATTAAAAGGAGAGATGAAGAATGGAAATATTAAAAGTAAAAGAAACAACAGATTTAATGTTAAGAGTATGCAACAACAAAATGATAGAGGATGAAAACAAAAAGATATCAGATGACCAAGATATTAAAGCATTATGTAAGAAGGTATTTAATGATGGTAGTGTAACACCAGACCCATCACTATTGCATCAATTCAATAATTTAGTTGTAAAGGTAGCAGATGAAATAGCCAAGCCTGATGCAACAAGTATTTTAAAATTGTTGTCTGATTATCAAACAACTTCTGTAGAAAATATATTCGCTTATACTATACCTGCAAAGTTTAAATCTGCACTTAAATGGTCAGCAGCAGGAACTGGAGTAGATTTAACAAGAGTAGAAGGTGGACAAGAAACTATAGCAGTTCCACATGATTTACAAACAGGTTTTTATTATGAACCACTTTCACTAGTTAAAAATCCAGTTGAAAACTTTAGAAAGTTAGTGAATGATATAGCAGAAGCTAAGACAAGATTATATTTAGAAGCAGTAACTAAAATATTTAGAGAAGCAGTTGCTACAGGTAAGATTCCTGCTAATAACGTAAAAACAGGAACAGGATTAAACTTTTCTGATTTTAATAAAATAGCAAGTGTTATTCAAAGAGTAGGTAATGGTGGAAGACCAATATTCGTTGCAGATAGTTTATTGATAGACCACTTTGCAAGTTTCTTAACTTCTGACCCATCTAAATCTGCTTTATTGACTGATGATGTTAAAAAGGAATTATTGTCTGCTTTAAATGTTACACAAATAGGTAAAGTAACTTGTGTAAATCTTATAAATCAATTTGTAGATGATGAAAACACTAAGGTTGAACTACCAGTAAATGAAGGATATTTTTTCTCAGGTACTGCTAAAAGTAAACCATTGGTAATTGTTGAATACGGTGGATTAAGACAATTTACAGAACAAGACCCAGAAGATGAAAGAATTAAAATAATGCTTAAACAAAAGGCAGCTGTTGAATTAGTTGTTGCACAAAACGTTGGATACATAAAAGATGATGGCGTAACTCTTTAATTAAATAATTGAGGGTATTTTTATTACCCTCTTTATATTTTTAAAATAATTATATTGGAAGGGAGATTTTTTAGAATGGCAGAAAATACAAAGGAAATAAAGTTAGGAAGATATAAACTAATACCATATACAGTTAGGTACACTGACGAAGGTGGGATGACAAGACAATATACATGGGCAGGAATGAGAGGAGAAAAAATAGATATAAAATCTATTCCAGAGGAACTAGTCAATTATTTAGAAATGAATAGTTTTTGTTTTAAACAAGGAGAGTTAAAAATAATTGAAGATACCGAAATGGCTAAAGAAATAGTTGATAATTTAACTGACAAAGAAGAGTATGAAACAAATGCTTTAACTAGAGACGAAATGCTAAAATTGTTAAAAGGTGGATATAAAAAATTAGAAAGCGAAGTTAAAAAGATGAACAAAGAAACAGTTAATTGTTTAATAGATTTAGCTAAAGAAACAAAAGTAGATAGTTCTTCAAAACAAAAAATACTAGCAGAAGCCATAGGAATGGGAAAGAATGTAGATTTAGTTTTTACTGATAAAGAATAATGGGAGGTGTATTCTCCTATGGGTAATGAAATAACTACTTATGATGATATATGGGCGGAGTTTTTAGTTATAAATAGCACAGAAAATATAAATTTACCACAAACAGAAAATCAAATACATGATATTATTCATAGTGCAATTAAACATTTTAATAATAAAATGTATGAGAATGATGGATTGGATTTTAACGACGAAAAGGAAACTTTGAATAGGAAAATAACTGATAGTGAACAAATTACAATTGCACATATATTAAGATACTATTTCCTACAAAATTGTTTAACTTATTATACAAGTTTATTTAAGCCTTTTACAAAAGAAATAGGGTTGCAACATTATAAAGCAGATGTTAAATCCATTGAAGATGCTATGGATAGAGAAGAGAAGAAAATCAATGAATTAATATTTAATGTTTCAGAAGATTATTTATAAGAGGAGATGATGTTATGAAGGATTATTCTAATTATTATCCCTCTTCAAAAGTACTTAAAAGAAGTCATGTTAATACTTGGTTTTATAATATGGTTAAACAAAGCGAAGATGGTTGTGAACCTATATTGAATGGAGTAAAAACACCATGTTTAATACAACAACATACGAATCCCTTAGATGAATATAAAGAGGATAGAAAATTAATAACTTTATCAAACGTTATAAAAAGAGGAGATATAGTTGAAAACTATGAGGATAGTCCATGGCTAATAATTACAGATGTTGATTTAGATTGCTATTATTATACTTGTAAGATAAGAAAATGCAATAACATCTTAAAATGGGAAGATAAATATAAAAACGTACATGAATGTCCATGCGTAGTAGCCCAAGATACTTTTTCTAACACAGGTATAAAGGAAACTAATCCTATGGTTTTAGGTGATGGTAAATTAACAGCTTGTATTCAAAAAAATAATATCACTAAAAATATTAAAAGAGATATGCGATTTATTTTTGAAAAATATGTGTATCAAGTCACTTATATAGATGCTATAACTTTAGCAAATAAGGGAAATGGAGTAATAGTTTTAAAGATGGAAGAAGTAGAAGAACTTGATGATGATGATTTTGAAAATCAAATAGCTAATAATTCAGTAGAACCATTACAAATAATAATAGAAGGAGATAGTTTAGTTAGTGTTGAGAATACTATAAG
>Ga0172378_10007394_pt1 | contig 10221 bp, 18 predicted proteins | sample GrowelOW332metaG_FD_119755 | JGI IMG/M metagenome (GOLD analysis project Ga0172378, IMG submission 119755) | Groundwater microbial communities from an aquifer near a municipal landfill in Southern Ontario, Canada - Pumphouse #3_1 metaG | ecosystem: Environmental > Aquatic > Deep subsurface >... | reverse complement strand
GCAAAAGTCATATGCTATGCTTTTTATGGAGAATACGGATTTTTCTTCTACTGTGTTTAATCCGTACATTTTCAATGTCGTTGTGACAGATAGTCAGGTGCAGGACACCATAAATTGCCTTGACTATATTTCCCAGTTTTACAACGGACTTGACAATGCACTTCCTGATGAAAACAACATCAGAAAGCTTCTACGCAAGAGCGTTCATTTTACAAGCGCTGTATATTTTATGAACCGTTGCATTGCAAATGACGTTGAAGCTTCTGTCGCTTGCGAAAAAATGAAGGAATTCTTCTCTAACATTCCTGCTGCGTATACAGACACTACTATACAGGGGACGGCACGTCCTACTATGATACGTGAAAGAAAGGAAGCTATTGAGAATTACCTTGAAAACGAAGCTATGGTAATTGTAGCGTGACAAAGCAAAAAAAAAAACAGATGTGGGATTCGTTGTAACTGTTGTACTGTATTACCTTGCCGTGATGGCGATAGTCGTGGCACTTCAAACACAAATATTTTCCATACTTTTGGTTTGTATTGGATTTTTGGGAATTAAACCCGTAATTGCTCTCATACTTTTATCCACAAGAAAAAATAGAAAGGAATAAATATCTAAAGCGTCAGACTTAATTGTTTGGCGCTTTTATTTTAGATAAAAAAATATTATAATATTCAAATTATATTATTTGTAATCTAAAAAGAAAATTTGCAAAAAGGTATTGACAAATATAAATAGATGTGTTATAATAATAACTGTAGTCAGGAATAAATCTAAAGGAGACAAATTAAAATGGAAACAAACGAATTTAGTATTGGAGATAAAGTTGAACTTATTGACGATACGTATTCTGATTTTGGACTAAAAAAAGGAGCCACTGGTACAATTAAATGGTTCGCCTATGATACTGTTGCGGTACGGTTTGACAATTATCATATGGGGCATAGTTGTGATGGAGTGATTTCTGGCTGCCGTGTTGGATTTTGGGTATTTCCCAAATTTCTTAAACTAATTGATTAAATAAATAAAAGAGGTAAATTAAAATGGCAACAAAGTTTAAGATTGGCGATAGGGTAAGGGTAATTAACAACACATATTATCGTTGGGAATTAAGAAAAGGTGCAACAGGTGTAATTAAAGCTTGTTGCTCCGATGGGAGTTTTGCGGTACAATTTGATGCTTATCTGGAAGGTCATAATTGTGGGGGCAAAACGGCTCATTTTTCCGGCTTGTTCGTAGAACCGCAACATCTTGAACTAATTCCCGCTCCAAAGAAAGTTGTTGTTCGTGTAATTAAGGATGGCGATACAACAACTTCCGTTGAATATGAGAGACGGTGAATAATTTTACGGCGGTGAAATATCCGCCGTTTTTATTTAGATTATTGTATATTATAATATTCAATATTTACAATCTAAAATAACAGGCTCAAATTTTCAAAAGAAAATTTTCAAAACCCCTTGACAAACTAATTTATTTGTGTTATAATATAAATGTAGTCGAAATAAAAGGAGTGTATAAAAATGAGAACAATAAGTAGGGACGAATTAAACGAAGCATTAAGGATGCATCGAATGTGGGTAAATGGCGAGTGCGGTGGGGAGAGAGCAGACCTCCGTGGAGCAAACCTCAGTAGAGCAGACCTCCGTGGAGCTAACCTCTGTGGAGCAGACCTCCGTGGAGCAGACCTCCGTGGAGCTAACCTCTGTAGAGTAGACCTCTGTGGAGCTAAGAATTTAGATACTGTTTTATACAACGAAAGCACGTCTTTCTTCGCCTTACAATGTCCAGAAGAGGGCAACTTCATCGGTTGGAAGAAGTGTGCTAATGGCGCTATAGTCAAGATACTTATTACAGGAAAACGCTCATCTGCAACAAGCAGGAAATGCCGTTGCTCAGAAGCAAAGGTCCTTGAAATTAGTGGTGGACTAACAGAAGTTGCATCAACACATGATTATGACTTCATTTATAGATTAGGTGAAACAGTTAGCATACCTGATTTCGATGAAGACAGATGGAATGAATGTTCTACTGGAATACATTTCTTCTTAACACGCAAAGAAGCAGAACAATATGAAACAATATGATTTGTAATTTATAATACACAAACAACTGGAGGAAAACAAAATGACAAATGAAAAAATGATCGAAACTCTGTATGGTGTTGCAGTACGTCTTGCAGATCATAATCCTGATGTTGTAGACAGAGTAATAAATGATTACGACAAAGGCATTAAATTTGAGACTACTCTCGATTATATTGCACTTGCTTGTATAGTGGCAGATTTACGAAAAGAAGTTCGCACAAAAAATCTCAAGCAAAACGGTAAGGCAAATATCGGTAAGGCAATGATGACGCTGATAAAAGACGCAACAAAAACAAATATGCGAAAATATTTGCATGGCGCATGGATAGTAAATGGCAAGCAATACGCAACAAATTCTTATTACGTAATAAGACTAAACAATCCAATCGATTCTTTGCCAAAGGTTTCTGACGATTGTGAACCGTTTAATATGGAAAGTATTTTTTCTTCAAGTGAAGCGGTGTTTGATTCTCGCGATAATATGATTGATACTCCGTCAATAAGTGATTTGAAAGATTTTATCATAACTGAAAAAGCAAAAAATCCGTTTCATGATCGTAAACATGACATTATAAAATATCCGATAAACAATAAGTTTAGCGTAGATGCTGATTATCTACTAAACGCCCTTGTTGCGTTTCCTAATGCGGAAATTCACGTTGGAGAATTAATATTATGTTTACATGACGAAGCTGGAGACGCAATTATAATGGGAGTAAGAATCTCGTAATTATCAATTAAAAATGCAAAACAGGAGTGCAAACCGCAAATGGAAAACACGCCATACAGGAGATATGGAAGCAAAGATACACGAAGCAGAAGTAACGCTTGGTTTGGCGAATCATTACATGGATAGTCTCGCCGCTTATGACTGCAATAAGCAACTATTTTGCAAAGAGGGCATAAATCAACAGGGGGGCGGCAATAGCTGCCCCTATTTTTTATTTAGATTTATTTTTGTATATTATAATATTATTTATTTTATAAACGTAGTATAAAAAATAATCTAAAAATAATTTTTATAAACCACTTGACAACGTTATTATTTTGTGCTATAATATTATCGTAGTTAAGAGAAGGATAAATCAAAGGGGATTTTGCAATGAACGTTTCTATTAGCAATGGTAATACTAAACTGGGTGGAATTCCTTCCGTGTCACTTCCGAGAACGACCTGTAATCCGAATGCGCCTTGCTATAAGACTTGTTACGCTGGACGCGGCAATTTCGTGTTTGACAATGTCCAAAAAGCATATAGAAATAACCTTGAAATATGGAGTGCTAACCCTGTAGAATATGAAAATGATATTGTAAATTCTATTCCTATTATTGGAATGTTCAGATGGCACGTTTCGGGGGATATAATCAATACGGACTATCTCAAAATGATGGTTCGTGTTGCTAACAGAAAAAAGCAAGTCAAGTTTCTTTGCTTTACAAAACAATACGATATTGTAAATGAATTTATTGCAAGTGGAAATGTAATTCCTAAAAATTTGAAAATTGTATTTTCGGCATGGAAGAATTTCCAGATGAATAATGAAAATCATTTTCCGATTGCATGGATGTTTGACGAGAAAGACCCCGACGAAAGAATTCCCAAAAGTGCAATAAAGTGCGGAGGCAGTTGTAGCGACTGCGGGATTTGTTGGTTACTCAAAAAGAGGCAAAATGTTTACTTTAACAAGCATTAAATCAAAAGGGCTTTTGCCCTTTTGATTTAGATTTATTTCTATAAAATATTCTTGCCAAAAAATAATTTTTACAAACCACTTGACAAAATGCTAATACTATGTTATAATAATAACTGTAGTCAAAAGAAACAAAATCTAAAAAGGAGAATTGATTAAAATGGAAGAAAAACTACGCTGTGCTATATGTGACAAGGTTTTTGAATACGTGGAAGACAACGATGATATTTATGTTGTCAACTCAGAGTTGGAGGATGAATTTGTGGAATGTGAAGATTGCCATGATTATGCTCTTGAAAACAATATCGAAACACATTGCGAATGTTGTGGAGGATTGTTTACCTACGACCAACTTTTAGAAAACCCAAAAAATAGTAAAAAAGAAATATGCCCATATTGTAAAGAAATATGGTGCGAATAAAAAAGAGTGCAAAGTCTCCGCACTAAACATAATTGTTATGTCTTTTGCAATAGTTAGTTGTATTTATTTTTTCTTTATGGCATGAAAAATTAAGGCAAGAAGAAAATTTTCTCTTGCCTTTTGCTTTGTTTATTTTAGATATTTTAATATTCTTTATTTTTTATAGCGTGTTTAATCTAAAAATAATTTTATAAAACCTGTTGACAAACTAATCTATCTATGCTATAATATTATTGTAATCAGGAAAAATACTGTGATGAAATATTTGGGAAAGTTTTCTGGTCGTGTTTATGAATCAAAAGAAGACGGCGTGATAAAAGAATGTGCCACACAATTCCCCGACGAATTTTTTTAGATTCTGCTGCCTTAGAAGAAATGAAAATGCGAAATAAAACCGATTGCTATTTATGCTTTGGTTATTTGAAATCAACTAAAACCATAATAATTGAAAAAAGTTAAATTGTTTTTTATTTAGGCTTTTGTGAATAGTTGTTTTTTTTGGATGCAAATTTTATAAATAAAAAACATTTCTAAAAATGAAGATTAATAAAATAAATTTTCAAAAGGTATTGACAAATGAATTTATCTGTGCTATAATAATAACTGTAGTTAAGGATAACACAAAAATAAAGGAGTAGTTAAAATGAAAAAGGAATTTTTGAACAAAGTACTTAAAGAAGGTGCAGTTGATACCAAAAACTATCGTTATATCAGTCGCAACGATGGTATTTATCGTATCAAGCTCGAGTACCTTAACACGACTGCTGCTTATACCGAATGGGAAAAGGTAGCGTAAATAAATAAAAAACAAGAGAAAGAAAACAATATTTTTTCTCTTGTTTTTTTTATTATTATTTTAGATATTATAATATCAAATATTTTTAATCTAAAATAAATTTATAAAAGCTATTGACAAGTAAATTTATATATGCTATAATATATTTGTGCTTAAGAAGAATAAATATTTGGGGGAAATGAAAATGACTATCGAAGAAATTCTGAAATGTGAAAAAAGTTTTAGGTATCAACTGCTTTCTCGTTTGAAGGCAGATTGCCTTTACTACTTGGGCAATGGCGAGCGGTGCAAGAAACACTTGTGGGCGGGAGACGAGGCAACGCAAATAGCTTATATGAAAGCTCTTTACAACAGTTTTTTGGATGACGTGAAACCGGAATGGATTTCGATGGAAGACATTAATTCATTTGAAAAACAGTTCGGGCTTTGATTCGATAGCGGATAAGATTAAATTCTTGCCCGCTATTTTTATATGCTTTTATTTTAGATACTATAATATTAAATATTTTTTTGATACGCCACAAACAAATAAATTTGCTAAAAATATTTTTGGGAAAACTATTGACAAATAAATTTGTGTGTGCTATAATATTGTTGTACTCAAGAAACAAATAAAATATTGGAGGAACAAGAAAATGGCAGAGAAGAAAACGACAAACTCGAATGAATGGAACGCTTACTTCCAGACGCAGGAAGATGCAATTATTAGGGATTGCATTAGCGATTTGAGATTGCACAAAATCGGGTATGTGTTCAACGAAATTCAGTTGGACAAAGTGCTGGAGATTTGTCCTAACACAAGATGTAAGAAAACTGAATGGGGTTTTGATTTGAAAGCGAATAAGAAATGATAATAATCACCATAATAATGGCAATAAAGCTTATCCTAAAAAGATAGGCTTTATTTTTATAGTTTTTTTTATTTGTCATATTATAATATTAAAAATAATAATCTAAAAATAAATTCAAAAAAATCTATTGACAAATTAATTTATATGTGGTATAATATTATTGCAATCAAGAAGAAATCTAAAGGAGAATACAAAATGTACACTGTAGAAGACTTGCGTCGTGAATATTCCGAGGCTGCCGAGATTGTAAGAAAATGTAATTTGCCTGTAAAAAGTGTCGGAGAAATTACTTTGGGTTTGTCTCCCAAAGCCACGCGTCATATGGGTATTACAGAAAAGCGTCTTGATGATTATACGATAATACTTAATCAACCGTATGCAAGCGTAGCTAAAAAAGAGGATAGAATGAATACCATAATTCACGAAATATTGCACACTTTGCCCGGATGTATGAACCATGGTGAAAATTGGAAATACGCTGCATCTATTGTCCGTAAAAAAACAGGAATTGAAATTGAAAGAACGGGTTATAACGCGGAATATCAAAAATACAGGGAAGAAAACCATATTTACAAATATGCTGTTGTTTGTGAAAAGTGTGGGAAGAAAAGTTTTTTCCAAAGGATGTCAGACGTGGTTAAATATCCACAACTTTACAAGTGTATGTGTGGTGGCAATTTACATTTAATATAAGCATTGCAAAGAGGGAAATAATTTCCCTCTTTTATTTTTTACTTTTTATTTATCATATTATAATATCTAAAATAATAATTGAAAGATTTACTAAAAAATATTTTTGTAAAACCTATTGACAAACTAATTTATCTGTGCTATAATATTTTTGTACTTGAGAAACAAATAAATCTAAAGGAGAATGTAAAATGTTGGTATCTAATCTTGTCCCAACTTCTGGTCAAAAGGATTTTTATGGAAAAGCAGTCGTTATCACCAAAGGTGGTACTACGTACCTAAAAAGCTACGAAACGATTGTTGCAAGCTACGACGTAGTCGGGTTTCACCGTCACTGGCTTGGATGGAGCCTCACAACGGCAAAGCACATTAATTCTTTTAGGGCGTCTTTTGGTGATGGTGCGATAAGCAAGTATGAGTGGTTTAGATTTCCAGTTGTTGACTGCAATATTTAATAGCAAAGAGGGAAGATTTTTTCTTTCCTCTTTTATTTTTTTAACTTATTGACAAAAATAAAATTATGTGCTATAATATATTTGTAGTTAAGGATGACACAAAAAAAATAAAGGAGTAGTTAAAATGAAAAAGGAATTTTTGAACAAGGTACTTAGGGAGGGTGTAGTTGACACTAAAAATTACCGCTATGTGTGTCGCTATGATGGTATTTATCGTATCAAACTTGAGCATCTCAACACGACTGCTGCTTATACTGAATGGGAAAAGGTGGCGTGGAATTAAAAGTAAGGGGAGGGTAACACCTCCCTTTTATTTTTTTATTTTTTATTTTAGATATTATAATATTCTTTTTTTTATTTGATGTTTTGTGTTAGAAAATAATTTTTGAAAACCTATTGACAATTTTACTTTTATATGTTATAATGTATTTGTGGTCAAGGATAACATAAAATAAAGGGGAATACGAAAATGAATTACAACAACGCGTATGACAGAATGGTAAACACGAAAAAAGGTTCTTTTCATAGTGTCATGTATGAAAAGGCTTTGCCTGTAAGGAAGGGCGTTGACGCTTTTATTGTAAAGCGTACAGAGCTTTCCGTCAGGTTTGGCGTTGAGTATGATAATGTTAAGGCAGTACAGGTCAAGCGTGTTGATGGCACTTTGCCAAGCGTCAACGCGGGGCTGCCGTGGGGAGCGTGGAAGCACTACGGATATTTTATCGAGAACAAGGGCAAGGTTTATGCGAGAATGTATACAGTGCCTAATACAAAGCCTAAGACAAAGTATTTTCTGAATGGTCGGGAGGTTGCGAAGGAAACAATAGAACCGATGTGTTTAAAATCGGCATTTTCGAGCCATTCTGAGATAGACTGCTTCACAATAGATGTAGAAAATATCCTTGCAATAGAGTAAATTTTGGGCGGCTTTTGCCGCCTTTTATTTTTTATATATAAATTATTTATATTATAATATTCAAAATAAATAATCTAAAAATAATTTTACAAAACCTATTGACAGATTAAAAATATTATGCTATAATAATAACTGTAGTCAAGAATAAATCTAAAGGGGAAATTAAAAAATGGGTACTCATTCTGTTGTTACGTTCTACGAGAAGATTTACAATTCCGAAAAGTACGAACGTATTGTTTCCGTTTATCAGCAATACGATGGATATGTAACTGGTGTCGGTTTTTCTTTATGCAATTTTCTTAACAAGTACCATCTTGTTAATGGAATCGGAATCGATGATATCAATATTGCAAATGGCGCACAGTGCCTTGCTGCTTTGTTTATAAGGGATTTTAAGTTAAACGCGGGTGGGCTTTATATCCTTCCTAAAAAGCAAAATGAAGATTATAACTACGATGTTTATATTTCGGGAACGACTTTGACGAAAATTAAAGCAAGCTATTTTAGCAAGAAAATTTTTGAAGGCAATTTGGTTGATTTTAATACATACATCAAAACTCAAAAAGAAAATGAGTAAGGGAGATTTTCCCTTACTTTTATTAAATTATTTATATTATAATATCCAAAATAAATATTTTCTAAACATACTTGACAAAATAATTTATTTGTGCTATAATAATGTTATTCTGATATGCAGGAGTGACAAAAATGTTAGTAGCGAAAATAGCTGTGAGTATTTTCAAATACGACGAACTGCAAGATGAAGCAAAAGTTAAAGCTATAGATTCTTCAAGAGTGTGGCTTCTGGACAATATTAACAATGATTTTGACAGCAAGGAAGAACATGATTTATATGTTGAAGATATTGTTTACGATGATAATTTCATTATACAAGAAATAAAAGAAAATAAGTTTTGGTTTTTTAACGATGGTACATTTGCAGAAACATATAGCAATGTAATGCAACGGTCTGAATTTTTGCATTTGAAATTGTTTGGTGAAGACTATTTTATTAACGCAAAATAATTTTTACAAACCCCTTGACAAGTCAGTATATTTATGCTATAATAGCAAATGTAGTCAAGAGAAAAATAAAATCTAAAGGAGAAATAAAAATGCGTTATTCAAGAGATTATTTAACAAGCATTTTTGCTTTTGATGGAAGTTTGGGAGATGTAGACCATATTGCTGTAGAACCTTCAATCTTTTACAAGGTATTAAAAAGTTTTAGCAATGTAGGTGTCATGCTTCCAAAAGAAGATATTCTTGTCGAAATTCTTTTGAAAGGTTATAATCTTGATATTATTTTTAAGCATAACGAAACCTATTCTTTTTCGCTGGAAACGCTTGAACACGGGATAGATGCGGTGACAAGTGGTAAAGAAATAGAACTTGATGAAAAGATTATCGAAAAGATTTTTACGCGTACAATATTTTAATTAAAGTAAACGCCATATTAATTTATGGCGTTTATATTTTTATGTTTTTTATTTTAGATATTATAATATTATTTATTTTTTATATGTAAAATTTTAGTCTAAAAAATAATTTTCAAAAACCTATTGACAAAAATATAAATGTGTGGTATACTATATTTGTACTTGAGAATAATATGAAAAAAAAGGAACGGTGACAATTATGCGCGAAGAACATATCATTTGGAGTAATGAAAATCTTGACTATAACGACTGGAAGTCTGATTTAGAGGTTCAATATCCCGATGCTACAGAAGATGAACTTATACCGATAATGTATAGTATCAACGACGATTATTTAGATGATGAAAGAATTAATCTTAACGTCCAGTTGTCTCACCCGATTCTTGTTATCGCCGATTTTGGTCTTTGGAACGGCAGAAAAGTGGCGTGTAAAGAAATTGTTTTGGGCAATATTTCCGATTGTCTTTACACCAATGAGGATTATTGCACATGGTTTGTAGATAAGCTGGGAGACTTACGTTGTAATGCCATTCATCACGACGGCACAAACCATTATCTTTATAGAGTGTACAAAGATAATGTAACCGACACGCAAATTGAAAACCTTAAGCAAAAGATATATGAAAATAAAGCGACGCGCAAAGATATAACGAGGATAACGCGTAGACTCGGTGACGAGATTGCGAACGTATACGGATTCAAGATATAAACAATTAGTTTAACAAATGAGTAAAGGCGAAAACTTTGCTCATTTATTTTTGTACTTTTATTTTAGATATTATAATATCAAATATTTATTGGCTAAAAATAATCTAAAAAATAATTTTCAAAAACCTATTGACAAATGAATTCTCCTATGCTATAATATCATTGTG
>Ga0172378_10007393_pt1 | contig 10221 bp, 9 predicted proteins | sample GrowelOW332metaG_FD_119755 | JGI IMG/M metagenome (GOLD analysis project Ga0172378, IMG submission 119755) | Groundwater microbial communities from an aquifer near a municipal landfill in Southern Ontario, Canada - Pumphouse #3_1 metaG | ecosystem: Environmental > Aquatic > Deep subsurface >... | reverse complement strand
ACTCAGGCGGAGAGAGAAGAAGGCTTCATCTTATCTCCACCTTGGTTAGCAACCCTAACTTCCTTGTATTCGACGAGTGCACCAACGACCTAGACATAGCCACCATCAGGACACTTGAAGACTACATCGAGAGCTTTTCAGGCTGCGTGGTGCTAGTAAGCCACGACAGAGCCTTCATGGACCGCGTCTGCAGCGAGCTGTTCTGCTTCCAGGAAGATGGCAGGATTGTCCGCTATGAGGGAACCTGCTCTGAGTATCTGGAAGAGCTAACACGCCAGCAGCAGCCTCGCCAGGAAGCTCCTAAGGAAGCACCAGCCCCACAGAAGGCCAAGAAAGGGCTCTCCTACAAGGAGCAGAAGCGCTTTGAGCAAGTCGAGGAGACAATAGCCGAGAAAGAAGATGAAAAGGCAGAGATCGAGGCCTTCTTCTCCAGCGGATCAATTGATTCAGATGGCTCTAAGTCAAGGCAGTACAAGGAAGTCTGCGATCTTCTGGAAAGCCTTTATGCAGAATGGGAAGAGCTGGGAAGCAGAGCATAGGGCTTTGTTTCATGCTCCCGCTACTCTTCTTTATTGAGTCACAATGATTGACATCCTTAAATGCAATCCAGAATTGGGAATCCCCAATAGACAGCCTAGGACAAGAAAAGGACCTGGATTTGTGCACGCTTGTCCTTGACGAAACGCCATTAGCCGACTAACTTGTTAGGAAGAAATCATATTGGAGATAGCAATGAGCGAAGAATGCACACACGACTGCAGCAGTTGTCATGAGAACTGCGATCACAGACCGCCAGAAAAGGCTTCTACAAACGCTGATACACACATAAAGCATGTAATCGGCATTGTCAGCGGCAAGGGCGGAGTCGGAAAATCCACAGTCACAGGCCTTTTGGCCATGCTCTGCAATAAGATCGGCAAGAAGGTTGGAATCCTTGATGCTGATATCACCGGCCCTTCCATTCCAAGGCTTTTCGGAGTCCACGGCATACTCAAGGCAAGCGAGAATGAGATCTATCCATGCGTATCCAAATCAGGAATAGAGATGGTGAGCTCAAACCTGATGCTTGACAATGAGACCGATCCGGTTCTCTGGAGAGGCCCTATCCTGGCTTCACTGGTCAAGCAGTTCTGGACCGATGTCAAATGGGGAGACCTGGATTACCTTTATGTGGATATGCCTCCTGGAACTGGAGATGTCGGCCTGACAGTGTACCAGTCGGTCAAGCTTGACGGCATAATAATCGTCACTTCCCCCCAGGACCTGGTTTCCATGATTGTTTCCAAGGCTGTCAAGATGGCCCAGATGATGGACATCCCAATACTGGGAGTGATAGAGAACTACAGCTATGTTCTTTGCCCGGACTGCGGCAAGGCAATAGACCTTTTCGGCTCCTCGGCTACAAGCAAGGTATGCGATGACTACAAGCTCAAGCTTCTGGCTCGCATGCCTATCGATCCAGCCCTTGTGAAGCTCTGCGATGAAGGCCGCATAGATGAAGCTGCCGCTCCATTCATGCATGACGCCCTCGACGCGGTGCTGGGCCTATAGGCCCCAATAAGCCTTGAAGGCTTCGTCGGTATAGACGAGGCCATCAAGGCCTCCCTTTCTCGCGCCCTCGATGTTGGCCTTAAGGTCATCGAAGAAGAAGGCGTCCCTTGCATCCACGCCCTGGTTCTGGAGTATCATCTCATAGAACCTGAAGTCTGGCTTTGTGACGCGCATCAGATGCGAGGCGTAGCATCCATCAAAAAGATCGTCGATGTGCATGACCCCAGTCATGTAGTTCCAGTGTATGTCGAAGGTGTTTGTTCCAAGGGCCACCTTGCAGCCCTGCTTTCTAAGGTCCGCTATCTTGTCGGTCACAAGCTTGTTGTACCTAGGATGGAATAGATCCAGGAAAAGATTGGTCCTAGGAGCCTTTACGCCGAACAGGGCCTCCACATGAGACCAATAGGCCTCCCAGCTCACAGATCCATCCATGAGAGGAAAGTCATACTTGGCGTAATCCGCCTTGAAGGCATCTACATCCTTTATTCCCAAGGCCTGGGCGGCTGGGACAAGCACATTGATGTCTACGAGCACTACATTGCCTGCATCGAATATATAAAGCTTTTTCATTTTCAAAAAAGGGGCCAAGGCAAAAGCCAGGGCCCAAAACCTCTTTTTATATCATCAGCCCTTTCGGGATTCATAAACAGCGGCACCGCCAAGGAAGTACTTGCTGAGGGCAAAGAACAGCAGAAGCATAGGTATTGACGCCAGGAAGGCGCAAGCCATCATGGCTCCCTCATCAGTCTGCTTCTCCTCACTGAACTTTGTTATGTACTGCGGTATCGTCTTCATCTTCTCGCTCTGGGCAACAAGCAAGGGCCACAGGAGGTTGTCCCACTGGTTGCGGAAGCTAAGTATGCCCAGCGTTGCTATGACTGGAGTGCAGTTTGGAAGCACTATCTTCCAGTAGATTGCAAACTCCCCCAGCCCATCCACACGAGAGGCATCAAGGTACTCGGTTGGGAAGGTGATAAGATACTGGCGCATCTGGAAGACTCCAAAGGCGCTTACCAGGAAAGGTATGATCATTCCCTGATAGGTGTTTATCATCTTCATGCTTGAGGCAACCATGTACAAGGGTATCATGATGGCCTCGAAGGGTATCATCATGGTGCTCATTATTGCCATGAATACAAACTGGCGACCCCTGAATCGATACTTAGCCAGGCCATAGCCGCATAAGGATGCAAGCAGTACAGTAGTCGCTGCACAGGTGATGGCGACTATCAGGGAGTTGAGGATGTTGCGCAGAAACACTGGATCCTCGTTGTTTCCCATTATGGCCTTGCGGAAGTTCGTGAAGAAGGTGCGGCCCTCGCCCTTGAAGTAGGATGAGCTTGGAATCCATCTATAGGGCATGTCCAGGATCTGCGTCTTGTCCATGAATGAAGCTGTAGCCATGAAAAGAATAGGCGTCACTGTAAACAGCAGGATAAGGATCAGAAGGATCCATGACAGCACTTCGCCAACAGTCAGCTTGCCAACGTACTTGACCATGATTCCCTCCTAGTACTCAACATCATCCGTCTTGGATGTGGAGAATTGCAGATAAGTGAAGAGCAGCATAACCAGGAACAGTATGATGGACATGGCGCTTGCCCTGCCCAGCCTGCCGTTTCTTATGCCCGTGAAGTAGATGTTCATCGTTATGACATCAATTGGCTTTCGCGAGGCTCCGCCCTGGGTGAACATATACTGGGTGCTGAATGTCTTCAGGCATTGAAGCATGGCCATGATGGATACAAGCACCACAGTCGGCTTGAGAAGAGGAAGGGTTATCCTCCAGAAGGTGTGCCACCTTGAAGACCCATCGACAGTGGCTGCCTCATAGATCGTAGGAGGTATAGCTGCCAGGCCTGTTATGAAGAGAATGACAAAGTAGCCTATATACTTCCAGAAGTAGACAAGCATTGTTGAAGCCTGCAGCATATTGGTGTCCACAAGCCACTTGTAGTCCTTTCCTGTGGTCATCATCACCACATTGGAGAGCTGGTTCACCAGGCCTCTGGGATCGAACATTATCATCCAGATGGCTGTAGCCACAACGGATGAAAGCACTGCAGGAAGATAATAGGCTACCTGCAAGAAGCCTCTCTGCCTGTCCTTGCGCAGGCTCATGAGAAGCACTGCTACAAGCAAGGATATGACGACCATCGGTATGAAGGTTCCAATCGTGAAGGTCAGCGTGGCCCTCAGGGAATTCCACAGCGTGAAGCCGCCGTTGGCTGTATCGTTCTGAGCGAAGAGGTAGGCGTAATTATCGAATCCCACAAACTTGCTGGTCCTTGAAAGGGCCTGCTTGTTTGTAAGGCTTGTGATAAACGCATTGATAATCGGATAAAAGCTGAAAATGCTGAAGAATACCAGGCACGGCACGGTGAACAGCAAGCCCCACTTAGCCTGTTTTCGCTCTATGCTGTAAGCCTTCGTCCTATTACTCTTCACTTGAAGTATCTCTTTCATATTTCTCTCTTGAAAAAGCTTGCGGCCGAAGCCGCAAGCTTGATTTGAATCTAGGTTAGTTGACTTCGTCAACCAGCTCCTGCACTGCTGCCTTCAGCTGGTTGTATGCCTTCTCTGGCTCAAGGCCTTCAAGCATGACTGCTGCGACGGTCTCCTTCAGAAGGCTCTGGATCTCTGTTGAGTTGGCTCCGTAGTATACGATGTGGCCGCGCTCGAAATCCTGGCTGAACACTGCTGAGTACGGGGTGTTCTTGTAGGTCTCGCTGTTCATCAATGAACTGTCGGCTGAATGATGTTGACTTCCTTAAGGTACTCCTCTCCGTGGCTGAGCATGTAGGAGATGAACTCCCATGCAACCTTCTGGGTGGCTTCATCAACATCGCCATTGACCATGTAGTAGTGGCCATAGTAGCAAGCTGCTGTGTCGTTTACTGCATTCTCGAATGTCGGGAATGGAACAACCATCCAGTCTCCGCTGTTGTAGAAATCTGGGTTGTCGTTCTTGATCCTGGCTTCCTGGTAAAGGCCAGTCATAGCCATTGCAATGTCGTTGTTGTTTGCATTGAACAGGGATCTTGCATTCTTGTAGGTCGGTGATCCAAGGTTGAGTCCATTCGGTCCCCAGTTCTGCATAAACTCGAAGAACTTCACCCAAGCATCCTTTCCAACGATGGCTTCCTTGCCGTCCTCGCTGAAAAGCTGTCCGCCGAGCTGCTCCACCATCGGGACCATGGACTCGAGGTAATACGGATACCTGAAGTCAAAGCCTCTGCGGGTGAGGATGTCTCCATCGCGGAGAACCAGCTTCTGGGATACTTCGACAACCTCTTCCCAGGTCTTGGGATAGTCTGTCTCAGGATCGAGACCTGCTGAGCGGAATACGTTCTTGTTGATGAACAAGCACCAGTTTGTCAGCTCGAGAGGAAGTCCATAGACATCGCCCTCGTATGTGACTGACTCAAGCATGCCAGGAGCATAGGCATCGATGACAGCCTGTGCATCCTTGTAGCCGGCTGCTGCATAGTTGATTGGAGCTACGCGGCCTGCCACGATGTACGGATACTCATCGTTGATTGAAAGGTTGAACACTGTCGGGCCCTGTCCGGCAGCGAATGCGGTCTGAACCAGCTCGATCATCTTTGTAGCGGCCTGGCGTGTTACGTTGATGGTCACATTTGGATGAGTTTCGCAGAATTCCTTGATGTACCTTTCCTCAAGGCGCTGCCTGTTGGCATCCTCGTGGGTCCAGAACTCGATTGTTACGGGCTTGGCCTCCTCTGCCTGTGCGTTGGCGAATGCCATCGGGGCAAGCATCATAAGAGCAAGCAGAATGACAATAGCTTTCTTCATAAGTTTTCCTCCTAATGAAAATACTTCTGTGTTCATTCTCCTGCTCAATCCAAGCCAGCGCAAGTAAAGCTTCTTGAGATTAATTGAACATTTTTGAGATTGTGAATAAAAAGCAAGGAGCTCCGAAGAGCTCCCTGCATCGACAGAAGAAGATTTCTCACTTCTCCTTTTTCTTTCTATTAAGCCAAAGAGCTGCAACATAGACGCAAAGAATCACAGCGAATATGGCGGCCATGCCTTTCCACATTATCTCAAGGGATGCAAGTACAGAATTCATTTTAGACCTCCTTAAGCCAGGAACTGGGGAACCAGTCCAAGAATCACGCCGCCTGCGATGACAGATCCGATCTGTCCTGCAACGTTTGCTCCAATTGCATGCATGAGAAGATGGTTCTGAGGATCCTCAGCCTGCCCCATCTTCTGGATGACCCTGGCGCTCATCGGGAATGCTGAGATTCCAGCTGCTCCGACCATCGGGTTGATCTTGTTCTTTGTGAACAGGTTGAGAAGCTTGGCAAAGAGGCATCCAGCAATTGTATCGAAGACAAATGCAACCAGTCCAAGCCCCATGATCATGAGAGTTTGCCAGTTGACAAAGGCCTCTGCCTTCATTGTGGAGGCAACGGTGATTCCAAGAAGCAGGGTGATGAGATTGGCCAGAGCGGTCTGAGCTGTATCGCTGAGAGAGCCAAGCACGCCGCACTCGCGGATCAGGTTTCCAAACATCAGAAGACCGACAAGGCTGACAGAGGCCGGAGCCACATAGCCGGCGATGACAGTCACGATGATCGGGAACAGTATCTTGGATGTCTGGGAGACAGACCTTGGATTATAGGACATCCTTATTGACCTTTCCTTCTTGGTGGTCACAAGCTTGATGGCCATTGGCTGGATTATTGGAACCAGAGCCATATATGAATAGGCTGCAACGGCGATAGGTCCAACGAAGTTGCTCTTCAATACCTGGGAGACGAGAATGGATGTCGGTCCATCTGCTGCTCCAATGATTCCGATGGATGCTGCATCCTGAAGCGGGAATCCAAGCAGGCAGGCCAAGGTGATGGTTCCGAAGATTCCCCACTGCGCAGCAGCTCCAAACAGGAGCAGCTTCGGGTTGGAGAGAAGCGGTCCGAAATCAATCATGGCGCCTATTCCGATGAACAGAAGAAGCGGCATGGCTTCCGATGCTTCGATGCCGACGCGGAAAAGCCAGTCAAGAATGCCAGGGACATTCCCGATGCCTTCCATCATCTGGTCAATGGCTCCGTTGAAAGGAATATTGACCAGAATGGCTCCAAAGCCCATAGGTAGAAGGAGCGATGGCTCCATCTTCTTCTTGATCGCAAGGAACACAAGCAGTGCTCCGACGATATACATGACAACCTGCTGCCACGTGGTAGCTGCGAATCCTTCGATTAGAAATTCCATCAAGGGACCCCCTGGAAAGTGATTTTGGGGAGAAGTTGACTCTGCCGCAAGGCAAGGGGTTCCCCCTATTAGTGATGATAATAAAGCAAATGGACAAGCTAGGCAATACAAAAGAATGGCTGCCTTGCAGTTCTTAACTTGCTGTTTACGGAAATTCTGCAAGGCCTGGCATCCAGGTAAAAGAATGCTGCCAGGCAATACAAGATAGGCCTTGGCAGCACTGTCATCAAGACAGGCCAGGACAAGTGTGACAGACGTTGCAGGAAGTTTATCAGTCCAAGCGAAGGGGGCTTATTGGCAAGGTGGATATCAGGTCTGATTACAAAGCTGTGTGGTCATATCTTGGATAATATAGAAGGCAGGAGGCTCCTGTAGGAGAGGGCTTGAAGAGAAAGCTTGAGGACATGGCAGCCCGATTTCAGCTTATCTGGCGCGTTGATATTCAGAGAGTGACTCCAAGGCTTGGAGAAGGAGTCGTCCTGTTGCCTTTATTCCGACTTCGGTATAACCTTCAGCTATGGACTATATCGACGTTAGGCAAGCCTCGATGAACTGGGGCATAAGTGAAAGACGAATCCGCTATCTATGTGCAGCAGGAAGGATCGAGGGATCCTATCAGCCGGGAGGCTACTCCTGGATGATACCAGCCTCTGCCCAGAAGCCAAGCGATGGCCGCAATCTTCGCAAGATGAAGAATCTTGGCCTTCGCCCTGGAATCCATGATTTCTCTGCTGTAAGCAAGGCATCAGGCCCGCCAAGCGAAGCCAGGATCGCTGATGCAATCATCAGCGCCCTGGCCTTTGGAAACAAGAGCCTCGACAAGGCTGATGTTCTTCGCGCCATGGCTCTTGAGCAATCCTCGCTTTCGCTTAGGGACTCATTGCTGGTGCTGAACCTTAAGAGCGCCTTGTCCCTTGCAGTCAGCCGAGGAGATGAGGCTGAGACCAGAAGAATCAACGCAGAGATCATGCATCACCTTGGTCCAAGCGACTATGCCAGCCAGCAGGCCCGCAAGGAGGCTGAGTCCCTTTATTACAGGGCAATCCACGAGTACAGCAAGCTCAATCCTATAGTCAGAAGCGCCTTCATATTCGGCGAGCTTCTGAGAATCAAGCCCTTTGATAAGTGCAATGGAGAGACAGCCTATGCATGCCTGTGCTGCAGCCTGCAAAGCTCAGGCTATGGCCTAATAGCCCTGAAGGATGTAGATGAGATGCTCTCGGCCTTAGTGGTGACCAGGGCGCGAGGCAGCTATCAGGCCGTCATAGACCTGATCATGAGGGCCTTGGAAGATGAAGCTCAATAACGCCTTAATATATGATGGAAGCGGCAGCCTGCCTTATAGGGCAAGCATAGAGACAACTGGGTCGGTCATATCCAGGATACAAAGCCAGGGCTTTGATGACGGCCTTGATCTCAACGGCCTTGTTGTCTGTCCAGGCTTTATGGATATGCATGCCCACAGCGAGGCCTTGAGCCTCCGAGATCCAGGGATGAGCATACGAGCAGTCCAGGGAATCACCTTCGACCTCTCAGGCAATTGCGGAGCCGGCCTCTGGCCTAGGAGGCCAGGCCAGCAGCGCTATGAGGACATCCTTGGCCCAAGCCAGGGCGACTGGAAGGACTTTGCCTCCTATGCATCCCAGTCAAAGGCATCCATAAACCAGGCCTTCCTGCAGGCACACGGACCGCTGAGGCTGTTCTGCCTTGAGAACAACCCCAATAGGGAAGCTACAGAGGCTGAGATCAGGTCAATGGCCGAGATTCTGGAGACAAGCATGGACGATGGCTGTCTTGGCCTTTCGACAGGGCTTTACTATACACCCTGCCTTTTTGCTTCCAGAGCCGAGATGCTTGCCCTGCTTAGGACGGTTGCGCGCAAAGGCGGCATCTTCAGTGTTCATCACAGATGCGAGGGCTCCTCAATACTCCAGAGCCTTGATGAGATACTGAGCATAGCCAGAGAGGCAGAATGCAGGACCGAAGTATCCCATCTGAAGGTCATAGGCTTGAGAAACCAGGGCTTAGTTGAGAAGGTCCTTGAAAAGATCGAGAGCTATGGCGCCACGTTTGACCAATATACCTATGACTTTGGCTCAACAAGCCTGGAAAGCCTACTTCCCCCATTTTTGCTGGGCTTGCCTAAGGCCCAGAGGATGGAGGCCTTGCAGGACCCTCAGGTGCGCAATAAGGCAAGGCTTCAGATGCTGCACCCAGAGGGCTGGGACAGCCTGGTTGACCTATGCTCCTGGCAGAACATCAGGATACTGCAGCTGCCAACCTTTGCAGAGCTTGAATCAATGAGCCTTGCTGAGGTCGCCGAAAAGCTTTCCAAGGACCCATTCGACTGTCTCTTCGACATCCTATCCAAGGAGAAGGGAGCCAGCCTGATGACTGATACGACCCAGACTGATGAGAGCCTGAGAACCATAATGAGACACCCTCTTGGAGTCTGGGGAACCGATGCTCTTTATACCGCAGGCCCTATGCATCCTCGATCCAGCCAGGCAACCTTCCATCTGTTCAGAAGCTTCTACCTGGACAAGCCGGCAATGAGCCTGGAAGCCCTCATCCACAGGATGACAGCAAAGACAGCCCAGAGGCTTGGGATAAGGGACAGAGGTCTTGTCAAGGAAGGCTTCAAGGCCGACCTATGCGTGCTTGACCTATATCATATGGATGAAGAGAAAAGAGAGGGAATCCCTCTTGTGCTTGTAAATGGAAGGCCAATCGTCTCCAGATTTAGCTCAGTGATTGAGGAAAAGGCCTTCTTCCCGCCGGTTCTCAATGCTTGAGACGCTTCTCAGCAATGTCAAAGGCCTTTGCCACTATGGCATTCATGATGAAGTAGAAGATGCCTGCCACAAAAATAGGAACCACTGAGAACATCCTGGAGCTCATTGTCTGGGCGCTTCTGAAGAGCTCTGCCACTCCGATTGTCTGGGCCAGCGCTGTATCCTTTACCAAGGTTATGACCTCGTTGCCGATGGAAGGCAGGACTATCTTGAAGACCTGAGGTACGATGACATAGACAAAGGACTGCCACTTGGAAAGCCCAAGGCTGGCAGCAGCCTCTATCTGGCCCTTGTGAAGGGCCTGCATGCCGCCTCGATATATCTCGGCAAAATATGCAGCGTAGTTTATAGTGAATGCAATTATGACCGCGGTAAAGCGGTCATATGAGATTCCTACCAGATAGTAGGGTGCAAAATAAACAAAGAGGATCTGCAGCATAAGCGGAGTTCCTCTCATTATCATGATATAGATATTGACCAAGCCGCTGACAACCTTGCTTTTGCTCATCCTTCCCCTGGCGACAATTACGCCAAGAGGAAGTGACAGAACAATGGTCAGGAAAAATATCCAAAGCGATGTAAGTGTTGCTTCTAGCAGCTGGGTGAGCATAAGCTACTTGCCAACGGTTGT